>LGVF01359215.1_pt2 | contig 14744 bp, 16 predicted proteins | sample 469901 | NCBI WGS metagenome assembly LGVF01 (sample SAMN03893561, study PRJNA290197) | marine sediment metagenome | material: sediment; isolation source: combined push core samples #3730, #5133, and #5579 collected at Hydrate Ridge | place: Pacific Ocean: Hydrate Ridge
TACGGAGAAGCTTAAAGAAAGAATCAGAGATGCAAAATTTCAACTTGAAAGAGAATTTTATAGAACAATAATTCATGATGATAGTCTTAAAAAGGGCCGTATTTTGAATTTTAGAAAGATATTATAAAACAAAAACATTTATTATTGTAACACTGGCTATGTTTATTGCCTTTATCCTATTAAGAGAGAAAAGATCCGATTAACCTGCTTTTTAATGATGTTGGATATTCCTATGAAAATTGATATTTATTTCATTTGAAATCTACTACTTTTACATCATTTTAATTTCATATAGCTATGATTGAGGATTTATTTGACTAAAAAAATTCATAAGAATTTGTTTTTAAATCTCCCAAGTATGAAGCATGAATATGCCTCATAATTTGTCATTATAAATATAGAAAACAGAGTATTTTTAAAATAAGAAAGACATGTAACCCAAATTCTGAAAATGACAGCACTTCTGTTTTTGTTTTGTCATTTTCCAGACATTGATCAAACCTGCTAAAAATTTTTTTATGATAATACTTTATGAGCTTCTTTAAGCTTCTCTATTATTTTAATATTCTGGGGACATTTTTCCTCGCACTCACCACATTCTATGCACTCATCTGCTTTACTATCACTATCATATCTTCCGATAAGACTGTATTGCCATGAAGAATTTCTTCTAATACCTGTTAAAGTGTAATAATTTGCAATCTTAAATATTTTTGGTATCGGGATATCATTTGGACATGGTATACAATATCCGCAATCATTACATGGGATCATTTTCCCAACCTCTTTTTTGCCAGAAATTTCTTCTATTGTATTAATTTCTTCTTCTGTTAACTTAAAGGACATATTTGCAATTTTTATATTTTCTTCTAGCATTTTTAGATTACTCATTCCTGATAAAGCAACAGATACATTCTTATTTGAAAAAACAAATTTAAATGCAAGCTCTATGATATCTTTTTCAGCTTTTCTAATAATATTGCTGACACTAAGGTTTGGTATTCTACCACCGGCAAGAGGTCCCATCACTGCTACTCCTACTCCCTTCTTTGCCGCATATTCCATTGCCTCTTCATTAGTTCTATGTAAAAAACTATACTGGCATAAAACTGTTTCAAAAGCTCCTGTATCTACAAGCTTTTTCAAAACCTCTGGCTTGTCATGAAAAGAGAAAGAAATATGTTTGATTAAGCCTTCATCTTTTGCTTTGAGTGCCTCATCTATTAATTTAAGCTTTAAAACTTTCTCATTGAAAAAGTAATTGGTTAGTGAATGGAAGTGGTAGAAATCTATAAAATCCAAATCTAACTTTTTTAAAGATTCTTCCAGGTAATATCTGAAATCACTTGTTTTCTTAATTCTCCATACAGGGCTTTTAGTTGAAACATATATTCTGCCTTTCCATTCTCCAAGGGCTCTACCCACAACTATCTCACCCTGCTCATGGCAGTATGGATAAGCAGTGTCAATATAGTTTATTCCATATTCAAAAGCTTTGTGTATGAGCTTAATAGCTTCTGCTTCATCAATATACCATTTTCCATTTCTCTCAACTTCTGGCAAACGCATGGCTCCAAAACCTAAAACTGAAACCTTTATTTTTGTATTCCCAAAATTTCTGTATTCCATCAGCCTTACCCTTATTAAACTTTTTGGTTAATTTTTTTTATTATAAGGTAATCTTAAAAATTATTTAAGTTTAATTAAAAAGTTCTACCTCTTTACAACTATTATTTAACTTGAATGTAAAGTTATTCGATTTTGAAGAATCTCTTTGACTTCTATCATTTCAACCAGATATAAACCTGCCTTGGGAATTGCGATATCAAATTTTTTCCTATTTAAATATGCTATAATTAAGTACGAAAAAATAAATGTATCAGTAATATTTATTATTAATTAACTAATAGAATAAAATGAAAATAATAAATAGAAAGAGTAATAAAATAAAAAGATATGGCACTATTTTTTTGATTCTATTTACAATAATAATACTTGTAATATCAGCTATCTGTCTGACAGGCTGCAAAAAAGTAAAAACAGCAAGAATAGATAATTTTTTATACATGATAACCATAGAATACCCTGAGAATTGGAAAGCAGTTGAAACAGATTATATCATTGAAGGAGAACCAACAAGATATGAAGGAAAAGATGGTTTTTTTCAAATGGGTGCTATTATAGAAGAGAATCTAACAATAGAAGAAATTGCATTCAATGAGGCGCATAATAAATTAAATCTGTACGGAAGCAATCCTAAAATTAAAGAAAAAACAACTAATAACAATGAATTTGTATTTATTTTTCCATCATCTGACCAACCAGTAGAAATGAATAATCAGGCATGTTTCATTATAAAGTACCCCCAGATTGTAAGAATAGCAGATGAAAGACACCATTACTTTATGTTGCAGGCTGATAAAAGATATATAAAAGATATCGCCAAATCATTATATTTTATTGTTTATTAATTGAAATCTCTTTTGGAAAGAAAAGTAAGATGCCTCTCATTAGTCGTTTTTAACTTAACTAATTGATTTTGATTATATAACAATTACATTCTTATGATCTTCTTGCTAATTTCGACTTTCTCCAGCTTGTAATAAATAGGGAACCTGCACCAGAAACTGGCATAAATAGCATCCAGCAAATTGCCCATGTAATTGATAATACACGAGCGCTATAAGTCATCCATTTAATTTTTCCCTTGACAGCATAATTCATTTATATATAATAAGTATGTAAAATATGATTTATATGAAATATAAGTAAAGGAGAATAAAAATGATGAAACATAAAAGAGGCAAACACATATACGGAACAGTAAAGGTTGGTGAGAGAGGACAAATAGTTATCCCAAAAGAAGCAAGAGAGCAATTTAATATAAAGCCTGGGGATAGCTTAATTGTACTCGGGAGAAGAAAAAGAGGGATAGCATTAGTTAAAGCAGATATTATGAATAGTTTCATAATGAAAATGTTTGGTGGGCTAGAAAACCTTGATGAAGAAGATACTGAATAACAAATTAATAATAAATAAAAGAAAGGAAATACAATGAATATGTTAATATCAACTATTGGTTTCAACCTTATGTCTTTCGGATTTAAAATCCGTAACTTTTTTAATCCCCCTGCTAATATTTTAGAGGAGGCTAAAATAAAGCCAGGGTTTTATATATTAGATTATGGATGCGGACCTGGAAGTTATTCTATTGCCGCTTCTGAACTTGTAGGAAAATTAGGGAAAGTTTATGCTCTGGATATTCATTCTCTTGCCATTAAGAAAGTAAAGGACATTGCATCAAAAAAACAGTTAGAAAATATAGAAACAATTCATTCTGATTGTAAAACCAGCCTACCTGAAAATAGTATAGATATTGTCCTTTTGTATGATGTTTTTCACGAATTAAGTAATCCAAATGCAGTATTGGAAGAGCTGTATAGTATATTAAGATCCGGCGGTATCTTGTCTTTTAGCGATCATCACATGAAAGAACATGAGTTCCTGACAAAAATTACAGCTAATGATTTCTTTAAGCCGCTTAAGAAAAATAAGCATACATATAGTTTTGTAAAAAAGAATTGTGTTATAATTTAATTGATATCATTTATAATGCTTTAATATAATAATAGAATTTAATAAAAATAATAGGATAAGAAATGGTATTTTATCAAACATTACTTATAATATTATCCTGTATTATCATTGCTTTGATAATATTACTTGTAATTTACCGGTATAGATTAAATTCTACCTTTAAAAAAATTAAAACCCTCATAGAGAATTTAATAATAGTTACCTATGACAATAAAGATGAGACTAGCAAAATAATTCAAAAAAATACTGGCATATATAATAAACAAATGCTTGAAAACTATATAGCCAGACTGAAAGAAAATATAGATACACTCCTAAGAAACTCCCAGCAAAAGACAAATTTAGTAAATTTAATTCTTAATAATGTATCTCTTGGAATATTAATAATTGATAATAATAGGAGAATTATACGAATTAATGAAAGCCTTATGAGTTTATTTTATTTAGATAAGATTAAAATTATAGATAACAAAACCATTATGGTTTTTAATAATGAAAATTTTGAAAACCTAATATCAAAATCTTTTAATAATTTAGAGGCCCAGCAAGAAAGAATAACTTTTTTTGGGGACGAGGATATATCCTTGGATATCGTAGCAATTCCTATTACACCAGAATGCAGTATTGTAACGAAAGAAGATATAAAGAAACTTAGGAATGCGAGAACAAAAATAAATCTTTTTATAATAATTAGAAATATCACACAGGAAATCGAATTCTCAAAATTAAGAAGCCAATTTGTTGCCAATATATCTCATGAAATGAAAACCCCGCTTACTTCTATAAAGGGATATACTGAAACTGCAATTGAAGATGACATGAAAGATAAGAATAGAGTTAAGAGTTACCTCGGAAAGAGTTTAAAAGAAGTAAATAGGCTAAATTTTCTAATTGACGATGTCTTGAATCTATCAAAGATTGAATATAGGAGAAATATATTATTTGCTAAAAAGTATAACCTGGTCAATATAATAAATGAAGTCATAAATTCTCTGGTATTCTTAGCAGATCAGAACAATGTAAAAATCAAATTATATTGTGATGAAGATACAGTTTTTTTTATTACTGATGAAGAACTATTCAGACAAATGGTAAAAAATATAGTTGAGAATTTTATATTTCATGCAGGTAGAGACAAGAAATTAGATATAAATTTAAGTGAAGAAAATAATCATATCAATATTACTTTTACAGACAATGGGGTAGGAATAAGTAAAGAAGATTCTCCCTATATTTTCCAGAGATTCTATAGAGGGAAAAATCCTATAACTACCAAAACTATAGGATCGGGTCTGGGCCTATCAATAGTAAAACATATTGTAGAACTACATAATGGGAAAATCAGTGTGAATAGTAAGCCAAATGTAAAAACAGTTTTTAAAATTGTTTTACCTAAAAAAGCAAAAGATTAAAATATTAATAAATAAAGTGTTTCTATTAAATTTAATAATTTATTTTGAAAAGGATAGTGATGGCTAAAATTATTTATGTCGTTGACGATGAGGAAAATATATTGGAAATAATTACTTTCAACCTAAAAAAAAGTAGCTATACAGTTAAGGGATTCCGAACTGGTTCAGATTTCTTAGATGAGTTCAATAGATCAAAACCAGATCTTGTTGTTCTTGATTTAATGCTTCCCGATATTGATGGTCTGGATATCTGTAAGAATATAAAGTCTAAAACTGATATTCCAATTATAATTTTGAGTGCAAAAAGTGAAGAACTTGATAAGATTCTGGGTTTGGAACTGGGTGCAGATGATTATATGGTTAAGCCTTTTAGTGTAAGAGAACTCATTGCAAGAATAAAAAATATATTAAAAAGAGCACCGGTAGATACAAGTATTGGTGCATTAAAAAAAGAGTTTTATTTTGATGATATCAATCTATCAATCGATGAAAAAAAACACGAAATATTACTTGATAATAAATTTATAAAACTTAATCCCAAAGAATTCAAGACAATCTCTATGCTGCTTAGAAATCTAAACAATCTCTCTAAAAGAAATGACATTATTGCATACGTATGGGGTGAAGACTACTATGGTGACACCAGGACACTTGACGTTCACATTAGAAGAATTAGAGAGAAGCTTTCCTATAAAAATTTTGGAGGGAACTATATTAAAACAGTTCATGGTTATGGCTATAAACTGATAGATAAAATTTAATTATTTTTTAATATATATTTAACTTTTTGTTAACATATGCTTTATTTTTATCTGCTAGACTTACCTCCAATATCAATTTGAAAAATTTGAAAGGGAGGAAAGTAAAAATGGGTAAAATTAACATCATGAGGGGGAAAAATATATGGTTATTTCTTAGTATAACTGCCATTATTTTACTTCTGGTATCTCTTCCTTTAACAGGTTGCAAGAAAGATACTTCTACTGATAAAGAAGCAGCAACATCCGCGCAAGAAGAGTCACCATCTGCAGGAGAAGAATTGAAATTCGAAGGCAAGGAACTGTTAGTATCTGGCTCTACTACTCTTCTACCATTTGCTGAACCCGCAGCAGCAGCATTTATGGAAAAATTTGGCGGCTCAATAACTGTAAATGGTGGAGGTTCTGGAGTAGGTATCTCTGAGTGTATCAATGGTATTAATGATATTGGTAATGCTTCAAGACAAGCTAAAGACGGTGAGAAAGAAGAAGCAGCAGCAGTTGGTATTGAACTGATTGAAGTAACTGTGGCCTATGATGGAATATCAGTTATAGTAAGTAAAAATGTTAATGTATCAGAACTTACTACAAGGCAGCTATCTGATATTTTTAGAGGTGAAATAACCAACTGGAGTGAAGTTGGCGGAGATGATGCCGAAATAGTATTAGCTTCAAGAGATTCTAACTCAGGAACATATGAATATTTCCTGGAGCATGTTGTTCAGATGGGAAAATCAGAAAAAGACAATGATTTCTCGCCTATGGCTTTAGCACTTCAATCTAATGCAGATGTGGTAAATACAGTTACTGACAATGACAACGCAATTGGTTACATAGGTCTTGGGTATCTAAAAGAAGCATTAGACAAAAGCGCTAATGCAATAACTGTTGATGGTATTGATCCTTCTGTTGAAACTGTTCAGAATGGAACATATCCAATATCTAGAGGTCTGTATAATTACTACAGAAAAGGTGCTCTGAATGAAATGGGACAGTCTTATATTGACTTTCTTTTAAGTGACGAAGGTCAGCAGCTAGCACTTGATGCAGGATTTGTTCCTCTAAATAAATAACTTGTGATTTTTTAAAGAATTATATTCAAAATGGGGCTATGAACATGCTGTAGAGTAATCTTCATAGCCCCTTACACTAAAAAAACTGGAATAATAAATACAAATTTTATAAAATACTTAGGATGGAAAAACTAAAAAAATCAAAAAAATCAAAATTTAGAACTTTTAAAGCCTTTTTAATTTCAAGATTTATATTCATAAATGGCATTATTTCAATAGTAGTCCTGGGCTTAATATTAGCCTTTTTAGTATATAACTCAATTAAGTTTTTTTCATCATATCCTTTTTTTAGCTTTATTACCGGTACAAGATGGTCCCCTACTGTAAATGAGAAATTTGGTTTTGTACCTTTGGTAGTGGGATCCCTCGAGGTAGCTTTTGGAGCAATAATGATAGCAGTTCCTTTTAGTGTCGGTGTAGCAATCTATATTGGAGAGCTTGCTCCAAGACCAGTAAGAGAGATACTAAAACCTATTATTGAAGTTCTTGCTACCTTACCATCAGTAGTGTTAGGCTTTATTGGATTAAAAACTATTGTTCCCTTTATTAAAAACTTTTTCAACCTAAGCATAGGTTTAACAGCTTTAAGCGGCTCAATAATACTTGCATTTATGAGCATGCCTACCATAATATCTATTTCCGAAGATGTNNCTTTAGCTTTAGGAGCAAATAAATGGGAAACTACATATAAAATAGTTGTCCCAACTGCATCATCCGGGATTTTAGCTGCAATCATGCTTGGACTTGGAAGAATTATTGGAGAAACAATGGCAGTTTTAATGATTACTGGAAATTCACCAAGAATTGTTTTTTCTTGGCTGCAACCAGTCCGAACAATAACTGCTACAATAGCAGCCGAAATGGGAGAGACGGTGCAGGGTGGTTTGCATTATTCAGCATTATTTGCAATAGGACTCATACTGTTTTTAGTTACTTTTTTAATAAATTTTACATCTGATAGATTTGTAAACAGGATAAGAAATTTATAGGCATAATGAAAAGAAAAAATTTAATACAAAAATTCTGGAATTATTTTTTACTATTCGTAACATTTATAGTAGTGGTATTTGTCTTAGGAATTATAATTTATGTAATTATTAAAGGTTGGCCAGCACTAAGCTGGGAATTTATCACTCAAAAGCCAGCAGCAGGAATGCGTGAAGGAGGAATATTTCCAGCTATTTTAGGTACTTTATACCTGATCATTGGAACAATTATTTTTTCATTGCCTATAGGAATATTTGCCGCTATATACTTAAATGAATATGCAAGCAAGAATCGTTTAACTAGAATAATACGATTATCTATTGTAAATGTCTCCGGTGTACCATCGGTTGTGTTTGGATTGTTTGGATTGGGATTTTTTGTTATTTTCCTTAACTTTGGAAAATCCATACTGGCAGGCTCCCTGACATTGGCATTGCTTATTTTACCAGTAATAATAACAGCAACCGAAGAAGCTTTAAAAACAGTTCCAAATTCATACAGACAGGCTTCATTAGCTTTAGGAGCAACTAAATGGCAGACAATAACAAAAATTACACTTCCACAGGCATTACCAGGTATAATAACTGGAAGTGTAATTGGTATAGGAAGAGCTGCGGGAGAGACTGCGCCAATAATATTTACTGTTGCAGCATTTTCACAGCCTAACCTGCCTAATTCAATATTCAGTCAGGTGATGGCATTACCGTATCATCTATTTGTATTAGCCACACAGCTTCCTAATGCACCAGAAGACATGCAATGGGGAACCGCACTTGTTTTACTAATAATGGTATTATTTTTTGCAACAATTGGCACAGTCGTTAGAACAAGATCCAGACTTAGAAGGGTAAATTTGTAATTAATTTTTTAAGTAGGCATAATTAAAGATACTTTATTAATAGATTAAAATATTGGTGAGGAACTATGAGAAAAACATTTAATGAACAATTAGATGGAATAATAGAAGATGTAATAACCATGGGAAGCTTATCCCAACAAGCTGTTCACAATGCTGTAGAAGCTCTAGTTGAAATGAACGTTGAACTCGCAGATAAAACAATTGAAGGTGATAAAGAAATAGACGATTATGATATTTCTATTGAGGAGAAATGTGTGGTCCTACAAGCTGAATATCAACCTGTTGCAAGGGATTTAAGACTACTTCATTCCATAAGCATAATAATTATCCATATTGAGAGAATAGGCGATCTTTCTGTTAATATAGCCAAAGTTGTAAAGAGATTATCTAAAAGCGGAGTAGAGAAAATGGAGATAGATATAATAGAGCTACTAGTTGAAATGGGGAATCTTGTACAAACAGAGTTTAATAAAGCATTAACTGCATTTAAAAACAAAGATGCAGAACTAGCCAACAAAATAGATGAAATAGATGATGCAGTTGATGATTTACAAAAAACAGTATTCAGAAAATTTTTTTCAAAAGCTAAATTATTTGAAGATGTAAGATTTATTGCTAATGCGTCTCTTGCAAGCAGATATCTTGAAAGAATTGGAGATCATGCAGTCAGCATTGGTGAAAGGGTTATCTATTTTCTAACAGGTGATTATAAAGTGTTTCATAGGAGTATATAGATTAAACTTTATGACCAATTATAAATTTTGAAGTTAATATTGAATTAACATTTTTTATCAATTTGAAAGTAATTTAGGATCGAGGTTATGAAGAATAATATAAAAATACAAACAAGAAATTATGGATTCTATTATGGAAACACAAAAGTTCTAGCAGATATTGATATGGATATTTTAAAAAACTCAACTACAGCAATAATAGGCCCATCAGGGATGTGGTAAATCTACTTTCATCAGAACTTTTAACAGAATGAATGATTTAATTGTAAATGCAAAAGTTGCAGGTGAAATAAAAATAGATGGTATTGATATCTATAAAGACAATATAGATGTTGTGGACCTCAGAAAAAAAGTTGGAATGGTATTTCAAAGGCCAAACCCATTCCCCAAAACAATCTATGAAAATATAGTATATGGACCCAGACTGCATAAAAGATGTACAAAACAACAACTGGACAATATAGTTGAAGTAAGTTTAAAGAAATCAGCATTATGGGATGAAGTAAAAAATAAACTTCGCAGCAGTGCAATGGAACTTTCAGGCGGACAGCAGCAGAGGTTATGTATAGCAAGGGTGCTTGCAGTGGATCCAGAAATAATATTAATGGATGAACCAGCTTCATCATTAGACCCTATTTCAACCCAAAGAATTGAAGACTTAATTGATGAATTAAAAGAAAATTATACAATAATAATAGTTACACACAATATGCAGCAAGCTGCAAGAGTTTCACAAAAAACAGCATTCCTGTTGACTGAAAACATTGGCGAACCTGCAAAACTTATAGAATATGATAATACCGATAAAATTTTTACAAACCCAAGCGATAAAAGAACTGAAAATTATATAACAGGTAGATTTGGGTAATCGTTGAAGCAGCACCACTTTTTTCTAAAATCAATTCTTTAAATAAGATTATATTTTAACTATAATGTAGAATACACAAACAGAGGAAAAAATCCTTTAATATTTAAGAGAATGGAAGTCAGGTGCATTTTAGCTTTGAAATGAATTCTATACTCACTATAGGATTGTTTATAATAATTGGAATTTTTGGCGGATTTGCTGCAAGAAAAATTAAGGTTCCAACCATTAGCGGCTATATTATTATAGGCGTAATTCTAAGTTTATCTGGCATCATACCCAGGGAGATAATATATGACAAATTAGATATAATAACAGACGTCAGCCTGGGAGTTATTGGTTATCTGGTTGGTGGAGGTTTATACCTAAAGAGACTAAAACAGTTTGGAAAAAATATTGCGATAATTACTCCTTTTGAAGCACTGGGAGCATGGATGTTTGTAACTATTCCTGTAGCATTTCTGGGTCCTTTCATCATTAAAATCGATAGTCCCAATCCAAGTCTCCTTCACACTTTCCTGCCTATTGCTATTGTTCTTGGAGCTATTTCCTGCGCAACTGCCCCTGCTGCATCTCTGGCTATCATACGAGAATATAGAGCAAGTGGTCCTTTTGTTACTACTCTCCTTGCAATTATTGTCTTAGATGATGCAATTGCAGTTATAGCATATTCTATTGGTTCAAATGTAGCAGAGTCTTTAATGACAGGCTTTCATAATATTTCCTGGAGTAACATGCTGCTAACACCTTCTATTGACATTATTAGTTCTATACTCTTAGGAGCAGCTCTGGGATTCGGACTATCTTTTGTAGGAAAATATATAAAAAAGAAACCACAACTACTGGCAGTAGTTTTAGGCGCAATTTTTTTATGTATTGGAGCAGCAAAAGCTCTGGGCCTATCCAGTATTCTTGCAAATATGACTATGGGTTTTATTGTAGTAAATAGGATGAGGAATAGTGAAGATATGTTTGGTGTAATCAATAACATTGAGGGTATAATCTTCGCAATGTTTTTTACCCTGGCTGGGTCTCACTTCGATTATACCGTTATTAGAACTGCTGGTTTGCTTGCTGCAGTAATAGTAGTAGGTAGATTTATTGGTAAATATGTTGGAGTAAATATTGGAGCTTCTATTTCTCGAGCTCCCTCATCAATTAAAAAATATCTGGGCTTTGGATTATTCCCTGTTGCAGGAGTGACTATAGGGCTTGCAATGATAATAAAACAGCATCCAGCATTTTCAAGTATCGAAAGTATTATGGTAAACGCAATACTTGCATCAGTTATAATAAACGAAATAATTGCACCGCCTCTATCAAAATTTGCAATTTTCAAGGCAGGAGAAGCATTTAAAAAAGACTGATTTTAGGAGGGTAACATGAAAAAATTAGTAGTAAAAGATATTATGACAAAAAATGTTATAACTATAAATAAAAATGCAACTGTTGGTGAATTGTCAAAACTTTTTTTAGAAAATAAAATCTCAGGTGTACCTGTTGTTGATAATAACAATAACCTGATAGGTATAGCAACTGATGCTGATATAATAATTCATGAGTCTAATCTTCCACTTCCATTATCTTTCAGTCATGCTTTCCTTCAAAAGTATGAAAGCTATGCTAAAAGTACAAAGGAATATTTAAAAACTAAAGTAGAAAATATAATGACCAGTCGATTAAAAATAGTATACGAGGATAATACAATTACTAAAGCAGTAAATATTATGATAAATAATGATATTAATAGAATTCCCGTAGTAGACAAGAACAACAGACTAAAAGGTATAATTACAAGAGCTGATATTATTAAATTTATGATTAAAAATGCAGAATAGTATTAAGGACGTCTTGCTGTACTTACCACTAACTTTTTTTATCATCTTTAAAGTATTCTGCTACACTTTCACCAAATTTCTGAGCAGCTTTTCCAACATCTTTGAATTTATTCTTCACATCTTCATCTTTAAACCTGTCTCCAAAAGTCCTGGCTGACTCTACTGCACTTTCACCAAATTCTTTTGCCTTCTTTTTTAGTTCAGGATCTTTAAATACTTCACTTACTGCATTACCAAATTCTTTAATCATATCAGCAAAATTCTCTACAGCTCTATTTTTATTAGAATCTTTTTCATCTGCCACAATATTCCCCCTTCCAAAATAATATCTTAATACCTATTTCCGCTAATCCCACTAAAAATATAGAAATTAAATTTTTCTATTCTATTTCTATTCTATATTATGTCTTGCAGTATTGATAATATAGTACTATAAAATTATTTTACAAACACTGCAGCTAATAAAAATATTATATATTTTTTAATAAAAAGCTCTTTTTTATGATAATATTTAAAAACATCTTAATAAATTTTACTGAACTAAATTTTTCACTAAATTTATTAAATAAATAATATAAAACTTAAAACACTATAGAAAGAAATTTTATTATTATGTCCACTCTACTTATAATTGCAATAGTACTTCTGGTTCTATCCATAATTGCAGGGATTTTTGGTTTTAGAGGTGCAGCCAGGGTAGGCTGTCTTGTATCAAGAATACTCTTCTTTATTCTGGTAGCAGGTTTTATTATAACTTTTATAATATATCTTGTAAGATTAATATTTTAATATTTTCCTATCTCTTTATTTTAAATTTTCTGGGTTTAAGCATTTTAATTCTTCAACAACAAATCTTCCATCTTTTCTTATCAGAATATCATCAAAAATTATTTCCCCTCCTCCATACTCTGGTGTCTGTATGCAAACAAGATCCCAGTGTATTGCCGATTTATTTACATTAGACGCTTCTTCATAACATTTTCCAAATGCAAAATGGAAGCTTCCCATTATTTTTTCATCAAACAATCCATCTTTCATAGGTGATAATATATATGGGTTTACACCTAATGCAAATTCTCCTGTATATCTTGCACCCTCATCAGTATCAAAGACTTTATTAATTCTTTCTGTATGGTTGGCTTCAGCTTTAACAACCTTTCCATCTTTAATTTCTAATTTAATATTTTCATAGGTAATACCCTGGTATACAGCAGGTGTATTAAATAATATTTTACCATTTATAGAATCCCTTACTGGAGCTGTAAAAACCTCACCATCAGGTATATTATATTCTCCTGCACACTTTATTGATGGAATATCTTTAATAGAGAAAGTTAAATCGGTACCTTTCCCCTTTATATTCACCCTGTCAGTTTTATTCATAAGTTCCACCAGGTTATCCATAGCTTTAGACATTTTAGCGTAATTCAGATTACAAACATTAAAATAAAAATCTTCAAAGGCTTCCAGGCTTGAGCCTGCAAGTTGAGCCATGGAATTATTAGGATATCTTAGAACTACCCATTTTGTATTATTTACTCTTTCCTCACTGACTACGCCTAAGTAATATTTCATATATGCATTCATATTTGCAGGCAGCACATCGCTCATCTCATTTACATTATCACTTGCCCTTATGCCTACAAAAGCATCCATATCCTTAATACGCCCCAGTTCATAATCAGCTACCAACTTTAACTGATCAATGCTTGAGTTTTTTAAGAGCTCCCTTAATATAGTATAATTCTTTAATGTTACAAACGGTACTCCTCTAGCCTTATATATTTCTTTTATAAGTTCCCCTACAAGTTTGAGTGCAGTATCACCAATACACTCAATTAAAACTTTCTCTCCCTTCTTAATTTTACACGAGTAATTTATAAGAATTTTAGCTAATTTTTGTATTCTTGAGTCCATAAATATTATCACCTAAACCTTATATTAAATTAGTAAATAAATACAAAACCAATATATAAAAACTTATCTAACATTTTTTAATTTAAAAATACCACGTGGCATACAATCATCAGTTATCACAATAAAAAACAAATATAAATATTTTATTATTGTGCAAATACTAATATATATCCATTGCAATCTCTAACCAAAAATTCCTTCATCCCATAAGAAGTTGTATTTATTTTTTCAATAACATCAACTTTATTCTTGATTAGATTGTATAGTTCTTCTACATTATCTACTTCAATATAAATTACTAACGTAGCTCCAATTTCCTTATTTTTAAAATCTGGAATTACACCACCAAGACTCTCTCTTGATTGAAACATTATATCAGCTTCTTCACTCCTCATCATTGCCCAATCAAATTTACCTTCCTTGGGGTCAGTTGCAATCAATTCAAAACAGCCCAATATGTTTTCATAATAATCTACAGTATAATTTACATCCTCTACCATCAAATTCGGAATCAGCTTTTTAAACATATTTACCCTTCTCTCCTTAATCTATCGTAATATCTTTTTATATTTATTACTGTTGTATTTATTATTTAACTTATTTGAGTACTCGATAAATTGTTTTTTATTTTAATCATTTTACATCAAATAGTAATTGACTCTCCACGGGGCAAGCCCTATGGCTTCTGCTTAGTTATCTAAACG
>LGVF01240634.1_pt1 | contig 14722 bp, 14 predicted proteins | sample 469901 | NCBI WGS metagenome assembly LGVF01 (sample SAMN03893561, study PRJNA290197) | marine sediment metagenome | material: sediment; isolation source: combined push core samples #3730, #5133, and #5579 collected at Hydrate Ridge | place: Pacific Ocean: Hydrate Ridge
ATGTGGCAGGTGTAATTATTTACAAACTAAAAAAAGGAGAAAACTTAGTGAAACGAATGTGTTATTTAGCAAAATAAATTTCAAAGTAAATTATCAAACAGTCTTGAGTCTTATTCAAGTCAAAACAATTGCAGAAGGAAAAGAACAAGAAGAAATACTCAAAAAGAAATTCAGTAAATTTTCTGAGTTTTTTGAATCTAAGTAATTTTAACTAATAATATAATTAGTATAGTTTTTTAAATGAAATCTAATGACAACATATCAAAAGAAGAACTTTTTAATGTTGAAGTTTTAAAGAGTGAACGTTTACAATCGATTATTCTAATTGGTTTATTAGGATTTGAAGCGATTTTACTGATTGTTATTTACTTATTTTATCGCGAAGAATACATTAGTATATTTAAAACGAATATTTCTATTTATGCTATTTTAATTTTTACAGCTATTATAATTATTTATGAATCTTTCATTTATTATTTATTAGGAAAAAAAGGTAAAAGCTATTTTCTAAGCGCACAATTTATAGGTTATTTCAAAAGTTTCTCAGAAGTAAGTTTACTTAGTTTACTATTAATTTTTATCGTAGAATATTCTAAAAGCACACTTATTTTACAAACACCCGCTACCTTAACTTATTTTATTTTTATAGTTCTTTCAACATTTAGATTAAATTTCAAATTATCCTTATTTACAGGAATGTTGGCTGCTTTTGAATATGTTATTATTTCCATTTACTATTCAACTCTCTATTCAAATACAACTGTTAATGCGCTTAATTTTGATTTAACAGGAATGCAGTATCTCGGACAGGGATCTATTTTGATAACTACTGGAATTGCGGCTGGTTTTGTTGCAAATCTTATCAAAAAGAATATGAAAAAGTCATGGGATACGATTAACGAAAAAAATGAAGTAATTAATTTATTTGGGCAACAAATATCACCTCAAATTGTCGATAATATCTTAAATAATAAAAATGAATTATTAGGAACAAGAAAAAATGTATGTGTTATGTTTCTCGATATACGACAGTTTACTCCTTTTGTTGATACACATCAACCCGAAGAAGTAGTTTCTTATTTAAATACATTATTTGGTTTTATGATTGATATCATTCAATCTCATCATGGAGTTATCAATCAATTTTTGGGAGATGGCTTTATGGCTACGTTTGGAGCTCCCGTTGCTATAGGAAATAGCAGTCAGCATGCAACACAAGCTGCATTAGAGATAATAAACAAATTAAACGCAGAGAATAATGTTGGTAATATTCCTATAACTCGTATCGGCATAGGGCTCCATTATGACGAGGCTGTTACCGGAAATATTGGCTCAGTAGTACGAAAACAATATTCAATTACAGGAAAAGTTGTAATAATAGCTTCAAGAATTGAGCAATTAAACAAAAAATATAATTCACAATTACTTATTTCAAAAACTGTATTTGAACAAATGAGCGAAAAGACACAAAACTCATTTATTAGAATTGGTTTTTCAGATATAAAAGGCAGTAATGAACCTATTTCTATTTATAAATTAGTTGAACCTCAATCTATAAAAAACTTAAACATCTAAAACTATGCAAATTACTATAGAATTAATTAGAGAGATTGAAAAGTATGTTACTGATCTTATAGAAGGAGAGTCTTCAGAAGATTTAACATATCATACGATTGATCACACAAAATCAGTAGTGAAAAATGCTAAATTAATAGGCGTCAAAGAAAACTTGAATAAGAATGATATGAATATCTTGCTGACAAGCGCGTGGTTTCATGACACAGGATATATCAAAAAAAGTCAAGGACACGAGAAAGATAGTGTCACAATAGCTGTTAATTTCCTGGAACTTAATACTATTGATAAAAACGTAATAGCACTTGTTTCTGATTGCATTATGGCAACAGCTTTCCCGCAACAACCAACTAACAAGATTGCTGAAATTTTATGTGATGCTGATATTATGCATTTAAGTGACAAGAATTATTTTGAAATCGCAGAAAAATTAAGACAAGAATTAAACAACACAGGCAATCATAAAATTAAAAGATTAAAGTTTGAAAAAGAGTCTTTGCTTTTTTTTAGAAAGCATACGTTTTTTACTAATTATTGTCAGGTAGAGCTATCAAACGCTAAAGAAAAAAACGCAATACTTTTAGAAGAAAGTATTTTAAAAAAAGAAAATAAAAAGATGAAATCTACAAAAAAACAAAGAAAATATTCTCGTGGTGTTGATTCGATGTTTAAATTAACAGCTCGCAATCAAATAAACCTAAGTGCAATTGCAGATAATAAATCAAATATTTTGATTTCACTCAACGGTATTATTATTTCCCTAGGTCTAGCCGGTTTAGCTTCAAATTATAATAATGAACCCGCTTTAATTTGGCCAATAATGATTTTTATTATCTTTAGTTTATCAACCATTATCCTTGCTATTTTATCAACTCGTCCAACTGTTCCAAAAGGAAAGTTTACACAAGATGATATCAAACAACAAAAAGTCAATTTGTTATTCTTTGGAAATTTTTTTAACATGGAATTAGATGAATATGAATGGGCAATTAATGAAATGATAGATAATGATTTGTATTTATATGCCACAATGACAAAAGATCAATATTCACTAGGGAAAATTCTAGCAAAAAAATACAAATTACTCCGATGGGCATATAATGTGTTTATGGTTGGTTTAATAGTTTCTGTTATTTCCTTTTTAGTAGTATTTCGTTTTTTTTAATAAAGTAATTTAATTCCAATTTGATAAATAAGTAGTGGTTTATTTTCTCAAACATATTAAGCACACCTGCCTTTTATTAATTATTGCTTTTAGCATCAATTTATTAAATGCACAGCAATTAGATTCTTACAGTATTTTACTGACTGGGAATACTTCTGAGTTACAACCAAATTCCGTATTAATGAATAAATGGCAAAAAACATCTACAGACTTTAATGAACTTGCTTTTTTGATGTTGGGGAATATTTATAATACAAAAGAAAGTAAATTTTCAACAGATTTGTTTTTGAAAAACAATCATCCCTTATTGCTTGCACCAGGTGAAAAAGAATGGGCGAACGGTAGTTCTTTGGGAAAAGAAGTGATAAAAAACATAGAAAAAAAACTAAAGAAAGAATACAAAGGCAACATTTTTATGCCCGATGCTGCTTGTCCGGGTCCAACAGAAGTAGTATTAAATGATAATTTAGTAGTAATCCTAATAGATACTTACTGGTGGGTACACCAACATGAAAGACGGTTTAAGAAATGTGGTATTGAAGTGAATGATGATGTATTGATATGGATTGAAGATGCGATAAGAAGACATTATGCTACAAAACATATTGTGATTGCATCCCACAATTCACTCAAAAGTTTTGGAAATGGTGATGGCTATTTTTCAATGAAACAAAGCATCCTTGAAGCACCATACACCTTATTTAGAAAAACACTTGGGACGAGAAATGACAATCACCACCCAGATTTTAAACCCTTCCGAGATAAGATGCTTTCTATTCTTAAAAATTATCCTGATATAATTTATGCTTCAGCTGGAGATACTAATTTACAGTATTTTTTATTAGACAAAGTACATCATATAATTTCTGGTGCTATGGTGAAAACTAGTTATGTTCATCCAAAACTGCCAGAATTTGGTAGCTCTGAAAAAGGATTTGCACAATTAGTATTCTCTCAAAACGGTAAATGTGAATTGGTTTTTATTGGTTTGGAAGGAGCGCTTTTTAAAAAAGTTTTATACCAAAAAAAGTTTAATTCGGATATAAATAATCCCAACTCAATAACCCACTTTCCAGACAGTATAACTGTAAAAGCAGGAGATGAGTTTATTATACCAAAAGTAAAACACTTTTTATTAGGTAAAAATTATCGTGATATATGGAATACACCTATAAAAGCTCCTGTTTTTGATTTAAAGAATATGAAGGATAGTTTATTTGTAGTGAAGCGTGGCGGTGGCAAACAAACGCTGTCGCTAAGATTAGAAAATAAAAATGGGAAACAGTATGTATTGCGTTCTGTTAAAAAAAATATTGAACCAATACTTCCAGATTTACTAAGAAACACATTTGCAATAAAATTGGTACAAGGACAAGTATCAACTTCTAATCCGTACGCTGCATTAGTTGTAGCAAAACTTGCTGAGTATGCAGAAATTTATCATACCAATCCTAAAATTGTATATGTGCCAGATGATACTAACTTCGGGATTTACAGACAAGATGTTGCCAACCAACTTTTTCTTTTCGAAGAACGTCCCAATGGCAATAGAGATGATGTTGCAAGCTTTGGTTATTCCAAAAAAATAATTTCTAGTGAAAAGATGCTTAATGCTATTCTGAAAAATATAGAGTATTCTGTCGATTCAAAAACATATATCAGAGCACGATTACTAGATATTTTAATAAATGATTGGGATAGACATGAAGATCAATGGCGATGGGCTAGTTTTAACGATAATGAAAAAGTACTTTATAAACCTATCCCAAGAGATCGTGACCAAGCTTTCTTTTTGAATGATGGCTTAATCGGAAAAATTTCTACAAGAAAATGGCTTACTCCTAAATTTCAACTTTTCGATGAATATACAGAAAACGTAGAAGGACTTTCATTTAATGCGCGCTTACTTGACCGCAACCTTTTAATACAAAATGAATGGAAAGACTGGCAAGCGCAAATAGATTCTTTAAAAATATTGTTAACAGATAAAAAAGTTGATGATGCAGTAACAAATTTTCCAAAAGAAACACAAGCCTTATGTGCAAATCAAACAGCACAAATATTAAAATCAAGACTTGATAATTTAGAACCTATGGCTAGGCAATTATACCTGTTTCTAGCTAAAGAAGTCAGTCTGACCGGAAGTGATTCAGATGATGTTTTTGAAATAGATGTACACGATAAAGCAACAATTAGTATAAGCCGTTTCAACAATGAGAATAAAATTTATACTCGAAAATTTAATGCATCTGAAACAAAAATAATACATCTATATGGTTTTGACGGAAAAGATAAATTTATTATAAAAGGTCATAACAAAAACAACATTAAACTCACTATAATTGGAGGAAACGGAAAAGACAAAGTGTTGCATGAAACTACTAAAACCCCTAGATTTATTAGTATTTACGATAAAAATAATACCCGTATATCTCCAAGTGTAAAAAACCGTCTTAAAAGTAATTACGACAAAAATGAACTGAAATATAACAGAGAAAATTTTAAATATGATGTTGTTTATCCCAGTTTATTTACAGGATATAATCAAGATGATGGTATCTTTATTGGTGGCGGGCCTGTTATTGATAAATTCTCACGTTATCACCACCAACACTACGAAATATTAGCAAACTATGCCTTAAAGACAAATGCCTTTAATATACACTTTGCCGGAAAGAAAAGCTATCCTTTAAATCGTTTTGAAGCAAGCTTTAATGCTGATTATAGCTCTCCAAATTATGTAAATAACTATTTTGGAATGGGAAATGAAACCGAATGGCTTGTTGATAAATCAGAAGATGAATATTATCGAGTAACGATGAGTGAAGTTTTTGCCAATACTAATTTTAGTAAATTTTTAGATGATGAAAAAGTTCACAAAGTAGGTTTGGGATTGTTCTATAAATACACTGATATAGATGAAACTTCAGGGCGCTTTATTTCAGATTACACACAGAATAATCTTGTGTCAGACAACCTACTTGCACACTCATTTGCTGGCATTTCTTTAAATTATGAAATAAACACTTATCCTCAAAAAATAATTAAACAAGAAAATAAATTTGGTGGTAGTGCACTATTTCCAACACGAGGCTCAAAAATTGAAACACAAATTTCACAATTTATAAACATAAAAGATAACTCCTCAGGTTTTACAAAACTATCAGGAGAATGGACATCCTATCTAAGTTTTTCTAACCGCCCTAGAATTGTATATGCATTTAGGTTTGGTGGAGAAAAACTCTTTGGTGATTATGCATTTACCGAAGCCGCAAAACTTGGACAAGGTGAAAATCTACGTGGCTATCGAAAAACAAGGTTTTATGGAGATGCAAGTCTCTTTCTAAATGCAGAAATGCGTGTACGAGTTAAAGATTTTAAATCATATATTTTAAATGGCACTGCCGGTTTCTTAGTTTTTAATGATACTGGTCGTGTATGGCTAGAAGACGAAGATTCATCTCGTTGGCATAACGGTTTTGGCGGCGGTTTATGGTGGACTCCATTTGATATGGCATTAGTCTCAATATCGTATGCAGGAAGTAGGGAAGAAAATCTTATTAATGTTTCATTAAATTATCAATTTTAATATGAAATTAGGAGTCTATATAGCTATTATAATTATTTTCCTTAGTACAAATATTTTTGCAAATTCAAAAATATATCTGATAAGACATGCAAAAGTTCAAATTGAAAAACCAGGTTGGCGTACTACAAATGAAATATTCAAGTACAAAGTTCGATATAACACTAATTCTGTTCACTTTTTTAATGCAAAAAATGTGCTAAATAAAATCGACAATCATAAAACAATCAATACCGTTTTTTGTAGCCCGCAGCTACGAGCTATTCAAACAGCTTTTTTACTTTTTAACTCACAAGTTAATTTAAGCATCAATGATAACCTAAAAGAATTTGAATCTCCAATGATGCATTTTCCATTAATAAAATTACCAACAAAAGTCTGGCAGACCATCACTTTTATATCTTGGCTGTCAGGAGTTCATAAAAAAGATAAGCCAACATACAAACAAAGAAAACAAAATCTTAAAGAATATTCAGGGGAAATAATAAAATATGCAGAAACACATGGAGAAGCAGTAGTAATTGCTCATGGTGTACTCAACCACGCGTTAATTAAAATACTTAAAAAGAAAGGTTGGAAATTTGAGAATAGAGACGGATATGGGAATTTATCGGTAAATTGTTTAGTGAAAAAATAAAATACAAATAATAATGATTCATAAAGTAATTAATATTAATAAAGGTAGTTATATAAAATTAGCTCTGTTTTTTATAGGTATTGTATTTTCTTTAATTGCTTCATGTAGTCCTAAAAACAATGAAAAACAACAGATTACTGAAAATAAGAAGGTTAAAAACAACATTCCTTACGATCTAAAGAATCCGGACACCATTTATCAATTACCTAAATATCTTGAAGAAATATCAGGGATTTCTTTCTACCAAAAAAATAAGATAGCTTGTGTTCAAGATGAACAAGCAAATATTTATATTTTCGACATAGAAAAAGGAAAAGTCACATCAAAATTTGATTTTGGGAAAAACGGTGATTATGAAGATACCGCAATCGACAGAATGAATGCATATGTTCTAAGAAGTGATGGAACAATATTTAAGGTAGAAAATTTTGAAAAACAATTAAAAACTACAAAGATCAAAACTTCATTTACTAAAAAAAATAATGTAGAAGGATTGTTATTTGATAAAAGTAGTAATTCACTTTTAATTGCACCTAAAGATTTAACGTCTTTAAACACAAACCAAGTAAACAAAAATTACATAGCCATTTACAGATTTGATTTAACAAATAATAAATTTATTGAAAAGCCTGCCTATTTAATAGATATTTCCAACATTGATACAAGGAAGGTTGGAAAATATAGTAAAAATAATTATATGAAATGGCTCAATATTCAAAAAAACACTAGCGGTTTTCACCCTTCAGGTATAGCTTTTCATCCTATTAATGAAAATAATTTATATGTAATTTCATCAGTTGAAAAAATATTAATTGTAGTCAATAATGATGGAACAATTATTGATTTTTTTCAGTTGGATAAGCAAATATTTAACCAGCCAGAAGGAATTTGCTTTTCAGAAAATGGTGATATGTATATTTCAAATGAAGGAAAAAAGGGAAAAGCAACTATTTTAAAATTCATTTACAAATCATAAATGAAATTTATTTGAAAAGAAAAAGACTAAACAAATTAGAAAATCAGTTTAATTTTAAACACAAACATTATGGATTACGGTAAAAAAAACATTTCAACAGGATTATTATTTCTAGCAGTATTTATGGCTTATGGCTTTCTATTAATCTATTTACGAGATTTTGCACCCAACAAAGTAGAATGGGTAGCAAACTCACATACTGGCGACCATTTTGAAGCCAAGTTGGCACACGTGCATGGCAATTTATTTGCCTTACTAAACATTATTTTAGGATATCTATTGATGAACCTAAACATTAGAGAAAAAGCCAAAAAATGGATTTCTATATTATTGCTTGTAGGCTTATTAATGCCATTGGGCATTGTAGCTGAGTTACTTCTTGGTGTGCCACCAGCATTAGTATTAATTGGTGCCATCGCTGCAGTAACAGGTGTTGCTTGGTTTGGTATTGAACTATTTAAAAAAGAATAATCAAATGAAAAAACTCATATTTTATTTATTAGGTACAATTCTAGGTGCTTTTGGATTACTTACACTTTTTTTAAGTGTTTCTGTAATTTTCGATTTATTTGAAATAAGAGCAAAGCAAGGTAATTATGTGCTAATTATTATATGGGCAAATTTTATAAGTAGCTTTCTTTACTTATTTGCAGCCTATGGGTTTTTTAAACAAAAAAAATGGACAACAATACTATTGGGGATGGCTTTAGCAGTCTTAATATTGGGGTTCATTAGATTAATTATTCACATTAATTCTGGTGGAGTATATGAAGTAAAAACACCCAAAGCGATAGTCTTTAGAATCGGTATCACACTACTATTTTTACTTTTCTCATACTTTAAAATCACTGCTAAACAGAAGATAAAGAAGTAACAAATAATAGATATAATTTGGTTTTTGGTTAATTACCATGGAGGCTCGTCTTTTTTTAAGGGATGAGTTTCCTTAAACTAAACTATTAACATTATTTTTAATTATATTCAATCTTTCTATATTATAACTACATGAATAAATCAATCTTTTTTCTAACATTAGTCCTTACAAGTTTACTATCACTTTCATTCACAAACAATGATAACTATTCCTTAACAATTAATGTAAACTCATTGCGTAATTCTGATGGCAAAGTGTTATTTTTATTATATAATGAAGACAAAACTATCCCAGACAAGCATCGTACAAAATACTATAAACAATTGTCAGCTACTATTGTATCTGAAACAGCAACAATAACCTTTGATAATTTACCACAAGGCAAATATGCCGTCAATATTATCCATGATGAAAATAATAATGGAGAGATAGATATGGGTTTTATATTTCCAAAAGAAGGAATTGGATTTTCTAATTTTAAAAAATTAAACATAATTAACCGACCTAGTTTTTCTAAAGCAAGTTTCGATTTAAATACTGATTTGAGTATAAAAGTAAAAACGATTTACATGTAGCGTAATTACAAATAATAGTAACTAAAAAGACTAATGATGAAAAAAACATATATCCTTATTATTTTTTTGATAGCCACATTCATGGGGTATTCTCAGCAATCAGAGCAACCTAATCTAGATTTGGGACTAATAGCACAAGTAAATCAGGGAAACAGCTATATAACTTTCCCAACAGATATTGGGAATATGGAGCCCTTGATATTTGAAGGAAATGTAATCCCTAATTTTATGATTCGTCAAAACAAAAAATCTCGTTTAGTGGGCGTTTTGACGCCACAGATTATTATAAGAATGTATAATGAGTTTTCTCATCCCGTTAAGACGCCAAGTTATATCCCACAAGTAACAGCTTATTATTTAATAGGCAATAGAGAACAAAAAGAATTGCTCACTATTTATGGGCGATTAGCACACCATTCTAATGGTCAAAATGATGATTTAATTCTTGAGGATGGAAGTATTAATTATGATTCAGGAGACTTTGCTACAAACTATATTGAAGTTGGCGGAATAGTAACATCATTAAATAAAAATACGAATGCCGTTCAATTTTTAAAAACCTCATTTGAATACCATCCAGAAAATTCAGTTCACCGTCTTTTTGAGGGGCGATTTAGCCGGTACAGATGGCATAATGAGTTTTCAGCTTTTAAATTACCTAGAAAAGACAATGCGAATAAACAAAAAGCAGCAATTTCCTTAGATTTTAAAACCACCTGGCTTTTTGGTGATCTTGCAGGAACTCCAAACCTCTCATTTGATCGATTAAAAGCTAGTTTAACTTTTAGTTATTATCCAAAATTCCTTGAGGAAATAGGCTTATTCGTGCAGTTATATAACGGAAAAGATTATTACAATGTCTATTTTGATGAAAACCGAAGCATGATTCGCTTTGGATTAATGACCGATAAATTACGTTTTTAAACCTATATTAAAATGAATGATACGATTGTTTATATTAAAAAATATTCAGGAGAGTTAGAAGAGTTTTCTTACGACAAATTAAGACATTCACTTCAAAAGAGTGGTGCGGATGAAACAGTAATCAATTTGATTATCAAAGAGATAAATTCACAACTCTTTGATGGCATTACCACAAAAAAAATCTATAAAAAAGCATTTGGTTTATTAAAAAAATTAAATCGTGTTTCAGCTTCAAAATACAGTTTAAAACGAGCTATTTATGATTTAGGGCCAACGGGTTACCCTTTTGAACGCCTAGTGAGTGCAATATTGAAACAAAGAGGATATAAAACACAAGTTAGTGTAACACTACAAGGTGAAAGTAGTATTATGCACGAAATAGATGTTTTAGCAGAAAAAGAGGGAAATACATATACCATTGAATGTAAATTTCATGCAAATGCAAAAACAGTAAGTAGTGTGATAATTCCTTTATATATAAACTCTAGATTTAAAGATGTCCAAAAAAAATGGAATGCTAATCCAAATAAAACAACTTTCTTAAAACAAGGATGGATTGTAACCAATACTAGATTTACGGAAGATGCTATAAATTATGGAAAAAGTGCTGGGTTAGTACTTTTGAGTTGGAATTATCCTAAAAACAATGGAATTAGTAAGAATATAGATAAGTATGGGCTTTACCCTATAACTACATTAACAAGCCTTACAAAAAAGGAAAAAGTATTACTAATAGAAAAAAATATTATTTTAACTCAAGATATCTTATTGGCAACAGAAACTCTTAAAAAATTACACTTTTCAGCAACTAAGATTAATAAGATTTTATCTGAAGCACAAGAATTATGTGATACTAAATTATAATGATTTTAGAAAAAATATATACTAAAAATACTATTGTTAGGTGTGCTAATATTTTTATTTAGTTGTGATAATACATTTAAATACAGCCCTTATATGGCGCAAGTAGATGAAGATGTACTAGCGACAACAAATATAAATTTACAAGCCATTAAAAATAGTAATATAGAAACTGATACATTCCAGTTTGCGTTTATTACCGATACCCATTATCATTATGATAATTTAAAAACAGTAATTGAAGATATAAACAAACAGGAGAATATTCAATTTGTTATAATAGGAGGGGACTTTACACATCATGGTTTATTAAAAGAATATCAATTATTTCATAACATTATGAAAGGTCTTAAAACAGTAATAGGTGATCACGATTATCTTTCAAATGGAGAAGTTATTTACAAACAAACATTTGTAATAGCTCATTTTCCTCCTTATGCTGGACAGTTTGATGAGGATATGTATAAGTTGATAATGCAAAATAACGATGTGCAATTATCTATTCATGGACATGTTCGTTGTTATTATTTTGGAGATTCCTACGAAGATGATGTGGCATACTTAACTTCTCCGCCATTAGAGAATCCAACATATACAGTAATAAATATTTATGATGATTCTTATGATATTGAATTAAGAGAACTTTATTACGAACGTAATGAAATCAAAAATTAGTATAACATTGTTATTTACAATTATTCAAACTTTGGCAAATGATTCAATAAAAGTGAAAACTAAAATTTGCTATATCCCAGATTATACAAAAATTCAATTTGCGGGAAATATTGGATTTTTATCTACAGGTGTTGGGTATAAATTTCTAAATGATAATTTACATTTGGAACTAATATATGGCTTTGTGCCAAAATCAATTTCAAAGGCGGACGATATACATACTTTTACGTTAAAAAACTCATATGGTATTACTAGTAGAAAAATCAAAACACTTGAAGTTTCTCCAATGTTAGGTTTTTCAACTAGCTACGAAACGGGTAATAATTCATTTTTTAAGCTCCCTGATAAATATCCAGAAGGTTATTATGTTACGAATGCAGTCCATTTTACTTTTTTCTTTGGTCCAAAAGTTCATAGAAAATTTAAAAAATCAAAAGGGGTTGATGTGTACTATGAGTTAGGAACAGTCGAAACCTATCTTTGGTATGCAATAACATCGAAAGAAGTGAGAATTGATCAAATATTTAGCTCAGCAATTGGGTTTAACTTTTATTTTTCTGATTCCATTCATAAAATTATATAAAATGAGTCAAGAAATAAAATTTAATTAATCGACCTAGTCTTTCTAAAGCAAGTTTGACCTTTAGTTATTATCCTAAGATTTTAGAGGAAATTGGTTTATTTGTACAGTTTTATAACGGAAAAGATTATTATATTGTATATTTTGATGAAAATAGAAGTATGATTAGGTTTGGGTTAATGATTGATAAACTAAGGTTTTACATCTGATAGTTAATATAATTTTATAATTATATCCCTGAAATAAAAATTGCTTAATAAGTTGCACATATAATAATATTAATTATCTTTGTTAGTGAATACTTACTAACTTTATGGAATTATCTAAAAGACAAACTGAAATTATTGACCGTTCAGTAGAAATCATTGCTGATAAAGGAATTCAAGGTTTAACTATTAAGAATTTATCAAAAGAAATTGGTATCTCTGAAGCAGGTATTTATAGACATTTTTCAAGTAAAGTTGATATCTTGTTAACAGTATTAGATGGTTTTAACGAATTGAGCAAACTTTTTTCAGGAATTATGGAGACTTATGAGGGAACAGCTACAGAAAAAGTTCAATTTATGTTTAGTAAAATGATTGATGTTTTTGCAGAAACTCCTTCACTAGTTGCTGTGTTTTTTTCAGAAGAAATTTTTAAAAACGAAACTGTTTTAAAAAATTGTGTAATTGAAATTCAAAATAGAAATCAAACAACTGTTGAAATGATTATTAAAAAAGGAAAAATTGATAATAATGTACGCCAAGATGTTGATTCAAGTAGTCTTGCCCTGATTATTATGGGTTCACTACGACTCTTAGTTAAAAATTGGAGTCTAAATGACTATAATCTTTCCTTACAAAAAGAAGGGAATAAACTTATAGACTCTTTAAGTATAATTATTTCAAAATAAAAAAAAATTACCCAGAAAAGTTAGTGAATACTCACTATTTACAATAATAAATCTAAAAACCAAAAATAATTATGAATACAAAATGGATTTTACCGATACTACTCGCTATTTTTTTTACTTCATTTTCACATATGGAAACCAAAGCTTGTGAAATAGATTTTGAAATAATAAAAGGAAAGAAAGACGTATATCAAGTAGGAGATGAAATCGTTGTTAAGGTGATCGTCGAACTAACCCATAGAAGTTGCCCTGAAGCTTTGAAAAAAACAAAATTCAAAATGAACGGAATGAAAGTAACTCAATCTACAGGCTGGAAACAAATAACTACTATGATTCACGAACGAAAATTGAAAATTATAATTACAGGAACTGAAGGCAACAAAGTTACAATAAATGCCATACGAGAATGTGAAAAAGATGGTGGCTTTGGTTCGTTAAAATTAGAAGCCGTCCCAAAGGAGTAGAATATCTAAATTCTCTATACCTATTAGATTGATAGGTAATAGCGTTAAAAACAGATTAAAATGAATAGATTTATCAAAATAATATTCTTTGGATTTCTTCTTTTGTCTATAGCGTCTTATGCACAAGATGATACGTTTAAAGATACTATCGATGGCACTGAAAAAACGTCAGAAACAGATGAATTCGGAAATGATGAATTTGAAAGCACGACGAATAAAACCAAACAAACTCAAGAAACAGATGAATTTGGCGAAGAAACAGATGAGTTTTCAGATTTTTCAGAAGAAGATACTGTCGCTGCAAAGCCAAAAACCAACTGGAATCGGCTTAATTGGGCAATAGGGATTCTATTTTTCACCCTTTTAGCAGGCATCTTTGTTAGACACGAAAAAACACGAAAACTACGTCCGTTATTTTTATTGGCAGCAGTTGTTATTTTAGGCTTTTATCGTGGAGGACCTGGTATTATTTCTAGCTTTCAAAATACCTTTTTACTAGTTATTGGCGTTCATGCCAAATGGACTGCAATTGTCTTATTTTTAGGAGTAATTGTACTGACTTACTTTCAAGGAAAGGTTTTTTGTGGTTGGATTTGCTATTTAGGCGCCATACAAGAATTCCTATACATTGGAAAAGCAAAGATTTTACAAACCGAAAGAGCACAAAAAATAATGCGAATCATTCGCTATGTTATTTTAGGTATTCTCTTTATTCAATTAGCTGTTTCACAAAGTATAGAATGGAGTAAAATAGGTCCTTTTAAAGTGATTTTTAATTTGTATTCACCCAATAATACGGGCTATATTTTACTAGCTATTTTGCTAGTTAGTTCGCTATTTATTCATAGACCTTTTTGCAAAGTAGCGTGTCCTGCCGGACTTATTTTTGGTTGGGTAACAAAAATACCTGGTGCATCTGTACTTGGTATTACAAA
>LGVF01054936.1_pt2 | contig 14696 bp, 15 predicted proteins | sample 469901 | NCBI WGS metagenome assembly LGVF01 (sample SAMN03893561, study PRJNA290197) | marine sediment metagenome | material: sediment; isolation source: combined push core samples #3730, #5133, and #5579 collected at Hydrate Ridge | place: Pacific Ocean: Hydrate Ridge
CCCCACTCGCGAGGATGGCGAAGGGCGGCTTAAAACTTGGTACAACTGGGCAATTCGCAGTCAGATCGACCAAGTGAAAAAGGTCGCCAAAACCGTCAAAAATCATTGGAACGGGATTCTTGCCTGGTTCGACAGCAAGCTGTCCAATGGATTCATCGAGGCCATCAACGGCCTCATCCAGTCGGCCAAAAGAAGAGCTCGGGGATATCGGTCAACCAAGAACCTAATCAACATGGCCTACCTCATTGCAGGCAAACTTGATTTCAGATTACCCACTTGAGACAGCGAGGGGCCGAAAAATGCCTTACCATGGGTCACGCTCCTGTTTCTGCCAGTCCAGTCAGCCTCGCCTCAACATCTGTACTAAATTGTTAACGCCTTAATTCCCTTGTATCAGTACAGGCCACTCTGTCAACCTTTCGCCGGGATTAAGACACGGGTCCATGGATAGTTCCGGGGCCGCCACACCCCTCAGGAAACCTACGGAGACGGTCCTGCGCCTATATCATTCGGACCTTCGGCAGGCTCAGACGACCGGATGAACCGCATGGGTCACTGATCCAGCCTGAACCCATCACCGGCGTACTGAATATTGGCGGCATCGGCGTTGCGGGGCGGGGAGACAGCGTGGACGCCGCCGCAGATGGGGCAACTGCCAACGTGGGTGGTCAATACAAAGGGCGCACCGCACCCCTGACAAAAGGTAGAGAGGCCCCCTCCGGGGATCGGCCGCTGTCGCACGGCGCCGCCGTGGGCTTGCGCCACAAACTCAACGAGTTCCTTCCCCTCGGCAAACGATCCGCCGGCCCCATTCCCCTGTGCGCAACTACCTCCACATCCTGCCATAACGAAATCTCCTTCTGATAAATGGTTGTTTGTTATGGCGACAACCCTATCAAGCCTCAGCGTGGGATTCCCTGATATGAATCAAAAAAAGGCCGGTTGTGCCCTTGAGGAGAGAGCATATTTTCCCTGGAGATGTTCTTGACTGGTTCGGAGAAGCTAACGAGGGGGGGGAGGCGGCTAAAGGCTGCACGATATGTTACCATTTTGAGGCGGCCACTTCTGCAGGCCTAACCCCTTTCAGCTTTTTGGAGGCGACATGAAATACACAGGCGTGAACCATCTGGCCATGGCCACCGGCGATATGGATGCCACCATCCGTTTCTGGCGTGATCTATTAGGAATGCGCATGATCACCGGCTTGGGAAAACCGGGATTCAGGCATTATTTCTTTGAGATCGCCCCCCAGGACATGATCGCTTTTTTCGAGTGGCCGGATATCGAAGCGGCCCCTCCCAAGGTGCACGGGGCTCCGGTGAAGGGGGCTTTCCTCTTCGATCATGTTTCCTTCGGTGTCGAAACGAGTGACGACCTGTGGGCGCTCAAGGACAAGCTCGATGCGGCGGGCTTCCCCTGTACGGGGGTAAGGGATCACGGATTTATCCATTCGATCTATGCGCACGATCCCAACGGCATTCCCATCGAGTTCAACTGGCCGGTAGAAGGCATCGACGTCCGCAAGAAGCCGATGATGGGCGATTCCGCTCCCGGCGCTCTAGCCCAAGAGGGCGCCGAACCGGTAGCTGGACGCTGGCCGGAGGTAACCGATCCGACCCAAGAATGCGACAGGGAGATAGTAAAAGCCGCCGGCAGCGAACTATTTCACGGTTTGAAGGCAGGCTGAGGCTGGGCAGGGGAAAATATCCAGGATCCCCTGAAGAGGGGGCGTCACTTGGAGTGCAGCGCTAAGCAGAACCTCGCCCCTCACGGCGTATCCATTGCCGCCTTGAGTCTGATATCGTCGTACCAGGCCACGGCCGAGCCGCTGGTATTGTCCGTGTCGGTCATCACGGCGATGGCGCCGGCGAGGGGAGGCTCTTCGCCGAAGATCGCCCGATAGTCGGCGCGAACATTTCTGCTCTCGGCCATCCACTTGCCGACATGTTCCTCGCCACTCTGCACCGCGATCATGATGGCCCTCGAGGTAAAGGAATTAGGCACGACCGTCCCCAGAGGCAGCTTGTTGGCCCAGATGTAATTGATGGCTCGAGTCTTAGGAAAAAACCAATGGGGGAAGATGACGTAGATCCGGGCGGCATAATCGTCCCCTGCCTTGCTCCTGGCATCCCCTTTTGCCAGGGTCTTCTCAACCTTCCAGCGCCAGGAGAGGACGGGGGATTGCTTCAGGTCAATCGCTTGTTCCAGAATCAGCGCGGAGGCGGCACCGTGGGATTCGGCCTGCAGAGCGTTACCCGTTGCTTCCCGGACCACCCGGTAGTCGGTCCGTCCCTTGAACTCCTTTTCCTTCCACTCTGGGCGCAAACCGTTCTCAAAATCGTCGATGAGCCGGCCATTTTCTTCGGCGAAAACGCCGAATGGCTGCAACAGGAGTAGGATCAATACAAAGATATATTTCATTGCCCCGCCCCCTGATCTCTCAATAAACCCCGGCATAGACCAGCTCGATCCAGCGATCCCCGCTGAAGAGTCCGCCGCCCCAGGTCCCTTCCAGGTCGGCCAGGGGTTTGGCGGCCACCGCTTCTTCGACGGTTTTTCCCACTACACGCAGTTCTCTCAACCGCTCATAGGCGACTCCGAGCATCTGCCGGTAGCTGGTAAGCTGCGCCTTGTCGGCCAGCAGGCCGTGACCAGGGATGATCTTGGTTTGCTCATCAGCCAGGGCCAGAATCCGCTCCACGGCCTGAATCATCCCCTTGAGGGAGCCGCCGTGGGGGACATCGATAAAAGGATAGAAGCCGTTGAAGAAGATGTCACCGGCATGGATCACGTTGGCGGATTGGAAATGGATGAAGCTGTCGCCATCGGTGTGGGCGTGGGGCACATGAATGGCGTGAACCGTCTCGCCATTAAGGTGAAAACTGAGATCTTCGCCGAAGGTCACCACCGGCAGACCCTGTGGGGCCGCCGCCGGGCTTTTCATCTTGAAAGCCGCCAAATATGAGCCGCTGACCAGGTGCTCGCGGACGTTGTCGTGGGAAAAAATCAGGCTACCGCTGCGGCCGAGATTCTCGTTACCGCCGGTGTGGTCGCCATGGTAGTGGGTGTTGATGAGGAATTTCGGTTGCTCGCCACCGACCGCCTTGATCGCCGCGAGGATCTTCTCAGTGAGAGGCGCAAACTGATCATCGATAAGAAAGGTGCCATCGGGGCCGATGAACAGCCCGATATTGCCGCCCTGACCGGTCAGCATATATATCTGCCCAGTGAGCGGCAGAGTGCCGATGGTCACTTCATCTGCTGCTGCGCTACCGGCGAAAGACGCGAAACCGATCACCAGAACCGCCAGGGCGGTCATTAATTTACCGATCATGGTCTATCTCCCTTTTTGGGGTTGCACGGTTGCCTACCGGGATCCTTCGGCCCTGGCAACTGCCTGGCCGACTCAGGTCTGGCCGACAGGTTCGTGCCTACCAGTATAGCTCAGTGTTTAAGTAAAAAACCCAAAAATCCAAGCCAGCTTAGAGCGGGCCAACGGAATTGTTTGACGTACGCTCTTGGCTCACCTATGCTTTTATAGCTGTACTTGTTGTTGAGCGTCACCACCAAGTCAACCCGGGCATGCTCAAGTATCCCAGGGAGGAATCTGCCATGAAACCGGTACGTATCGCCATCATCTTTCTTCTATTTCTGCTGGCTTCTCTGGCCGTGGTGTTTTTTTGGACGGGGAAATCATCCGAACCGCCTTCTATTTCGGAACTGGGGATACCCCCGGTTGCCCCTCTGGAAGCCGAACCGGAAATTCGCTATCCCCTTCCCGAAGTGCAACCCACTTCACCGGGAACAGACGAGCAGGCCATCCCGCCGTTGCCCGACCTTGGCCAAAGCGATGCCTTCACCAAGGATCTTCTGACGCAACTCTTCGGCGAATCCGCCCAAAAACAACTGTTGGCGCCTCAGCAATTCATTCGGCGCATGGTGCTAATCATTGATGCCCTGCCCCGCAAGAACCTGCCCCGACAACACCTGCCGGTGCGCGCACCGGACGGCCGTTTTGAAACCGCCGGGGAAGAGGGCGCCGAAGTCATCGCTTCGGCAAACTTTCACCGATATGCGCCTTACGTCAAGCTAGCGGAAGCCGCACCGAGCGAACGACTAAGCAAAGCTTACCTGCGGATCTACCCCCTGCTGGAAGAGGCCTACGGGGAAATGGGCCATCCCAAGGGCTATTTCCATGACCGCATGATCGCCGTATTGGATCATTTGCTGGCCACCCCGGAGCCAAAGGGGCCGATTCCTCTGGTGAAGCATGTCACCCAGTACCGTTATGCCGATCCGCAACTGGAATCCCTGTCGGCCGGTCAGAAAATTCTGCTGCGAATGGGGCTGGAAAATGAACGCAGGGTCAAGACTGTCTTGCAAGAGCTCCGGGGGCAACTGGTTGTCCCCCAACCAGGCACCTGAAACGAGGGAAGTTCCGGGGGACAGCCTTAGCCCCTACACAAACTACTGATCTTGTTGATTTTTTTCATGTATATTCAAACAAAAAGGGGCAGGCGCCTTTAGCGCCTGCCCCTTTTTGTTTTATGGAAGATCGTTTATTTTCCGCAGCATTTCTTGTACTTCTTGCCGCTGCCACAGCTACAGGGCTCGTTTCGACCGATCTTGGTGACGCTGACCGACTGCCCCTTGACTATGTTACCCTCGAAAAACAGCCATTGTTTCTTGTCGCGCTTGAACTGCGCGCGTTCATGGTGGCTTCGAATACCGCCTTTGTCGCGAAAGCGAGCGATAAATTCGACCTCGCCCTCCTCGTCCTTCGGCCCGCCATCCGTCGTTGCGGTAATATCCAGGCCGTGCCATTCGGAATTCTCGGCCCAGTCCTTGGTCGCCTTGTGATCGTACCCTTCGCGAGAATCGGGATGGGTACTAGCATAAAGAAAGTCTACATCGACCTTGACGTGGGCAGTGTACCGCGCACGCATCAGTTGTTCGGCAGTTTCAGCTGATTTCTTTCCGGTGATGATCGGTTCGCAGCAAGCAGCGTAATCATTGCCGCTACCGCAGGGACAGCTATTCATAATAAGGCTCCTTCATAAATCGGATTCAAAAGTCTGCCGAAGTCTATTCAGCCGCGAGCAGCGTGTCAAGACCAGACTAGGGAGGAAAAACTGTAGCGGTTCAATCAAACCGGATCCCAAAAGAGTGATATAGTGGCTTTCCGTTAAAAAAGGGGCTGTTCTTGTCGCAGTAATTAATCCTGAATTCAACTACTTGTAAAATATTCAAAACGCTAATTGGCCCCGATAGTGGTCAAAGTTCAAGAGGTATCAAGGTGGAAATAGCTATTATTGGTGGTGGGGCGGCCGGTTTCTTTGCGGCGATTACCGCGAAGGAAAATTATCCGCAGGCCAGCGTGGTCATTTTTGAAAAGTCGAAAACCCTGCTGGCCAAGGTCACAGTCTCCGGTGGTGGCCGCTGCAATCTGACCAACGCCTGCTCCAGCATCAAAGAACTGTCCGAGGCTTATCCCCGGGGCGGGAAGGCTTTAAAAAGGGCGTTTCGAATCTTCGATAACCAAGATGTGATGCACTGGTTTGAGTCGCGCAACGTTCCCTTGGTCACCCAGGAGGACAATTGCGTTTTCCCCCTATCGCAAGATTCGCAAAGCATCATCGATTGTTTTTTAGAGCAAACCCGCAAATTAAACGTCAAAATCGAGCTTGAAACAGGCATAAAAACCATCAAAAAGACCGCTGACAGGCTGCAACTGGGCTTTATCGGGGGGAAGGTTCCAGCGCGAAGCTTTGACAAGGTCATCGTTGCTACGGGCGGCTGTCCGCAACGAGCCGGCCTGGAATGGCTGGAAAAGTTAGGTCACCAAATCGCCGACCCGGTGCCCTCTTTATTCACCTTCAAGATGCCGGATGAAGCGATCACCGAGTTGATGGGGATCGTGGTAGATCCGACCCAGGTGAGCATTCAGGGGACCAAGCTTAAATCCGAAGGCCCCTTGCTGATCACCCATTGGGGCATGAGCGGTCCGGCGATCTTAAAACTGTCCGCTCTTGGAGCGCGATTGCTGAGTGAAAAAAACTACGACTTTAAGATTCAGGTGAACTGGACGAATGTGCGCAACCAGGATCTGGTCGTGGCTGAGTTGAAAAGGATTACGGCTAAGCATCCTAAAAAGATTTTATCCAACCTCAGGCCCTACGCTTTACCTGAAAGGCTATGGAGTTACCTGCTGGAGAAGAGTGACTTGCCGCCCGACAAAAAGTGGGGAGAACTGGGGAAAACCGGTTTAAACAAGCTGGCCGACCTGCTCACCAATGATGCCTATTCGGTGAGGGGACAGACCCAATTCCGGGACGAGTTTGTCACCTGTGGCGGGGTCAGGCTGGAAAGCATCGACTTTAAAACGATGCAGAGCAAGGTCTGTGAAAATCTGTATTTTGCCGGAGAGGTGATGGACATTGACGGTATTACCGGGGGTTATAACTTTCAGGCCGCCTGGACCACCGCTTTCATCGCAGCCAAATTAAACTAAGCATCGCTATTAGCCGGCCATTTATGCACGCAAACAATCGAGATTCTCTGGATTTAGCCCTCTGCAGGGAATGCGGCGGTCGGTGTTGTCAGGCCAGTCCTGGCACCTGGGTCGACCCGGAGCGCTTCTTTGCCCTCTTTTTCGCAGGGCAACGTTTGACGGTTGAGCAACTGCGGGAAAAATTGCCTGCATTGGGACTGGTGCTCTGGGAGAAGTCTGGCGTGCCGATGCCCGCTCCCCGGTCATTAACCTCAGGATGCGCGTTCCTCGGGCCTGACGGCTGTCGTTTCTCCCCAGCCGAACGGCCTTGCCAGTGTCTGGCCTTGATTCCAGATCCGCAGACCCTGGATCAGACACAGGGCTGTCTCTGCCAACTGCCGAAAGATTTCAATCGGGCTGCGGCCAGGCAGCGCTGGAAAAAATATTGGCAGATGTTTTAGCCCATGCCCTTCCAGCACGATATACTACCGTAAGAAGCAGAATTGAACGTCTTACTGATTTTATTCTCAGTCGCTTAATCTGTGGAGGACCTGATGTTTCGTGAATTTTTGAACACTTTCATTGTCAACCCTTGGCGTCAGGATGTTGCCCCTCATCTGGAAGACCTCAGCCAGTCTGGCCTATTTTGGAGCATGATGGCGGTCCTGCTGGTGGGATTCTTGATATACAGATCTGTGCGAAAAAAATAGATCACCCGAAGAGCAATGTTGGACAAGGGACTGTATTTCGGGTAAAAATAGCCGCTTTATTACTCACGTCATAAATGGAGAATTAATCATGGCTAAAGCAAGCGCTCGGCACATTCTGGTGCCTACCGAGGAAGAATGTCTTACCCTGAAAACCCAGATCGAAGGGGGCGAAGACTTCGCTGCCGTCGCCAAGCAACACTCCAAATGCCCCTCGGGCAAACAGGGTGGCGGTCTGGGTGAGTTTCGCCCTGGTCAGATGGTCAAGGAATTTGACGACGTGGTTTTCTCCGGCGAAGTCGGCAAGGTCCTCGGCCCGGTCAAGACCCAGTTCGGTTACCATCTGATCGAAATCACCAACCGCGTGGACTAAAAATCATCGTATCAAATCAGCCGAGGGGCACGGCCCCTCGGCTGATCAACGTACTTCCCCTAGGAGGCTGTCGGGCTTACCATGAGCCGACTGCAAAATCGTCTGATCGGCCCATATTCTCGACAATTTTCGACAAATAGCCCTGCTATTCGCTCTCAAATTCTCGAAAATCTGGACTCTAACAGCCAATTTTTCGTTTTGGCCCGTCAAGTCCGACAGGCTCCTCGAACAATCCGGTAGCAACTTCTGCTTAACCCTACCGTACCCCCTCCCCAAGTGAGCAACATGATTTCTGAACTAATGGCCATGCTCGATCGCCTTCAGGGCGAGGTGTTCTTTTTTGTTGAAGACGGACCTCTCAAACACAAGCTCATTGAGCGCTACCTGGAGGAAGAGGAGTCACAGGGCGACATCCTCGACTTCGAGCTCGACGCTTGGCTACGAATACAACAGAAAGAGGGCACGGCGACCTGGGAAATCGAAGGGCGCCTGGAGGCGGGCGATTTTCTCTATCAGACACTGTTTATCATCGGGGATTTCGCTATCGATGAGATAGCAGAACTGCTGGAGCACCTGAGGTCACACTATCCCACCACTCCCAAACCAAAGACGCGACCCGACCGAAACATCCTGCGCAAGAAAAACGGCAGAGGATTGCTGGGAATCTCCGCAGCCGCCAACGCACTGTGTCTTTCTCAGCGAGACCTGAAAGCCCTGATCCCCTGCAGCGAAATACGCATATCGGAGCAAAACGGTGACAAGGTCATTGAGGAATACTACTGGGAAAAGGATCTGATCGGCAGGTTCGCAAGCTTAGGAGCGGCGCACAAAGAGGGACGCGAAACTAATCGGGAGGATGTGACCTGCATCGCCGAATGGTGCTGTGACGGCGACCGGCAGTGGGCCCGAGATCTCATCAGTGAATTTCTAAAACAGCGCCACCTCACCGAAGACTAAAATCTAAAAACCGGTTCCAAATCCTCTGCCAAGCACCGAAAGTTTTAGCTAGTGTCCATCCGGAAACTCTGGATGGACACAGCGCAGTTTTCATATGGGAAACGAGCAATTTTTCCCAAGGTCTAGGAAATCAAGCGCTTGCACGGAGGCGTAGCTGTTTGCGCCGCACACGCGAGCGTGCGGATTGACGCCGAGATTGGGGAAAAGGGCCGTTTCCAGATGAAAACTAGCTGATGCGGCGAATTTTGAAAAACCGCCCCTTGATTTTATTCGCACCCAGGCGCGTTAAAGCGAGCTTGGCGCTGGCCCGGCGTATGGCGACGTAGGTATGAAAATCGAAAACGTTGATCTTGCCGACCTCGCTGGCGTCGATGCCCGCCTCACCGGTCAGGGCGCCGAGAATATCGCCGGGGCGCACCTTGTTTTTGCGGCCGCCGTCGATGCAGAGAGTAACCATCGGTGCTTCAAGGGAGGCCGCCGCCGGCATGGCCAAGCTATCCAGCTCGGCGTGGGGGACGGTTTCGCCGAGATAGTCTTCAATGGCCGCCGCCCGGCGATTATCCGCCGCGGTCACCAGACTCAGCGCCAGGCCCTTCTCCCCGGCACGACCGGTACGGCCAATGCGGTGGATATGCACCTGCGGATCGCGAGTCAGCTCGTAGTTGATCACCGCGGTCAGTTCCTTGATATCGATGCCCCGTGCCGCGACATCGGTAGCGACCAACACGGATACGCTTTTGTTGGCAAAGCGGGCCAGCACCTCGTCGCGCTCGCGCTGTTCCAAATCACCATGGATCGCCAGCGCCGAGAAACCCCGCTCCGTCAGCGCCTCGGCGACCTCCCGACACTCCATTTTAGTATTGCAGAAGACCAGGGTCGATTCCGGCCGGTAATGGCCAAGCATTCGGGCGACGGCGGCCAGCCGCTTCACCCTATCGACCACATAGAAACACTGCTCGATCTGCTGGCCATCATGGACCGACTCGACCTTGACCGTGACCGGCTGGTGGAGCACCGTCGCGCTCATGGCGGCGATCGACTCGGGGTAGGTGGCCGAAAAGAGCAAAGTCTGCCGATTGCTCGGCGCGGCGGCGACAATGGCGGCGAGATCTTCCTGAAAGCCCATGTCGAGCATGCGGTCGGCTTCATCAAGAACCAGCATGCGCAGGGCCTTCAGATCGAGACTGCCCCGCTGCAGATGATCAAGAATGCGACCGGGGGTGCCAACCACGATATGGGCGCCGTGTTCGAGGGATCCGAACTGGGGACCGATCGGAACACCGCCGCAGAGGGTGAGAATCTTGATATTGTCGGTACAACGGGCCAGCCGCCGCAATTCCTGGCCGACCTGATCGGCCAGCTCGCGGGTCGGGCACAGCACCAGGCCTTGGACGCTGAAGCAACTCACCACCAGCCGCGACAGCAGGCCGATGCCAAAGGCGGCCGTCTTGCCGCTGCCGGTCTTGGCCTGGGCGATCACGTCTGTCCCGGCCAGAATCAGAGGCAGGCTCTGGGCCTGAATCGGGGTCATCTCGCTGTAACCGAGGGAGTCCAGGTTTTTCAGCATCGGTTTATTCAGGGGCAGGCTGGCAAAGGCGGTCGGGATCATGGGCTGCTTTCTTCTTGAGGATCATTGATGGAGTAACATTGACAAGGCCGACTCAGCGGCGCTTCTTTCCCTGGGCTTTGGCCGGTTTAGCCACCGGCTTGGCCACGGTTTTAAATTCGGGCTCATAGCCGACGGTGAAACTGCTGCTGGCAGCATTCCGCAGGCTGAGGAAATGAGCGTTGTTTTTATCAAAGGGACAGATAGGCAGGCTGCAGGGCTCAAAGCCAAAGCGTCGATAGAAACCGGGTTTGCCTAACACGTACAGGGGCTGGTTTTTGATCGGCTCTTGCCGTAAGGCAAAGCGAAGCAGTTCTGAGCCGATCCCCTGCTTTTGAAAATCAGGAGCTACGGCCATGGGCGCCAGGTGCAAACCGCAAACCTCATGGCCATGATAGGCCGGGGAAAAGGCGAGGTAGGCGATGACCTTGTTGGTATGGATAGCCACCCATTCGTGAGTGATTTTATCCTTGGCATGAAGAGCCTGCACCAGATCGGCTTCATATTCGCTGCCGGGAAAGGCACGGCGCAACAGGGCGTAGACCTTGGCGCGGGTTTCTTCGGTTACTTTTTGTATTTTCATAATGAATATTCCTGTTAGTCTGCTGCCCGCAGCAACCGGCGAAGTTGAGGATTTTATCTGTCGAACTAAATTGATTGGAATTCAAGACCGGCGGGTCGTGTCCCGCCAGACACCCTACTTTTTGTCCAAGCCAACAAAAAGTAGGCAAAAAATGGCTGCCACTGCGTGGGGCATCAAGTTGTCTGGTAAGCTGAGGCAACAACCACTGTACCGAGCCAAAATCACGGTAGTTTCTTGGCAGCTCCCCCTCTTCCGACAGTGGGTTACTAAAGCCACCGGTCCTTTTCTTTTGCGCAAGAGTGATCGAAGGTGTTGTTGGGTGTAAAACCAATAACGCATTTGCAACGGCGCTGCACTATCCTCTGCCGCATCCTGCCCGCAAGCTTTCTCAATGACAGAAGAGTCCCGGCGAAGTTCAAAATTTCAGCAAAGACCTAGCACAACTTCAGCTGGCCATCATCTTCGGCCTCGAACTCAATGTCTTCCCCAACCGGTCCCGGCTCCAAACGGATCGCGGCCACCGGCAGAGGACGAATCTGTTCCGCCACGACCTCCTCTGCGACCGTTTCTTTGCTAGGATCCGTTGCGGCCGTAGCCTGTATGCCCTCATCGGCGGCCCGCTTGGCCAGCTTGTCGCAGCGCTCATTGAAGGGATGTCCGGCATGTCCTCGCACCCATTCCCAATGAATCTCGTGCTGACGGGATAGGACCAGTAACTGTTGCCAGAGGTCCTGATTGGCAAGGGCGCCCGGAGTCTCAAGGCGACCGTTACGAACCCAGCCGTGAATCCAGTTGCTCATGCCCCGCACCAGGTACTGAGAATCGCTGAACAGACGAACCGTCTGCGGTTTATGCAGAGCTTCCAGGCCTCGAATCGCAGCGATCAGCTCCATACGTTGCGAGGTGGCCGCAGGCTCAAAACCGCTAAGTTCCTTTTCGTGCTCGCCATAGCGCAGGACCACGCCATAACCCCCGGGTCCCGAATCCCGGCCCGATCCGTCGCTATAAATCTCCACCACCCCCGCCGGCGGCGGAGTGAAGGCGATCTCCAGAGCCTCGAATTCCAGCTCCCGCAACAAGGGAATCAGTGCTGTAAGGTTCGGCTGCTGCCGCTGCAGGTCGGCCAGGGAAAGTTCCAGGGCGACATCATCTCTAAGGGTTGCCAGGATTTTCGACAGCCGAGCCTGGTCGGCATGGGCCTGTAAATTCTCCCGTCGTTTCCTGCCGTTCACCAGGCTGGCCCACTTAAGGACGTCTTCCAGACTGCCAAAGCGCTGCACCAGCTCAGCGGCGGTTTTCTCGCCGATACCGGGAACGCCGGGGATATTGTCCGAGGTATCGCCGGCCAGGCCCAAGACATCGGCTACCAATTCGGGCGGGACCCCGAAACGCTGCAGAACCTCTTGCGGCCCGGAGCGCTTATCTTTCATGGTGTCGAGCAGGGAGATGCGAGCATCGACAATCTGCATCAAATCCTTGTCGCCGGTGACCACCGTAACCTCGATGCCTTCGGCGGCATAGCGGCGAGCCAGGGTGGCAATGACATCATCAGCCTCAAACCCGGGCGCTTCCAGGGCCGAAATCTGCAAGGCCTGCAAGACCTGCCGGATGTATCCAATCTGCGGCGGCAGGTCTTCGGGCATAGCGTCTCGGTGAGCCTTGTATTCAGGATAGAGTTCCCGGCGGAAGGTCTCTTCCCGAGGTCGGTCGAATACCACAGCCAGATAATCAGGTTGGTGTTCCTGCAAAAGCCCCAGCAGCATGCGCGTAAAACCGAAAACGGCATTAGTCGGCATACCATCGGCGGTGGTAACATCGCGAATGCCATAGTAGGCACGGTAGATGTAGCTGGAGCCATCAAGTAAATAGAGTTGAGGCGATTCGTTCACAGGTTCTCCGAAGGTGGACCTTTTTCTGGGAATTGTACGGTTTACAAATCGGGACTAGGAGGCTGTCGAGCTTACTATGAGCCGACTGCAAAATCGCCTGATCGGCCCATATTCTCGACAGTTTTCGCCAAATGGCCCTGCTATTCGCTCTCAAATTCTCGAAAATCTGGACTCTAACAGCCAATTTTTCGTTTCGGCCCGTCAAGCCCGACAGCCTCTTAGCATCGCACATCCTGCACCTTGCACAAAATCTTTTTCCAAACGGCAACAGAGAAAGTGGAGTCGCTCTTTGGAAAGGCGTATAATAGACAATTCTGCCATTGCTCCGAAGTCGAATTTGAGGCACTATCAGCGGCAGAAAGGCCCCGCTTCCTCTATGAAGAGAGTATCATGATGGGCGCACTTAATAATCTAATTACCTCAGGGCAACCCTATGACAAATAACGATATCATGCGCCGCATTCGCTATACTTTCGACTTTAATGATTCGAAAATGATCGATCTCTTTGGCCTGGCCGGGCAACAGGTAACACGGGAACAAGTCAGCGCCTGGTTAAAGAAAGAGGAAGATCCTGCATATGAGAAATGCAGCGACCGTTTACTGGCGATTTTTCTCAACGGTTTGATCATCGACAAGCGAGGCAAAAGGGAAGGCCCACAGCCCGAACCGGAGAGGCGCTTAAATAACAACATTATTTTCACGAAGTTGAAAATCGCCTTAAACTTGAAAGCTGAAGAGGTGCTGGAGATTCTCGGACTGGCTGAGTTTTGTCTAAGCAAACACGAATTGAGTGCGTTTTTCCGTAAGCTGGGACATAAACAATATCGCGAATGTCAGGATCAGATCCTGCGTAATTTTCTTAAAGGCATGCAGCTTAAATATCGCGATAATATTGAAGTAAAACCCGGGCTCAAAGAAGATTAGTTGTTGATGGCCCGAAGCCCCACAACAATGCAAGCCATTTTTTGACCATCACAAGAAATGCAACCGTTCCAAGAGGACCCCATGATTGATTCAAAGAACAACCAGGATGCCAAAAAGCGGGATCGCCTGGTCGCCGAAATGCGCCAGGAACAGCAGACACGCCAGGCGGGATACCGGGAACAGGCCCTGAAACTGTTCCCGCTGGTGTGCGGACGCTGCACCCGTGAATTCGAAGGAAAAAAGCTCCGCGAACTCACCGTGCACCATATCGACCACAACCACGACAACAATCCCCCCGACGGCAGCAACTGGGAACTGCTCTGCATCTACTGCCACGATCACGAGCATACCCGCGGGGTGCAGGAGGATCGCGGTACCGACGGTCCCGCCGCTCAAGTGGAGCGCCCCTCTCTGGGCCACTCCCCCTTCGCGGCATTGGGAGATAAATTCAAATAACCTGAATACCATCATCAGAGGTCTCTCCCTCAGGTTAGACAAGGCAAAAACAGGACCATGTCACTACAATCCTTCACCACCTTCAGCACATCGAATCGACGCCTGATCCTGTGGCTGGTAGCCAGCCACCTGCTGTGGAGTTGCATGGTCTTTGGCCTCTGGTTGAGCGGACAGCTGATCGATGGGACTAGTCCCTGGTGGTCCGGTGGATTTATTGCTCTGCAACTTTTTGCCGCCGCTCAACTGTTTTTGCCTGCCCTTCTGCTTCAACCGGAAGAGCGCAATCGCTTCTTTTATCTTTTCTGGGGCATCACCCTGCTTCTGAGTATCTGGTTGGTCAATCAACTGACTCCGGTCACCAGTTGGCAGCCGCTGTTGCCCCTGATCAAGTCGAGCCTGCTGTTGTTGGTGGCGACGCTCACCGGGGCCGCACTGGCCCGTTATGTTCAGCGACTGTGGGAGATTGTCCCGGTCTGCATTGTGATGACCCTGGCCGATCTGGCCAGCTGGCTCTGCGGTCCGACCGCCGGTTTTTCCCAGGAGATCCAACAATATTACCTGGCCCCCGAAGGCCCGCCGCCCCTCATCGACATGTTCCTGATTAAGCTGGCTTTTCCCGGATCTGCCGGGCTGGCACCGGTCTTCGGCATCTCGGACTGGATTATGGTGGTCTTCTTTGCTATCGTCGCCCGGCGCTACGAAATCAACGA
>LGVF01006145.1_pt1 | contig 14692 bp, 11 predicted proteins | sample 469901 | NCBI WGS metagenome assembly LGVF01 (sample SAMN03893561, study PRJNA290197) | marine sediment metagenome | material: sediment; isolation source: combined push core samples #3730, #5133, and #5579 collected at Hydrate Ridge | place: Pacific Ocean: Hydrate Ridge
CAGTTTTCTCAGCTTTAATTATTCTCTGTATACCAGCGCTTCTTCTTGCTGCTCATGGGATTTCGATTGACGATTCACTGAAATATCCGCCTGACTTCATTCAATTTGATTACACTTCCCCTGATTCTGTAAAGGGAGGCAGACTCGTCCTCCACGACATCGGCAGTTTTGACAAAATGAATCCTTTCACCCGCAAAGGTGAGGCACCTTTAGGTCTTGAAATGCTTGTTTTTGAGCCCCTTGCGGTGACAAGTTTAGATGAACCTTTTGCAGCCTATGGGTTGATAGCTGAAGATATAGTGCTTGCCGCCGACAAGATGTCGGTTACCTATACAATAAATAAAAAAGCACAATTTTCCGATGGCAGCCCTGTCACAGTGGATGATGTTGCCTATACGCTTGATATGTTTAAAAGTGATAAGGTACATCCCGCCTATCCCTATTATTACAAAGATATTGCAGGGACTGAAAAAATGGGTGAACGGAAAATCAAATTTAATTTTGCCAGAAAGAACAGGGAACTCCATCTTATAGCAAGCCAGATGCGTATTTTATCAAAAAAGTTCTATGAGAAAACTGGCTTCGGCACAAATCAAAAGAATGGTGGTCTTACCCCTCCTGTTGCGTCAGGCCCTTATGTTGTCTCTCATGTCAAGCCTGGTAAAACAATAACATATAAGAGAAATAAACAGTACTGGGCGCAGGACTCTCCAACCAGAAAAGGTATGTTCAACTTCGATGAAATCGTAGTTAAATACTATAAAGACCAGATAGTGGCCCTTGAGGCCTTCAAAGCCGGGGAGTTCGACTTTATCTCAATTAATATAGCCAAACAGTGGGCAAGGGATATGAAAGGGCCGAAGTTTTCTTCCGGGAAAGTCATAAAAAAGAACCTTGTCCATTTTAATAATGCGGGAATGCAGGGGTTCTTGATGAATACCAGACGGGATCTCTTTAAAGACCCGAAGGTACGGCAGGCTTTAGGGCTGGCCCTTGATTTTGAATGGATCAATAAATCGCTCTTTCACGATCAATATACCAGGACTAATTCTTTCTTCAGCAACTCCTATCTTGCTGCAACCGGACTGCCCGAAGGCCTTGAGCTTGAATATCTGAACCGGTTTCGTGGTACATTGCCTGAAGAAATTTTTATTCAACCTCTGTCAGCACCAACAACTATTGGCAAACATGGAATCAGAACTCATCTGAAAATGGCGAAAAAACTTCTCAGTGAATCCGGCTGGTCAATCAGGGAAGGAGTCTTAACCAATCAGCAGGGAAAAAAATTTGAGTTTGATATCCTGCTTGTATCCCCGTCGTTTGAAAGAGTGATGGCTTCCTATGTCAGAAATTTAAAAAAACTTGGAATAAAAGTCCGTTACAGAACTATTGATCCCACACTCTATACGGAAAGATTAAAGACGTTTGATTTTGATATGATTGTTACAACTTATGGGCAATCACTCTCCCCGGGAAATGAACAGCGAAACTTCTGGCATTCGACAGCTGCTGCAATTAATGGCTCGAAAAATTATGGCGGGATACAATCTGTTGTGGTGGATAGCCTGATAGACAAAATTATTTATGCTGAAAACAGAGACCAGTTAGTTGCCGCATGTAAAGCTCTTGATCGTGTACTTTGGTATGGCTACTACCTGATTCCTAACTGGTATCTGGACACCCACAGAGTGAGTTACTATAATGAATTTCATTTTCCTGATCAATTGCCCCTTTACTATAATCCATTTCAGCTTCTTATGACGTTGTGGCAATAATCGTATTTATCAGAATAATGGACAATTCGCGTTTTTACGACGCCATCAAGAATTATTATGTTAGAAAATTTCCTATTCAATCTTAACAGTATTCAAGACACAGAAAGGTTAGGCCTTATCATTGGCAATATTGCGCAGTCGGGAGATGTGATCTGCCTCAATGGTTGTCTCGGCGCCGGAAAAACGACCATGACCCAGGCAATAGCACGTGGATTGGGTGTGCCTTCCAACTGTTATGTTACAAGCCCTTCCTATACAATTATGCATGAGTACAAAGGAGTAATTCCTTTATACCATATGGATTTTTATCGATTGAATGGTTCTGGCGATGTTATTGACCTTGGTTTTGAAGAGTATTTCTACCTTGATGGGTTAACAATCATCGAATGGAGTGAAAGGGCAGAGGATATCCTTCCCAAGGATCGAGTGACGATTGCTATCAGCCTGAATAAAGATCAGGAAAGGATAGCACGAATTTTTACCTCAAATGATATTTTGGCCAGCCGTTACAAAAAGATGCTGGCTGCATTATTGAAAATATCCAAAGCATAACTACATTGATTGATGGTCAGCACTTCCTGGGCATCCCCGGAAATATCCAGAGGAAGAAACATATTAAAATTTAAGCCAAAATAAGTGATAATTAAAGATAATGAAAAAAAAATCAATTCAATTCGAAGATTGTTTCAAGGCATATACTACAGATCAGGATAAGGCAATTACCCCGGAAGAGACGTTAGATTCTTTTTACAAAAAAGTTGAAAACCTCGATTTGAAAATCCTCAGTGAAGTGAAACGTATCGATAGTGGTCGCCTGGATATACCCGTTTATTTCAGTGTGTGCGGTGAAGATGCACTATCCCTGACAGGAACAAAAAAGCAGATGGGAAAAGGGGCATCCCCCATACAGGCTGAGGCCTCGGCCTGTATGGAACTTGCTGAGAGATTTTCATTTTTTTCGTTCAAAAGCAATGTGGGAAATTTTCTCACAGGAGATTACAGAACAATGACCCAGGCTGGATATCCTGTCCTTGACATGCAGTATCTTCTTGATTCAGTTCATGATGTCAATACGGAAATTGAACTGTTACGGCAACTGCTGGAAGACATTCCAATGCAGTGGACATGGGCCACCAATATAAGTTTAAAAGAAGATATTCTCATCCCTTTCTCCTGGTTTTATGCAATAAATGAATTTAACGGACCATCCGCCGGCAACACCCGTGAAGAAGCAGCTCTGCAGGGAATATGTGAAATAGTTGAAAGGCATGTCTGTTCGCTTATCAATAATCAAAAACTTGAGACCCCTAAAATTGAAAAAGACTCGGTCAAAGATAAGATCGGTCAGAGGTTAATAAAAAAGTTTGAAGATAATAATATTGAACTCTACCTCAATGATTTCACACTTGATACAGGACTCTGTACCGTAGGGGCACTTGCAATCGATCGGTCAACATTTCCCGGCAGAAGTGAGATAGTCTATACTGCCGGTACAACTCCGGATCCTGAAAAGGCTCTTATAAGAGCAGTTACCGAGGTTGCACAGCTGGCCGGGGATTTTAATACCGACTCCAATTATGTTGCTTCGGGCCTGCCTAAACCACTGTCAATGGAGGAGGTGGAATATCTGACCGAAACACAAACCAGTGTTGCCATCCAGGATATAAAAAATCTCTCGAATAACAATATGAGAGTTGAAATTGACAATTGCATTGATGCGTTAAGGTCGATCGACATGGAAATATTTATGATAGATGTCACCCATGACGGATTAAAAATTCCGGCACTTTACACAATTATTCCCGGGGCACATTTCAGGGAGAGGTCGAGGATTAATGATGCCGGTCTTTTTGCTGCAAAATTATTGATGGATCTTGTGACGGATTCTGAATTGCTTGAAAAGAAATTTCGGGAAATGGAAGAACTCCTGCCCCAGGCATATTACCTTGAATTTTACAGAGGCCGTAATTTTTTTAATATGGGATTTCCTGAATCAGCTATTGAGCATTTTGATAACGCACTTGCGCTTAAACCTGAAAAGGAGGATCTTCCCTATATCTATTCCTATAAGGGCAGCTGTTTAAAGGATCTAGAAAGAGTTGATGAGGCAATTGAAACATTAATACGTGGCCTGCAGGAAGATGAAGAAAGACCGGATTTGCACAATACATTAGGTGTCTGTTTTTTTAAAAAGCAGGAATATGAAAACGCTATAAACCATTTCAAAAGAGCTGTCGATCTTAATCCGGCCTCAGGAATTGACTATGCCAACCTAGGAGTGAATTATCATAAAACCGGGAAAAATGAACTGGCTGTCGAATTTCTGACTTTGGCCTTAACCCTCGATTCAAATCTCGATTTTGCACGTGATCTGCTGGATCAGCTTGTGGAAAAAGGCGAATAGTTTAATTGTCACCTGATGAATATTCCTGATTCAGAAAAAATATCTGCCTATAGCCACGCAGCGACAGTGCCAATAATGGTAATCGGAACTGTCATATTGCTGGTTATTTCATCCGGCAATACTGCAGCTCAGATCGTCTCTTTAGTTTATGGCCTATCGGCAATCTTTCTTTTTAGTGCGAGTTTTCTGTATCATTCGAATAAGCAGAAAGAAAATGATAACTCAGTCTGGAGAAAGCTGGATCACTCTGCCATTTTTTTTCTTATCGCAGGAACTTATACTCCTATCTGTTATATATATCTTGACGGGAAAATGAAGTGGGGGATACTGTTTGCTCAATGGGCGCTTGTGCTTTTCGGAACTGTATTCAAACTTATTTTTATCAATGCGCCACGACTTATCGGAACGCTTATTTATCTTCTTATGGGTTGGATTGTACTTATTCCCATAGCGACCCTGTTCAAAACAATGGAACCAACCTCCCTCACTCTCCTTGTGGCTGGTGGAATTTCTTATACCATCGGAGCGGTAATTTATGCATTAAAGAAACCTGACCCTCTTCCCGGTTTTTTCGGATTCCATGAGATTTTCCATATCTTCGTAACTGGAGGAGCAATATTGCACCTTCTGACAATCATCTCCGGGTTTAAAGGATATTTTCTGCCGACGCTTTTTTAGTTTAAACACCATTATTGGTGTTGAAAACATCTCTTTCTGCTTCGTTGTTGCAATTTTTCTAACATTCAGTGTAGATTTCCTTGGCTCAAAGTTAACTCATACAGGTTATTGTGAGCGCAATTTCCGAGGATTGAAAATTTATGGGACAAGTGTAATCGATGAATAAAGAGTTGTATCTATTACGTCATGGAGCCACACCCTTAAACGGTTTGTATGTTGGTTCAACAGATATTTCCCTGGCTGAAGTGGGAAAAGAGCAGGTGCAGCGAACCAGTAGAATACTATCTTCGATGCATATAGAACAAATTTTCTGCAGTCCTATGAAACGGTGCAGAGAAACAATGGAACTTCTCTCTCTCGATACATCTATGGAAATTATAGACAATTTGAGAGAAATTGATTTTGGCAGATGGGAAGGGCACAGTTTTGCAGAAATCACTACTACGGACCAGGAGTTGATTGAGAATTGGCGGATAAGTAGCGAAACTTTCTGTTTTCCTGATGGGGAATGTGTCAAGAATTTTAACAAGAGGGTTGAATTATTTTCCCGGAGAGTGGTGGCCTCGATAGATGACCGAATTCTTATCATCGCTCATGGCGGAACAATTCGGCATTTACTCTGCACCTTTCTTGGACTTTCTCCTGAGAAGAAAATGATTTTCGATATACAACCGGGGTGTTTCTCCACCGTTGCACTTTACGGTGATCTCGGGGTATTGACAGGTCTGAACATCAAAGGATAATGGCGTCGTAAAAAGCTCTTAAGTATCAGGTGTCGCTGAAAACATCAAACATTAAACAAAGGAATTTACTGTGAGCTTACTGGAAAGAACAGTCGAAAAAATATATCCGCAGAAATCAGAGGTGAGAGAGTCGGCTGAAAACCGTCTTAACAATCTCGCAATGCCACACTGGGCTCTTGGGGATCTAATGGATCTTGCAATTGATATTGCAGGAATCACTGGGAGCATGAGTCCTGATATTAAGAGAAAAGCTATTATTACAATGGCTGGTGACCATGGGGTGGTTGCAGAAAATGTGTCAAAATATCCAAGTGAGGTCACTCCGCAGATGGTGTATAACTTTGTTAACGGCGGTGCCGGTATTAATGCTTTAGCCCGACAGGTTGGAGCTGAGGTGCATGTTGTGGATATGGGCGTGGCTGCCGACCTGGGTGATCTGGTTTCAGCCGGAAAGATAATAAATAAAAAAGTCGGTCTGGGAACTGATAATATTGCTGTTGGTCCGGCAATGAGCAAGGCAATGGCTAAAAGGGCTGTTGAATCCGGTATTGATATTGCCAATGAACTGGCTTCAAGGATTGACCTGTTCGGTACCGGGGATATGGGTATCGGTAATACTACTCCATCAACGGCCATCGCAGCAGTGTGTACCGGAAAATCAGTTGATGAGTTGACCGGAAGAGGAACCGGACTTGATGATCAACAGCTTGCTCATAAGGTTGGCGTAATTAAAAAAGCGTTAGAGGTTAACACTATCGATAAGAGTGATGGTCTTGATATTCTCGCCAAGGTTGGCGGTTTTGAGATTGGCGGTATTGCCGGGGTAATACTTGGTGCTGCAGCACATCACAAACCTGTGTTAATAGATGGTTTTATTTCCACGGCGGGGGCTTTGATAGCTTATAAAATTGAACCTTTTATTCGCGATTATCTTGTTTTTTCACATCGCTCGGTTGAGCCTGGACACAAACCAATGCAGGAACTTCTAGGGTGCAGGAAACCGCTGCTTGATCTTAAATTCCGCCTTGGTGAAGGTACAGGAGCTGCAATGGCTATGAATCTTGTCGAAGGTGCGGTGGCAATTCTGACAGAGGTTGCCACCTTTGAGGAAGCTGCTGTTGCAGGAGCAGATAAATAGTTTCTTCTGACTCAAGATAAAAATGAGCTGTGGGGTAAACAGTTGAAATCCTTTTTTGTTCCATTAAGTGCTGCGATCAGATTTCTTACCATACTGCCACTCTCTTGGCGAGCCGGAGATGACAGCAGCAGTTTCAGCGTTAGCCTCTATTTTTTCCCTCTGGTTGGGGCTATGATTGGATCTCTGGGGTATGTTCTTGCGGCTCTCCTCTGTGTCTTTTTACCGATCAAGGTTGCTGCCGTCTGCATGCTCGGCTTTCTCGCATTTATCTCGGGCTGTTTACATCTCGATGGCCTCGCTGATAGTGCTGACGGTTTACTCAGTTCCAGGCCGCGGGAAAGAGCATTGGAAATCATGAAGGACAGCCGAACCGGAGCAATGGGTGTTGTTGCCATTATTTTTCTCCTGCTTGGCAAGTATGCAGCGCTTAGTTCAATGGATATAAAAATGTTTTGCCTGACCATTTTTTTTATGCCTCTGGCTGGTCGATGTTCACTTGTATTTGTGATGGCTATGCAGAACTATGCACGGAAAGAAGGTGGTCTGGGCCAGCTCTTCTATTCTGAAAAGAGTAAAAAGGCTGCTATTTTGTCATTGTTGATAATTATGTTTCTGCTCGCTGTTCTCGCTCCCTCTGCTATTGCTGTTGTTTTTATAACATTATTTTGCACTCTATTCCTTTTTACCAGGTGGTGTAATACGAAGCTCGGTGGGGCAACGGGAGATACATTGGGGGCTGCTTGTGAAATTGCAGAAATGGTTACTGCTATAGCTTTTGTAACTCTTGTATGAATTTGGTATTTATCGCGGTTTGTTCTAACACCCATGAAAATCCATTTCACAACGATGACACTGACTTTCAGAAAAGCTAAACCCTAAAATAATTTCTAAAGCATATGAAACAATTTGAGCATGGTGGCAATATTCATAAGGTAGGTCGTGAAAACAATCTGGACAATGGTCATATCCTTGATTTTAGCGCAAATATAAATCCTCTTGGACCTCCCGAGTGGTTTCGCAGTCTGGTAAGTGCTACCCTTGAAAAGATCATTCATTATCCTGATCCTGAGAATAACGAATTTATTCAGGCAATTTCTGAGCATACTGGAGTAAGTAAGGAAAGCATCGTTGCTGCCAATGGCACTACAGAGCTTCTTTATCTGCTAACCCGTATTCTTCCCGTGAAAAGAGCTCTTATCCCTGTACCTTCTTACGTTGATTACGTTAAGGCATCAAAACTTGGCGGATTGCCGGTTACAACAGTTGAGCTTCGAGAAAGTGAGGATTTTACATTCAGGGTTGACAGAATAAAGAGTAAAATCCAGTCGAGTGATCTGGTTATTATAGGGACCCCGAATAATCCTACTGGAACTAGCTGTAACAGGGAGGAACTGTTGTCTCTAGCAGTCGAATTTCCTGAAACGATATTTATCTTTGATGAAGCCTTTCTCGATTTTATAGGTGGAGGGATCTCACTTGCCGGGGAACGATCAAATATTATAACCATTAATTCAATGACCAAGTTCTATGCTATACCTGGTTTGCGAGTTGGATACGGTATACTTGCTCCGGAAATGGCCGCACTTGTGCGAGAAAATTTACCTCCATGGACAGTGAACAGTCTGGCTCAGGCTGTTGGAGTAGAAGCTTTAAAGGATGAGGAATATCAGGTAAATTCAAGAAAACTCTGCAGGGAGCTGCGTCTAGAACTGGAAACTGAATTGAGTTCTTTTCCCGAGCTTAAATTATATCCGGCCTCTGCTAATTATCTTTTTATCAAAATTACAAATGGTTTAAAAAATTCTGAACTAGCCGATTTTTGTCTCGATCATAAGGTAATGATCAGAAAATGTGATAACTATAAAGGGCTTGACTCATCATTTATCCGGATAGCTGTGCGCACCAGAAAGGAGAATGAGCAGTTATTGTCACTCTTTTCAAAGTTTTTTGGCCGAAAAAGTGTAAAAACGGCCAGCAGGAAAAGGGCACGGTCAATCATGTTTCAGGGCACCTGCTCCGATGCAGGAAAATCAATCCTGACTGCAGCGCTTTGTCGTATTCTTTACCAGGATGGCGTTAATGTAGCGCCGTTCAAAGCTCAGAATATGTCGCTGAATTCTTTTGTAACTTTGCAGGGTGATGAAATGGGCAGGGCCCAGGTGGTTCAGGCCCAGGCAGCAAGACTTGACCCTGAATGCCGCATGAACCCAATCCTTTTAAAACCCAATTCAGATACGGGTAGCCAGATTATTGTACAGGGCAGACCGGTTGGCAATATGTCTGTGCTGGAATATGACAGCTATAAACCGAAGGCCTGGCAGGCTGTGCGCCAGAGTTTTGATTCACTGGCAGATGAATATGATGTACTGGTTCTGGAAGGGGCCGGTTCTCCCGGTGAAGTTAATTTGAAAGCAAATGATATTGTGAACATGAAAATGGCACAGTATGCAGAGTCTCCCGTCATACTTGTAGGGGATATCGACAGGGGAGGAGTTTATGCCTCTTTTGTCGGCACCATGGAGGTTTTGGCAGAGTGGGAGAGGCAGCTGATTGCAGGTTTCATGGTGAACAAATTCAGGGGACAGGCCTCCTTGCTTGATTCAGCCCATCTCTACATTAAAAACCATACTGGTCGCGATGTTTTGGGGGTCATTCCTCATCTTGCCAATCTTGGTCTGCCGGAAGAAGACTCTGTTTCCTTTAAAAAAGGACTTTTCAACAGGGAAAAGGAGAGAGAGGATAGTGTCGATATTGTGGTGCTGAATCTTCCCCATATTTCAAACTTCACTGATATCGAGCCATTTCTTGATGAACCCGATGTTCATGTTCGTATTGTAACCAAGGTCTCAGAAGTAGGTACTCCCCAGGCTATACTTATTCCAGGATCAAAAAATGTGATACATGATCTTCTCTATTTACAATCGGAGGGTTTTATTGCAACGATCATGAAGAATTTTAAAGCCGGTTGTGAAATTGTCGGTATTTGCGGAGGATATATGATGCTCGGCGAGACAATTGAAGATCCCCATGAAATTGAATCAGCTGCCGGTCAGATAGCAGGCTTAAATCTCCTCAAAATGACAACTGTGATCAGAAAAGCCAAGCAGCTTATTCGTGTAAAAGGAGTGCATAAAGTTTCTGGGTCCAACATTTTCGGTTATGAAATCCATCACGGTATTTCAACCGACTCCAAAGACCCGCTCTTTGTCTTTGATGATAACTCCAGTTGCGGTACCGTGGATCATAGTGGCCGTGTATGGGGATGCTATCTTCATGGTGTCTTTGATTCAGACGAATTTCGTCGGTGGTTTATAGACAGACTGCGAAGCAGAATTGGCTTGCAGCCTGTAGGTGAAATAATTGCCCCTTACGATCTTGAGGCTGCCTTCGACCGTCTTGCGGATTGCGTCCGTGAAAATAGCGACATTGACACAATCTACCGTCTGCTGGGTTTGTAGTGGATCGATTTTATGTTTTGGTGCCGCGTGTTTCAGGAACGTCCAGTCAAACTTCCTCGCTCATGCTTCGCTGTGAGTTGTTTTCTGGAGCAAAAAGCGGAAATGTAAACGAGCTTGTGAGACTCCGTAGATCAACTCACAAATCTGTACGATACGTGCTGCAATTTTCTAACCGGACATTACTGGGTAAAAATATAAATTCCTGATGATATATACTCTTCAGATTTTCTCGGCACTGTTTCTCGACTTTCTGTTTGGGGATCCCCGGTGGTATCCGCACCCCGTTAAAGGTATTGGACTTTTATGCAGGATAAGTGAAAAAATAACCAGAAGATTGACGAAAAACCTAATCCTTGCCGGTTCTTTTACCGTGGCAATTGTATTGTTTGTAACCGGCTGTCTGGTATTCCTGTTGCTAACCGCCAGTTATGCTGTTTCATCTATATTTGGTGATATTGCTGCCATACTATTACTGTATACGACCTTTGCTGCTAAAGACCTGATGCGACACAGTATGGCTGTGTACAACTGCCTGGTTCATGACTCTGATCTTGACAGCGCTAGAGTGGCGGTGGGGCGTATTGTTGGAAGGGATACACAGACTTTGAGTGAATCTGAGATAAGTAAGGCATGTGTTGAGACAGTGGCGGAAAATATGGTTGACGGGATTACAGCACCTTTCTTTTTTGCAGTGTTCTTCAGTCTCTTTTCACCATATCTGGGAATGACTGCAATCGGCTGGTCAGCCGTGGGGGCTTTTGTTTATAAGGGTGTCAATACAATGGATTCGATGATCGGTTATAAAAATGACAAATATATGTATTTTGGCAGAATGGCCGCCAGAGTTGACGATTTTGTGAATTTTATACCGGCTAGAATTAGCAGTCTTCTGCTTATAATTGCTGCTTTTATTTTAAAACTGGATTACAGAGGAGCAGCGAAAATNNCTGGGAATACGCCTGGGCGGGCCGTTGCTCTATTCCGGTACAATAGTGGATAAACCCTTTATCGGCGATGATATTCACGAGATAAAGGCTGATGATATTAAAACGAGCAACAAACTGATTCTTTTAGGTTCATTCTTATTTATTACAACTTTTCTTCTGTTGCGAGGTGTGGCAAGAGTGACCTGACATTAAAATATAATTGGCTGATATAAACTAGACGTTTTCACAATGATGACACTGCCTCACTGTTATGAAAGTGATATAGCCGGGATTCGGAAGGGTATTGCCAAACGTCCTCGCAATCTGTGGATCGGAGTCTCGCATGCTCGCTTACCTGCTGTGGCAACACCCCTCCGAATCCCTTTCTTTCCGGATAGTACAGGACTTTTTTATAAATATTAATCAACGAGTGGAGAAAAAAAATGGAAAGAACTTTCGGAATTATTAAACCTAACGCCTTTGCCGATGGCAACAGTGGTAAAATACTCAGCCGTATCTATGAGGAAGGATTTACCGTGGTTGGCTTGAAAAAACTCTACTTGAGCCTGGTCGAGGCGGAAGGCTTCTATTACGTACATAAAGAACGCCCGTTCTTTGGTGAACTGACTGAATTTATGTCAAGTGGTCCCTGCATTGTAATGGTACTTGAGGCGGAGAATGCTATCCTCAAATGGAGAGATCTTATGGGGGCGACCAATCCTGCAGAGGCAGCAGAAGGAACATTACGCTGTGAATTCGGCGCATCCCTTGGAGAGAATGCTACCCATGGTTCCGATGCCCCTGAGACAGCAGCCTTTGAGATTGGATATTTTTTCTCCGGTCTTGAGTTGCTGTAATAGAGTTTTTACGACGCCGTCATGGTTTGACCTTGGTCACCGTACATTCGAGGGATCCTCTATGAAGGAGGATCCCGAGATTGTCTCCCTGTACTGTATCTGCAGCCCGTGTGACCACTTTTTCAGGTTTACCGGATGAAGTGAGCCGAGTAACTATTGAATACCCCCTGGCAAGAGTTGCAAGGGGACTGACACTGTTCAAAGCGATTGCCACATTGCCTAGACTTGACTCTTTATCTTTGAGCAGCGTTTGTATTCGGTTAACCAGCTGAGTGAAAAGCAGTTTGAGTTGTTGATCCTGTAGTTCCAGTTTTGCCAGGGGCGCATTGGATTCCAGCTTTTGTTCCTGATGATGAAAGCGCATTTCCCTGCCGGAGAGGGTATTCCCTATTGCCTGGAACAGATATGTCTTACCGAGATTAAGACGCAGCTCCAGATTCTCGAATATTCTGTCCAGATCACTCAGCATCCTTATGTTATTTCTAAGTATATTTTCTAAATAGTTGACCTTGTGCTGCAAGTGACGTGTTATCCTCCTCTCTAATAGTTCCAGATGTGCCTTTACTGCAGAAACGTCCGGCAATATTTGTGTAGCAACTCCGGTAGGAGTAGGGCAACGGAAATCAGCACAAAAATCGGCTATTGTAAAATCAACCTCATGCCCTATTCCTGTGACAACCGGAATTATAGAGTCGAAAATTGCACGGGCTACCGATTCTTCATTAAAAGCCCAGAGATCTTCTATAGAACCTCCCCCCCGACAGAGTACGATAATATCAACGTTATCCAGCCTGTTTGCCTGTTGGATCGCTTTGACAATCTCAGGGCCAGACTCATTTCCCTGTACTCGAACCGGCAGTATCTGAATATGGACATGGGATTCCATTGTTGCAGCAATTTTCAGAAAATCCCGAAGTGCCGCACCGGTCGGTGAAGAGATAATCACAATTTTTGCAGGGTAGGGCGGGATCTGTTTTTTATATGCTTCTGAAAAAATTCCCTCGTCAGATAATTTCCTTTTCAGCTTTTCAAACTCAATTTGCAGGTTACCCTTGCCATACTGCTCGACAGTATCAACTATGATCTGATATTCTCCCCTTGGCTCATATACAGATATCCTGCCAAAACAGATAACCTGCTGCCCGTCCGATAAGGTATGGCTCAGGTATTTTTTCTGATTTTTAAAAAGTATAGCTCGAATTTGTGAGTGAGAATCTTTTAATGAAAAGTAGGAGTGCCCAGAATAAGGGGTTTTTAAGTTCGAAATCTCACCGCTTATTCTAATAAATCTGTACTCTCCTTCGAGAAGAGTTTTTATTGACCTGGTAAGTTGAGTTACCGTGAGTATGGGTTCAGATTGAGTATTATGAATCATAGAAATCTTAATAGAGTGTCAGGTTATGGTTTCATAAATCTTGGTTTACACATAGACAGATATTGAGCTTTATATTATATTGACCCAGCTGACGAAAGTCTCTAAGAAAATTCATATAATAATTAATTGGAGGGATGCAAATGTCCAGTGAGAGTGCGTTTAATAAACGGCTTACTGAGGAGACAAAAATGGAGAAGGTCGAAGGGTTGCTAGAGCACTTCAACCTGCCGCCAAAAGTGATAGATTTTATACGGAAGTACCAGCGTCTAATCATTATCCTTCTTGTTGTGATTGCTGTTACAGTGATATCTCTGTCTCTCTACTCGTCTTACCGTAAAGGTGTTGTGGAGGATGCCGCTTCTGCTTTGTCGACAGCATTACAGGCTGACAATGGCAAAAAAGCTGCTTCTTTAGCCGGAGTAATAGATAAGTATGGAAATACAACTTCAGCGCAATGGGCTAGAATTGAACTTGCTCATCTTGATATGAAAAACGGTGAATATGCAGCAGCAGCTGGAAGATATCTCGACGAGCTTAAAAGTGTCGACAAGGCAAGTCCACTCTATAGCCTGTTACTCTTTGGGGCTGGACAGGCTCTGGAGGCGGATAAAAAATTCGCTGAGGCTGCGATGCAGTATGATCTTTTGAAGGAAATCAAGGGTTACGATCATATCGGTTATACAGGGCTGGCCCGCATTGAAGAGACCCAGGGTAATTTCGAAAAGGCACATACGATTTATAATAATTTTCTGCTTAATGTAGGCGATGACCCCTCGGCAGCTCAGGCCAGATCTGAAATTGAAGCAAGAATCGCACAACTGAAAACAAGAATGTGAAAATTGTACACTCTGTAAGAGAGATCAACTCCCTTTCGAAGAAGTGGAAAAAGAAAGGGTATAAAGTTTCTCTTGTGCCGACGATGGGATGCCTGCACGAAGGTCATCTGTCACTCATGCGTAAAGCAAAAAGTGTGACGGATAAAACCATTGTATCTCTTTTTGTAAACTCGAAACAGTTTGGCCCTAATGAGGATTTAGACTCATATCCCAGGCAATTTCAGGCCGATTGCAGTTTGGCCGAGGGAGAAGGGGTGGATGCGCTTTTTTGCCCTGAACCGGAAGAGATATACCCGGAAAATTTTCAGACCAGCATTAATGTAACAATTCTTTCCCAGGGGATGTGTGGAAAGGACAGGCCTGTGCACTTTGGCGGGGTCGCAACTGTGGTAACAAAACTCTTCAATATAACTATTCCCGATGTTGCAGTGTTTGGCAAAAAAGATTTTCAACAGCTGGTACTAGTCAGGCAGTTAACGAAGGATCTCAATTACAATATTGA
>LGVF01310553.1_pt1 | contig 14658 bp, 14 predicted proteins | sample 469901 | NCBI WGS metagenome assembly LGVF01 (sample SAMN03893561, study PRJNA290197) | marine sediment metagenome | material: sediment; isolation source: combined push core samples #3730, #5133, and #5579 collected at Hydrate Ridge | place: Pacific Ocean: Hydrate Ridge
GATCTACTCGACATCCTGGCGAAGTCCCTTGGCGCCAAACGGCAGGAGATGGGCTACGCTGGCCTCAAGGATGCGCGAGCCGTCACCCGGCAGACCATTTCGCTGACCGGAGTCCGGCCCGAGCAAGCCATGGCCTTGCAACTCGACGGCATCACTATTCTGGGGGCCCGCTACCACCGCAACAAATTGCGCACCGGTCACCTCAAAGGCAATCGCTTTACCATTCGCCTTCGCAATGTCGGCTCCCAGGCCCTGGAAAAAGCTCAGGAGACCTTGCATGTGCTTCAAATGACTGGGGTTCCCAACTATTTCGGCGAGCAGCGTTACGGAGTACTCGGCAACAATCATCTGGTGGGCAAGGCGATTCTGAGCGAGGACTTCAGCGCCGCTATCAGCCAAATTATCGGCGACCCGACGGCCATCCGTAACGCCGACTGGCAGAGGGCGGCCAAAACTTATATCGAAGGTGACATCGAAGCGGCCCGCAGACTGCTGCCGCGAGGCATGGGCAACGAAGACCGCTTGCTGGGCAAACTGGCCAAGGGCTGTTCCCCCCAAAAGGCCCTGTTCGGCATGCCGCACAAACTACTGCGCCTCTACCTGTCGGCCTACCAGTCCTATCTGTTCGACCGTATTGTCACTATGCGACTTAGCTCACTGGAGACCCTCTGGCCTGGCGACCTCGCCTACAAGCATGACAACGGTGCCTGCTTTCTGGTAACCGATCCAGCGGAGGAACAACCTCGCTCCGACCGCCTTGAAATCAGCCCGTCCGCCCCATTGTTCGGCTACAAGGGGACATTAAGCCAGGGACAAGCCGGCATCCTAGAAGAGAGCCTGCTTGCCAAGGAAGGTCTGACCCGGGACAGCTTCCGTCTCGCCCGTGGCCTTTCCCTCGAAGGGGCTCGTCGCCCGCTGCGCGTTCCGCTAGGGGAGGTCACTACCACTGCAGAAAACGGCAATCTGCTATTGGCTTTTTCCTTACCCAAAGGCAGTTATGCCACCAGCGTCTTACGCGAGGTGATCAAGGAAGATTGACTCCGGCACGCGGCACTTGCGCCACCGCAGCCCTTGGGCACGCCTTCGATGCTACAAGTGGCACGCCGTTTGCTCTAACAGGCCGATAAAACACCGTACATATATGGGCAGCCTTTTCTCCGGCGCAGTGACAGTGTCTACTTTTTGTTACTTACCACGGATAAATAATTGGCTCGCGCCAAGCAACACAAAGAACCTTCGATAAGCAGATCAACCCACTGATAATTAACAATACTTTCTACCAACAACCTCTTGCAAAACATGTGAAAACCATTCATGTTGAGCTTCCATTGTTGATCCAAACGTATTGACATTCATAAAACAAGGTTTTACTATTCTATAAAACCCGCTTAAACAGACTGTCTTTCAGGCCTCTTTTTTCAGCAAGCAATGCGCAAAACCACCACAGGCTGTCCGCTATAAATTTTGCATATCATTCGGCAGCTGCCTGAAACAGGCGCCTCAGAACGTTACTCACTCCAAAACGATTACTTATCAACCCCGCTACAAAGCAAGCGGTGGACTTAACCACTGTCAAGTTATCTCATTGCAGAAAACTGCAGGAAATTTGACCCATAGAAGATTAAAAGAAGGATACAAATACCATGGCACGTAAAGAAAAGTCTGAATACATGATTCAGGCGGTGTCCCACGCCCTCGATCTGCTTGAGCAGTTCCATGGCGACGACGTTGACGAACTCGGAGTCACGGAACTGAGCAAACGACTAAAACTCCACAAAAATAATGTCTTCCGCCTCCTTGCGACTCTCGAGTCCCGCGGCTATATCGAACAGAACAAGGTGACGGAAAACTACCGCCTGGGCCTCAAATCCCTGGAACTTGGTCAAACATTCATCAAAAAGATGGGCTTGCTGCATCAAGCCAAACCGGTTCTAGAAGAGCTGGTCGACGAATCCAACGAAACCGCCTACGTTGCCATTTTCAAAGACGGCTACATCGTCTATCTAGACGTGGTGGAAACAGGCCTTACGGTACGAGTGGTTTCCCGAGTCGGCACCCGACTGCCCTCCTACTGCACCGCTGCGGGCAAAGTTCACTTGGCTTACATGTCCGACGAGGAGATTGAAAGCTATTTGCCCGCCCAGGACCTGGAAGCCTATACGCCGCACTCCATCACCGACCGCGAGGTGCTCAAGAAGGATCTGGCCAAAGTTGCTGAGCAGGGCTACGCCTTTGACATTGAAGAACTCGATATTGGCGTCCGCTGCGTTGCCGCCCCGATTCGCGACTATACCCGCCGCATCGTTGGCGCGCTGAGCATTTCCGGCCCTGCTACCCGTTTTTCTGATGAACGACTAGACGAAGAACTGGTCCCCTTGGTGACCCGCGCGGCGGAAGAACTTTCGACCCGCCTCGGCTTCCACAAATAGCTTTTTCGAGCGCGCCGTTGCTATAATTTGCCTCAGAACAGCTGTTCTCAAGCGAAGCGAAACGCAACGGCCAACCAAACCCTACCTCAAGGCAATCCAAACAAAGTTATCGCCTTTCAACCGGGGTGACAGAACCGCCCCGGTTGAAAGGCCGTTCCTTTTACTGACCGACCGCCTCGCAACAGCTTTGTTGTGCATCTTCGGTGAATTCCCCTGTCATGACCACTGAAAACCCATTACAAATAAAAAACCTCATCTCCCGAGCACACCAACAAGGAGTGCGCCATGATGAGCAGCTGCCATTCCTGCTGAAACCGAACAAACCCAACGGCTATGGCGTGCTGCTGGTTCACGGATTCACCGCCAGCCCTCGGGAAATGGAACCCTTGGCTCAAATTTTGAGTGCTCAGGGATTTACAACCATGGGGGTGCGCCTACCGGGTCACGGCACCAGCCCGGAGGATCTGGCCATACGCCATCAGGAAGAATGGCAACAGGCCGTAGAAGAAGGCTATCTATTGCTGCAGCAGCATACGAAACGGATCTTTGGTGTCGGCCTCAGCACCGGCGCCCTGCTGCTGGTCGCACTGGCCGCTCGCCAACCGCTGACGGGGCTGATCCTGCTCTCCCCCTTTTTGCGGGTCAAACATCGCCTGGCGCCGGCCGCCGGCCTGCTACGTTTTGCCAAAAAATATCAGAGCCGACCGATAGCTCCCGAGCTGGCCACCACCTATTACGACCGACGACCACTGCATGGCGTGCATCAACTCAATCGTCTCTGCCGCCAGGTGCGCCGCCTGGCCAGCCAAGTGACCGCTCCGGCCCTGCTGGTCAACGGCACCGGTGACCAGACCGTTCGCATCGACAGCAGTCTGGAGCTGTTTCACCTGCTGCCGAGTCGCCATAAGGTATTTCATCTCTACGGTCCCGAGGTTGGCCACGCCCTGACCGCAGCGGACAATCCTCGCCGACCGGAACTCTATACCCTCATTCAGCAATTTCTGAGAGCTTGGGCGCCCCCGCAGCAGGGCTCAAACGCTCCATTAGAGACCTGACCTGGACTTGGGTCTCCTTTGCCGACCCGGAGTTATCGATCACGAAATCAGCGCGGGCCACCTTCTCCTCTTGCGGCATCTGAGCCGCGACACGGGCTAGGGCCTGCTGCCGATTTATGCCATCCCGAGCCATCAACCGCGCCAACTGTACCTCCGCACCGACCTTCACCACCAGAACCTTATCGACCTCCCGGTCGGCACCGACCTCGTACAGCAGGGGAGCATCGTAAATCACCAGCGGTGCCCCACCCTGCTCTGCCTCGCGCAGCCTCGTGCGGGCCAAGGCGGCAATTGCCGGATGGGTAATGCCATTCAACGCCATGCGGGCCTGGTCATCATTAAATACCATTTCGGCCATCAACTGACGGTTCAGGGTTCCATCTTCCCTTAGAACCTGGCAACCAAAGCACTCGGCAATTTCCTGCAAGGCTTTAGTACCCGGACAGACAATTTCCCGGGCCAATACATCGGCGCAGACCACCACGGCCCCCAAGGCTTGAAAAGCCTGAGCCACTGTCGTTTTACCGCTGGCGATGCCGCCGGTTATCCCCAATATCATTTAATTTGCCTCCTACAACCAACCCCATCCACCACAGAACATCAAAAACGGATGAAATCGATCAAAAATTATCGTAATATATAAAACGTTTACCAATCAATTATTGCTGCTTACTGGTCTTGCTTGGCGACCTTGTGCTAAAACATATCATAATCATCCGTAGCTACTGAAACAACGACTTCAGCTACTACAAAATTAAATTCAGTCACAACCACCGCACCGGTCACAGGAAAGGCAAAAACAATCTGCCATGAATGGAAACTGTAGTGACCATAACGAACCTGCCAAACTTGATCATCAGGATCAGGTCTCAGCAGCCCTGCTTGGTATCGGCAAATTGTTCAAGGCAGTCCGGTTCTACCCTCCCGGGCATCCAGCCTTAGAAAGTACCTGCAAGGAGGCCCACAGGCTTCTAACCCCCCTACTGCGGCAGGGCAATCTAATCCTGACCATTAGAAAAAACGGTTTCTACTGGCAGGAAAAACCGGTCGGCAGCGAAATTCCGGTTTTAAAAGATTTAGCCTTCTATTTCTTTGCCCGACTGGTGCATCGACTGCTGTTTCTCCCCGACCTGACAACGCGCGACCTCGAAGCCTTTGCCCGCTGCGCCATCAGTGAGCCGGCTGAGATACAACGGGCGGGAGGAATGCAGGAGCTTCTCCTTCAACAACGTATTACCGGTCTGTTCCTCAATGAAACCGACCTGCAGACAGTCCAGGCCCGTCGCGAAGAGATTCTTATCGAACAAGGTCTGGATCCCGAACTGTTGGACAAGAACCCTTTTGAGCCCCCCCCGGAGACACCTTCCAGCGCCGACCCGGACGACACCCTTTTGTCCGAGGCGCTCCTGGAAAACCTTACGTCTGCCCAACTAGACCCGGAGGAACTGCTACAGCAACTAGAGGATGAGAACTCGGATCAACGTTATCGCCTGCTCTGCCAGAAACTTGTCGTCATTCTACCCGAGCACCTACATGAACCGGAATTGAACACACCGCGCAAAGCCTTACTATTGCTGGCCAGGCATGGCGCCCAAAAGGCCCGAAACAATAACCAGCGACGCGCTTGCCTGGAGGCTCTCGATCAGCTCGGCAGTCCGGAGCTCTTGCAATTCTTCATCAACGCTCTATGCGACAAACACCAGCACAGCGGAGGCCGCAACAATATTATCGAAGCCATGTCTGTGCTGCAGGACAAAGCGGCCGTTGTGTTGGTCGACAGATTGGTCAAAGAGGACAACAGCCAGGTGCGAAAACTGCTGTCCGAGGCCCTGGTCAAGCTCGGGAACTGCGCCGCCCCGGCCCTGGTCGATCGGTTAGCCGACAACCGCTGGTATATTGTTCGTAATGCAATAGCCATTCTCGGCAAGATCAAGAATCGCAAAACAGTCATTCACATCCGTCCTTACCTCGACCATCGCGATTACCGCGTGCGGCGAGAAGCGGTTAGAGCTTTAAGCCTTGTCGGCGGCCCCGTTGCCTTCAAGAGCCTACAGACATTAATTGACGGCCGAGACCGGGAGCTATGTCCGCTGGCAATTGTCGCACTGGGAGCAATGCAAAATGAAGCTGCCGTTGATCCGCTACTTAGACTGCTGGGCTCCTTTGACCCCATGTTAAAGAACTTTGACCTCAAGAAAAGAGCAATCAAGGCCCTTGGCGCTATCGGCGCGCCACAAGCCGCGCCGGCCCTGATAAAGGTTCTCAAACGAAAGCGCTTCTGGAAACGCAATCTTTACAATAAGCTGCGCAGCTGCGCAATCCAGGCTTTGGGCAACATCGCCACCGAGAACTCACTGGCGGCCCTCGAAGTCGCAAGCAAAGACTCTTCACCACTGATTGCCCATATTGCGAGAGAAGCCCTCGACAAAATATCCGCAAGGACCAAAAATGAATCCTGAATTCTTTCAGCAGATTGTCACAAGCTTTACCAGTGCCTATAAAGGGTTACATCTTTACCCCGCCCAACATCCCACCATTCGCAATCAACTGGAAAAGCTACAGCTGCGCCTGACCGCCCATCTTGAACAACGAGAAATGTTGAAAATGGGTCTGCTGGAAGATACGTTGTTCATCGATGATCACCTGTTCGCCATTCAAACTCCGGCCACCGCAACCCTCACCCAACTACTGAAGCAATTAAAGATCGAGGCCCTCGAATTTCACCGGGGCCTTACCGAAAGTGAACTGCTTAATTTTCTGCAACTATTAAGACACCGCGACATTGACCCGGAAGATCTGGAGATGTTATTGGCGGAACGAAATATCGAGCACATTCGTCTGGCAGGCGGTAATCCCGACGAAGACCAAGAACCACGCCGGGTCTATGGTCGAGCCATGACGGTTGTTAATGAAGTTTTCGAAGACGTCCACTTGGGGCGTATACCCTGTTCAAAAAAGGCCAAACAGGTCGTCAAGGATATGGCCAAACTTACCATGTCCGACCCCCATGCCCTATTTGCCCTGTCGATGCTCAAAAGCTACGACAACTACACNNGAACTCCCCGAAGAGCAGTTGCGCACCTTGGGCCTAGGCGGATTGCTACACGACATCGGCAAGCTGAAAATCGATCTGGCGATCATCAACAAGCCAGGACGCCTGACCGAGCAGGAATTTGCCCAGATCATGAACCATCCCCGCCTGGGAGCGGACATCGCCCACAACACCCCCGGCATTCCCCCGAGCGCGATTGATATCGTACTGGGCCATCATCTTCGCTACGATCAACAGGGCTATCCAGCCGATGCTCAACTGCATGGACCTCCAGTAATGCCCAATATAGCGGCCATTGCCGACACCTATGATGCGATCACCACCCTGCGCGCCTACCAGCGACCGGTTACTCCGCGGCAAGCCATAAGCAAGATGCAGGAGGTCAGCGGCTCCATGCTTCACCCGGAATATCTAAAAGCCTTTATCACCTCCCTGGGCACCTATCCGGTCGGCAGCCTGGTACGCCTGGCAAACAACGAAATAGGCCTGGTGACACGGGTCGGCACCGACAACCCGGATGAAATCGAACTAAAAATTCTCTTCAGCGCAGACGGGCAACATCAGTTAGAACCGCACACTAGACAACTGGCCAGCATTAAAAAACATCAGGTGGTGGCCGAAGTCGACAGCTTTATCAAAGGCATCAATCCGGTGGACTATTTTTAAGCAGAATTGTAACAGTGGGAGGAGGACGATTTAAGAAGAAGGGGCGGGATCATCCGCTTCATCGAGGTGCAATACACCAAGAGCCTTGGCGGCCAGGGACCGCACCATGGGACGTTGGTCTTTGAGCAGAGTCAGAAGATCGGCCTCAGCGGCCGGATCGGCAATGGCGGCCAAGGATCGCAAGGCACTTTTCACCAACTCTTCATCCGGCTCTTGCAATAGGGCCGTTAAAAAGGGAGTGAGACGACGGTCGGAAAAGTTGCCGAGAGCTTCGGCGGCATGGACTCGAACCGCCGGATTGGGGTCTTTGAGATGTCTTACTATATACTTCAGGACTTTAACATTCTTTTTCCGGCCCAAAACCTGTAGAGCGGCACCACGAACATCTGCATCCTTGGCGTTAAGTGCGGCAACCAGCGGCGAGAAGATTTTGGAACTAGCCACCTGCTCCAGAGCATAAATGGCTCGAACCTGCTGATCGCGACTGCCGGATTTCAGCACCTTGGCAATTGCGTCAAAACCTTGCACGGATTCAAGGTTTTCCAAAGCGGCTGCGGCGGCTTCGCGCACACATAGTTCCGCATCGCTCAGCGCTTCGACCAGGGCTTTTTTTCGTCTTTCAAGCATCAATACCCTCACAAAAGTTATCGCGCTTCCTAAACGCACCCTAACAGAAAGCAATAGACGGTGCAACGGCTTTAGCTTCGGCACCCTTGTGGGGGCCGAAATCCCCCAACCGGTGAACCAACGCAGGACTTGAACCTAACGAGAGTTCCTGTTATTATTGGTCGCTGAACCCTCAATAGTTAAGGCATCTTTATGCCACTAGCCATAGATGAGGGGGTCGAGCCCTGAAGATATCCGCCTGGAGCGCTTACATGTTCGAAATTTTGCAAAACGATACGCTGGCACCGAACGTTCACCGATTGGTGATTCGTGCCCCGCGGATCGCCAAAGCCCGTAAATCTGGACAATTTGTCATTGTCCATCCGGAACAGGGCGGTGAACGCATCCCCTTAACCATTGCCGATGCCGATCCACAAGCGGGTACCATTACGCTGTTTATCCAAGCCGTCGGCCCCTCGACCCTGCAGATCGTCGGCACCCCTGTTGGCGACAGCTTGCAGGACATCGCCGGACCGCTAGGCAAGGAAACCGAAATCGAGAAGTGGGGCCGAGTGGCCTGTGTCGGCGGAGGGGTCGGTACCGCTGTCCTCTTCCCCCTGGCCAAAGCCCTGGCCGATGCCGGCAACGAGGTGACCACCATCATCGGTGGTCGAGCTAAGCCGTTTATCATCCTGGCCGACGAACTCGCTGAATTTTCCCGCGAGGTACTGATTGCCACTGAAGACGGTAGTCTTGGAAAGCAAGGGTTTGTCACCAATGTTCTGCAAGAACTCATCGACGATCCCGAGCGCTGCCCCCAGGCTATTTTTGCCGTGGGCCCAGTGCCGATGATGCGGGCGGTTTGTGAATTATCTCGACCTTACGGCATCAAGACAATCGTCAGCCTTAACCCGATCATGATCGACGGCACTGGCATGTGCGGCGGTTGCCGGGTCAAGATCGGCGAGGACACCAAATTTGCCTGCGTCGACGGGCCTGAATTCGACGGTCACCAGGTTGATTTCGCCTTACTCATGGATCGTTTAACTATGTACCGGGAACAGGAAGCCAAATTGATCGGTGAGCTGCCGCCGGAACTTCAGAAAAAACTCATCAAGGTAAAGAAATAGCTTTCCGATGAAAATAAATCTAAGTCATAAAGAGATCATGGCCATCAAGCGGGTAAACATGTCTGAGCAGGACGCACAGGAGCGCAGCCGCAACTTCAAGGAAGTCAACCTGGGTCTGACTAAAGAACAGGCGATCCGTGAAGCGCAACGCTGCCTGCAGTGCAAAAGCCAGCCCTGTGTCGACGGCTGCCCGGTTCGGGTGCGAATTCCGGAATTTATCGAGGCCTTGGCTGAAGGCGATCTGCCTGAAGCGGCTAATATCCTGCTGGCAGACAATACTCTGCCGGCGGTCTGCGGACGGGTTTGCCCTCAGGAAGACCAGTGTGAAATTCGCTGCGTCCGCGGCGCCAAAAGCGGTCCAGTAGCCATCGGCTACCTGGAGCGATTTGTTGCCGACTGGTCCATGGAACACCCCGAGGAGCTGCGCACCGAAAAAAAACCGCAAGCAAGCGGCAAAAGTGTTGCGGTGGTCGGCTCCGGTCCAGCCGGCCTTACCATGTCCGGCGAGCTGGCTCATATGGGCCACAGCGTGACCATCTTTGAAGCGCTGCACGACACCGGCGGTGTACTGCGATACGGCATCCCCGAATTCCGGCTGCCGAAACGAATCGTTGACCTTGAAGTAACCCGCTTGAAATCCCTTGGTGTGACCATCGAATGTAACGTTATCGTCGGCAAAACCTTGACCCTTGAGGAACTGAGCGAACAGTTCGATGCCGTCTTCATCGGTAACGGTGCTGGCTTGCCGATAATGCTGGACATTGACGACGAAAATCTCAAGGGGGTCTATTCAGCCAACGAGTATCTGACCCGAGTCAACCTGATGGGAGCGTGGCGTGATGACGTTCCCACTCCGATCATTCATGGTCGCCAGGTAGCGGTTATCGGTGGCGGCAATACCGCCATGGATACGGTACGCACAGCACGCCGCCTCGGCGCAGAGCGCGCCATCATTCTCTACCGTCGCACCGAGGCGGAGATGCCAGCCCGTATCGAAGAGATCAAACACGCCAAGGAAGAAGGTATCGAATTTATGCTACTGGCCGCTCCGCTGGAAATCCTCGGCAATGAGCAGGGCTGGGTAACCGGTCTGCGTTGCCAAAAGATGGAACTTGGCGAACCCGATGTTTCCGGTCGCCGGCGCCCGATACCTATTGCCGGAGCAACCTTTGAACTGGAAGTCGATGTGGTGGTCAACGCCATCGGCACCCGGGCCAACCCCCTGCTGACAGCCACGGCACCAAACCTGACACTGTCCCCAAAGGGCAATATCGAAACGGACAAAACTGGAGCGACTAATCTACCCGGCGTTTTTGCCGGAGGCGATATCGTCCGTGGCGGCGCCACGGTTATTCTGGCCATGGGCGACGGTAAAAATGCTGCTGCCGCCATTGATACCTACCTTAAAAAAGGCGACTGACAACCGTCCAAACTCCGCACTTAACAGCCCACACGATCATCGTGTGGGCTGTTTTTGTTTCTGGACGACATCTGGACCGCTTTAATAAAAAAGAGTATGCTGAATCCATGAACAAGACTCCCCATCAAACCCTGGAACATCTGACCACCATCCTTGACAGTGTTGCTGACGGCGTTTTTACCGTGGACAGTTCGATGCACATCACCTGGTTTAATCGGGCCGCCGAGCAAATCACTGGGTTCACTCAGCAGGAAGCGCTGGGCCGGCCCTGCTGTGAGATCTTCCGTAGCAGCATCTGTTTTTCGGCCTGCCCGGTCCGCGAAGCCATGGCCAGCGGTCAGAGTGTCGAAAGCCGCGAAATTGACATCCTCAACCGCTACAACCGGGAGATTCCCATCTCGGTCAGTGCCTCGGTCCTGCTGGATGCCGATGGCCAACCCAGCGGCGGCGTTGAAACCTTTCGCGATCTATCCCGGTTGCGCGCCCTACAACAAGAAGTCAGCGAAAAATACACCTTTCATGACCTGGTTAGCCGCAATCCAGCCATGCGCAAGCTGTTTGATATTCTGCCCGACGTGGCCGCCAGCGATGTCACCACTCTGTTGCAGGGAGATAGCGGTACCGGCAAGGAACTCTTTGCCCGCGCCTTACACGACCTCAGCCCTCGACGAGACAAGCCGCTGGTCACCATCAATTGCGGAGCCCTGCCTGAACAGCTTCTCGAGGCTGAGATTTTTGGTGCCCGAAAAGGCGCTTACACCGGTTCTGTCGAAGATCGGCCCGGCCGTCTCGCTCAGGCCGAAGGAGGCAGTCTATTTCTCGACGAGATTGGCGATCTGCCCCTGACCTTGCAAGTCAAACTGCTGCGGGTACTGGAAAATCGCGAATACCAACCCCTGGGGGCCAAGGGGCCGCGTCGAGCCGATGTACGGTTTATCGCTGCCACTCATCGGCACCTGGAACAGATGGTAGCAACAGGCACTTTTCGTCAGGATCTGTTTTTCCGCCTCAATGTCGTGCAACTTGCCATCCCGGCACTGAAAGAACGTCCCGAAGACATCCCCCTGCTCCTGGACATGGCTCTCGATCGATTCAACAAGCACTACGGCAAACAGATTCGCGGCTTTGATTGCCAAGTTCTCAACCTGCTTCTTGATCATCCCTACCCCGGGAATGTCAGGGAACTGCTCAATATCGTCGAACGAGCAGCTATTCTCTGCCGCACTGAACAGATTACAGTCGATCTGCTGCCCGCAGACCTAGCCCTGCATGCCACCCGCAACAAACTACCACTCAGCGGCCGACCGGATGCCGATCAACTGCACGGGATGCTAGCCCGCCATGCCGGCAACCGAAGTGCCCTGGCCAGGGAACTCGGTATCAATCGCACCACCCTATGGCGCTGGATTAAAGACTGCGATCTTAACTAGTGCCCATCCAGAATCTCCGGATGGACTCTGACGAGTTTCTGGTTTGGAAACGAGCTATTTTCTGTAAGGTCAAGGAAATCAAGGCCTTGTGCGGAGGCGTACACCGGTACGCCGCACAAGCAAGGCCGCAGATTGACGTAGAGATTACGGAAAAGAGCCGTTTCCAGACAGAAACTAACTAAGCACCTCCCTGTTGCATCATTTATGCAACACCACCCTACCCTGCCAGCCTCCTTCCATTCCTCATCAATCCCCTAAATCAACCGTTGCAAGCGCAACAACCTTCCCTTGCCCCCTTAACATCAACAAGCCCCAAATAGCTTCACAAGTATCCGTTTTTATTGAGATTTTAAAAACATTCTGGGAATGGTCACTCTGGCACGGCTCTTGGAATACAAGAGACTATGTCAACGATCAACAGCCATGCGCCACAGGTCATCGCCATTCCCCACTATGGTCAGCGGATCATGCCCCGTTTTGGCTTGGCGCGGGAATTTTATCTGGTGACTGCCGACCGGCACAAAAAACAGATCGACGCTCATATCCACCAGCAGTGGGACCCGGCTCAGCAACCGTCCGTCGCCCGCTGGTTAAAACAGATGGGGGTCTCTGGGGTAATTTGCGACGGTATCCACACCCGTTTCCAAACCGCCCTCAAAGCAGAAGGGCTGCGGGTCCTCGCCGGTGTATGGGGAGTAATCGGCGAGGTACTTGAGCGCTGGATTGATGGACAGTTAACAACGCCGGATGATTTAGGCGACACGAGCCAGAGGACTTGTTGTCGACCAGCAGGTGACAGCCATCATCACCGGCGCCATCGGGCCAAAGGCCTATCGCTCCCTCCAAGCCGCCGGAGTGCAGGTTTTCCACGGCGCCAAGGGCTCCGTCACGGAAGCCCTGCAGGCCTTTCAAGCCGGTGACCTCGCCGAAGCTAACGCTAACGATGCCACCGGCGGCATTTAACCAGGACCGAATGATGAGTAAACGAATCGCTATCGCCAGCGGCAAAGGAGGGACTGGCAAGACCACCATCGCCGCCAACCTCGCTTATCTTTGAGCACAACTGGGTCGACAGGTACTTTACGTCGATTGCGACGTTGAGGCACCCAACGGCCATATTTTCCTGCAGCCCAAAATAGAGCACTGTCTATCGGCCACCACATCGGTGCCACAGATTGATAATGACCGCTGTGACCTCTGTGGTAAATGCAGTGCTTTTTGCCAGTACAATGCCCTGCTCTGCCTTCCCGATCAGATGGTTACTTTTCCAGAACTTTGCCACGGCTGCGGCGGCTGCAGCCGCCTCTGTCCTCAACAGGCCATTAGTGAAGTTCCCCGTGAGATCGGCACTATTGAAATGGGTGTTGCAGGGACCATCGATTTTGCCAGCGGTCTTCTTAACATCGGCGAGGCCATGAGCCCTCCGCTGATTCGAGCGTTGAAAAATGCCCTCAAAGAATCCGAGCTGACCATTATCGATGCACCGCCTGGAACATCCTGTCCCGTTATCGAGAGTATTCGATACTGTGATTATATTGTGCTGGTAACGGAACCGCCCCCCCATGAACCTGGCCTGCTGCCCCGCTGGCTAGGTGAGTTAGGTGCCAACATGGTCATTGCAGGCGGCATGGGACGGCGGGCCCAGGAACTGTTCGCCGACAACAATATTGCTGTGCTGGTTGGAGCCCAGGGAAATTCGCCACAACAATTGGTAACAGACTACCTGACCGGCAACCTGCAAACCGGAGACAACTGCTGTGACCATTAATGAATAGAGCAGGTAGAATTTAACCACAATACAAAAAAACAGCCGCCCTGTGCCAGAATTGGCAGGGCGGCTGTTTGATATATGCAATCGACAGAATCAATTACGAAGACGAGTTTGATGCTAACTACTCAGGCGGCCTTTTCACGAAGAACCAGTTCCTGACCGAAACGTTGGACCTCCTTCAAAAGGTGGCGAGAAACGTCACAGCCATCTTCTTGCCTCACCAGAAGAATGGTTTCGACATCGCCGGTAAAAACATTCTCCCCAAAGAAAGAAAAGAACAGCAGCTTACACCCCGACCGGTACAGCGCATCGACTTTATGCCTGTCCATAAGCCGATAACATTGCACACCGCAGCTCTTTAAGTAGATTTCCAATCGTCTGAATTCGCTATCTTCCATACCTAGACTCACTTTCTTTCCAAGCTAGACATATCATCATAGCTACACTTATATTTATATCGCAACTTCAGTGGCGAGCAAGCCCAATCCTTCTTTCTGTCGCCCCCGTGCAGCCCATGCTCGTCCCGAGTTGGGCCAACAGGCTTAAAAACTACAGCGGCACCATCGGTTACCGCTATGCTTGGAAGCTCAATGCTTCTTGACAGGCCCGAGTTAAGAGCATTTTGCCAAAAAGCTCGTTATGGTACTCTGTCGGTCGTTGATTGATGTGCCGAGAAAGACCTGCTTAATGTGTCCCCCAAATGGGTCTTTGAGGCTTGAGGCAAGTGCCCCCTTAGGGGCCTTCAGGAGGAACCATGAAGACCCGCCTTTTCTTACCCCGGCGATTTCCCTGGCTGTGGCTACACATCTTAGGGCTATTGTTATTATTGTCAGGCTGTAGCAGTAAACCTGCTACCAGGCCGATCGAGGTGGCCGACCCTATTGGTCAAATACTCAAAAACCCTCAGCCCACCGCTTCTCCAACCCGGACCAACTCTTCCCTCGACCGAATGGGTTATTCGGTTCAGGTGGGCGCCTTCGCAAACCTTGATAACGCAGTGCGCTTTGAGCGGTTGCTCGATCAACGAGGCATCGACGCCTTTTACTTTCGTCATGAGTCGGGGCTGTTCAAGGTCCGGTTTGGTAATCATGCCAATTAT
>LGVF01042188.1_pt1 | contig 14647 bp, 13 predicted proteins | sample 469901 | NCBI WGS metagenome assembly LGVF01 (sample SAMN03893561, study PRJNA290197) | marine sediment metagenome | material: sediment; isolation source: combined push core samples #3730, #5133, and #5579 collected at Hydrate Ridge | place: Pacific Ocean: Hydrate Ridge
TGAACGGTTACCATTAATCTTATTCAACAAAGCTCGTTATGTCAATCGTTTGTCATTTGAGTGTCTTTCAAGAAATACCGGATCACGAAAACCGATCACCCAAACGAGCCGCGCAACCGTTCAACACGAATATTTTCGCTCTCCTGTCAAGAACGTACTTATTTTTTCTCGCATGACCTCGATGTCTGCGGGCTGAAGCCACTTAATTTCCGGATCTGCCCTGAACCACGTGAGTTGTCGCTTGGCATAGCGGCGGGTATCGCGCTTGAAAAGCCGCAGTGTTTCATCCCAAGTCACATTCCCCTGCAAATACTGTGTGATGTGGCGATAGCCGATCGATTGCATGGATTTGAGGTTCGAGCCGTACCCACGGTCCAGCAACCCTTTGACTTCTTCCACGAAGCCCGAGGCAAGCATCCGTTCAACACGCTCATTTATCCGATAATAAAGCATCTCGCGATTCATGAAAAGACCAATCTTTAAAACCCGGTACGGTTCGTCCGAAAAACCATGGACTCTGTGATGCTCAGAAATCGGTTTACCTGTAAATTCAAAGACCTCCAGTGCCCGGATGATACGGTGGGTGTCTTTGGGCCCGATCATTGCGGCCCATTGAGGATCCACATTCTCCAACCGTTCGTAGAGCGGCCCAAGGCCAAGGCTATGAGCCTCTGTCTTGAGCCTTTCCCGGATGGCCCTGTTTTCTCCTTGGATCGTAAATAGTCCCTGTGTGAGGGCCTTGATATAAAGACCAGTGCCGCCAACCACAAATGCCGGCTGTCCTTTCTCGTGGAGAGCGTGCACTATATCCTCAGCCATGGCCTTAAACCTGGCTGCACTAAAGGGCTCTGCCGGGTCCACGACGTCAATGAGGTGGTGGCGCACGCGCGCCATTTGCTGGTCGCTCGGCTTGGCCGTGCCAATGTCCATGTATTTGTAAACCTGCATGGCATCAGCACTGATGATCTCACCGCCCAGGGGCGCGGCCAGGGAAATTGCCACCTCGGTTTTCCCAACACACGTAGGGCCTGCAATAATGATCAGAGATGGTTTTTGTGACATGGCATTCATTATATTGCGGAATGCGGAATGCGGAATGCGGAGATGTCCTCAATCCGACAGGCACAATGTGTAATTAAGCCGCACAGCCTTTTTACGTAAATTCACATAGTTATCAGAGCTATTCGTCTCGCAAGTTTGAAATCATTCTTTTGAAAACTTTTCGCCCAAATCAGCGGAGGCAAAGTTCTAACAAAAAATCACGAAAATGCAAAATAGGGGTTGCGATATTGAAAACATATTACTATAGAGCTTAAAATGCAAGACGTGTAAACCAGGAGCCTGTCCGAGAATACGTTTTCATGTCATTTCGACCAAAGGGAGAAATCTTAAACCTATGCATTAGGGAGAAATCTTAACCCTGTGCATTTTAGATACAATATGATTTCTCGCTACGCGCAAAATGACAACTCTTGTGAGTCCTCGGACAGTCTCCAGAGTTATCCGTAGTTCATTTCCATAGTTTGATTCGCCATTTTGCACTTCGGCTCTTTTTCGAATTAAAGGGGGACCTGGATACGTGAAGTCGCCTGTTCCGTCTCAGCATTCAAGAACGACTGACCCGGATCATAGCTTGACTGTCTATAAGAGCTATCTATCCGGCCCCCTCCCCTGGCCCGTAATCAATCCTTTACAATCTGCAAGAAATTCCGACAGGGCCCCCTCTTGGCATACCTGCATAAGTTCCACCTATGTTCCTATAGATTTTCAGATAAATGATTTCACTACGTTATCGGTCGAAATCCTCGACGACGTACCCGCATGTACGCCTTACTCGGATTTCTCCCTCTGGCCTTGTGAAATCAATTATCTGAAAATCTATATAATCTTATGTATTCTCAAGTGGTTGGTCCAGTTCTCGACCGCCTGTTGTCCTGGCATTGGCGTTGTAAAACCTTTGGCGACAACGGTTCACAGGCGACATCCGGTGACCCGTGAATATGCCGTTTGACAGCAGACCGAAAGCGCCTGGCGCGAGCAGGCAAACAAGGAAAGGGGGGATCGCCGTATAAAAGACTGGCTTGGTGTGGTTGTTTGAGGTACGTTTTTCTGGTTCGCTATTGTTGTGTACATCTCTTGCGAACTATCATCTGACAGATTGTCTAACAAGGAGGAAAACAAATGAGGAAAGCAGGACTTGTTGTTATTGTATTGATGTTTGTTCTTGTATGGTGTGTTCCTGCCATGGCTCAAACCAGTCAGGAACAGTTGGACACCCTTGAGAAGAAGATTAATGCCCTTGAGGAAGAGCTTCAGCAGGTGAAGAGTACTGCTTCCGGGACGAAAGACACATTCGAGGGCAAGAAGGTCGAACCGGTTTATTCTTTCTGGAAAAACGACTTTTTTCTTTCAACAGCAGACGAAAACTTCTGGATGAAGATTCGCGGCAACTTACACTTGGACACAAAATTCTATGGTGGAAACAGCAGTAATCCCACCCATTTTGACGTCCGTCGTGCCCGTTTCGATTTTCAGGGGATGTGGTACAAATACCTCTATTTTCGATGCCAGGCAGAGTTTGCCGATTCCCCTTACATGCGCAATTTCTGGGCCGACTACAAGTTCAGGGACTGGCTCCACTTGAGGGCAGGGCAAATGAAACCCCCGTTCAGTACCGCATGGTGGACCACAGACAACAATGTTAATTTCCTTGAGCGCATGGCCGGCACACCCATGTACACCTATTTTGACAGGGGTTTTTGGCTCTGGGGCGACGTCCTGGAGAATACCCTGACCTGGAACTTCGGCGTATTCACCGGTGCAGGCATGGAGCTTGATTACAAAAAGGGCGATATTGATGACCATAAGGACTGGGTTGCCCGGTTGTTTTACACGCCTTTCAAGAATCAGAAGGACTCGCTTCTTGAGGAGCTTCACCTCTGTATTGAGGGGACCTACGGCAACCAATCAGTTTCGACCAATAGATTTGAGAACAAAGGTTATGGCGCTGCTGTGAGAGACGATAAATACTGGACATGGACAGACAAGAATTCTGAAATTGGAAAGAGAAACCGTTGGGGGATCGAGGCCCATTACATTTGCGGGCCGCTTAGTTTCAGCTCAGAGTACCTTGTGATCGATTGGGATGACATTGAGCTTACTAATGGTGTCAAGGAAAATGGCAAGGCCCGCTCCTGGGGTACATGGGTCAGCTTCTTCCTGACCGGTGAGCAAAAAAAGGTGAGCAACTTTGGATGGAAGCAGCCAAAACCCAAGTCAATCTTTGATCCAGTCAATCTGAAGGGGACAGGGGCATGGGAGGTCCTGGCACGTTATACGAATACAAGTACCGATGATTGCCTGTTTGACAGTGGCATCCTTTATGGTGCAGACAGCGTAAATGAATATACGTTTGGAGTTTGTTGGACCTGGAACCCCATGGTACGATGGCAGTTAAACTACGTGCATCTAAATGGGAATAGAGATGGAATCAGGACTGGATCGAGCGACGATGCTGACGGAACAGGTTACGTGGAAAATGAGGACATGGTGGGACTTCGTATGATTTTTAAATTCTAACTTAAGACTTGTAGGGCGTTTCATCAAAAGCTCTGCAACGAGATTCCGGTTTCACCCCCACCCTCCCCGTTCAAGGGGGAGAGTGGGGTTCATCTTGGTACTACCTAACCTTTTGCGCCCTGCTTGTCAGGTTTCTCTCGCCCTGTTTTGATAAGACCCCTACAATTTGAAGTTTGGAAGTTGCCTTGACAAATGGTGCAGAAAGTGACTACAGAATACCGATTCACAGAAAAGGGAGCACTTATTTTCCCTTCCAGGGAGAGGCTAGATTGTAGCGTCTAAACAAAAAGAAAAGGTTGGTTCGGTGTTGGTAGTAGGTGGTGGCATCGGTGGTATGCAGGCATCTCTTGATCTAGCCGAGTCCGGGTTTTTGGTCTATCTGGTTGAGGCCTCAACCGCCATTGGTGGGGTTATGGCTAAACTGGACAAGACCTTTCCCACCAATGACTGCGCCATGTGCATCCTTGCCCCAAAACTTGTGGAGGTAGGCCGCCATCCGAACATCAACCTGATCACCTCAGCCAGGGTGGAAAAGGTTGAGGACTTTAACGGAAGTTTCAAGGTTGCTATCCACAAGACGCCGCGGTATATCGATGCGTCAAAATGTACGGGCTGCGGGGATTGTGCCTCAGCTTGTCCGGTAGCGCTGCCTAATGAATACGAGCAGGGTCTATCTGCCCGCAAGGCCGTTTATAAAAAGTACGTGCAGGCCATACCCGGTGCCTTTGCCATCCAGAAGGGAGACAGGGCACCTTGCCGTCTCGAATGTCCTGCCGGAGTCAACGTTCAGGGATATGTCCAGATGGTGGGGCATGGAAAATACCGGAAGGCCCTGGAGATTATCATGGAAGATCTCCCTTTGCCTGGTGTTATCGGGAGAATCTGCCCTCACCCCTGCCAGAACGTGTGCCGAAGGGGCGAAGTGGATCAGGCGGTGGCCATCCGTGATCTGAAACGACTGGCAGCGGATCGATTTGATCCATGTGCGACAGAGATAAAACGTTTGCCTCAAAGAAAAGAGCGCGTGGCTATTATCGGCTCAGGACCGGCAGGCCTTTCCGCTGCCTACCACCTTGCCAAAAATGGATGCATATGCACCAGCCTGATGAAGCAACTGAAAAGGCTAAAGGGCTGGTAAGGATGGCTGTAGCCAAGGCACGGCTGATTCAACCCCTTGCTGATCTATCTGTACCGGTAAATCATGATGCGTTGGTGATCGGTGGTGGTGTGGCAGGTATGGTGAGTGCCTTGGATTTGGCCGAACAAGGCTTTAGGACGGACCTGGTTGAAAGAGGGGATAGATTGGGTGGCCAGGCACTTAAACTCCACTCCACATATAAAGGGGATGCGGTACAGCCCTAAGTTGAAGACCTGATTAACAAGGTTAACCACCATCCTTTGATCGATGTTTACCTTAACACAACCATCAGAGATGCCTCAGGCTTTGTGGGCAGCTTCACATCCAGCCTGGTTGATAACGAAGGCAGAGAGACACAATTGAACAATGGGGCGATCATCATAGCCACCGGTGGAAAACCGTATAGGCCCAAAGAATATCTATATGGGGAAGACCCCAATGTATTTCTTTCTTTGGATCTCGATCAGGAGATTATGAGGGGTAATGACAGGGTCAAAAATGCAAAATGTGCGGTGTTTATCCAGTGTGTGGACTCCAGAATACCTGAGAGGCCACACTGCAGTGAGGTTTGCTCTACCTGCTCTATTCACAGCACTTTGACCTAAAGGCGTTAAATCCTGATAAGAACATATACATTCTCTATCGTGACACAAGAACCTTTGGGGAAAACGAGGACCTTTATATGGAGGCCGGAGCCATGGGTTCGTTGGGTTAAGACACAACAAACAGAACGTAGGGAGCACTCAAACTCCCAGGGAGAAGGTAGATGGTAGGGTTCAGACAAAAAGAAAAGGTGGGTGCCGTATTGATTGTAGGCGGGGGTATTGCTGGTGTGCAGGCGGCACTTGATCTGGCAGATTCTGGCTATTATGTCTACCTCATTGAAAAATCTCCTGCGATCGGCGGGAAGATGGCGCAGTTAGATAAGACCTTCCCTACTAACGACTGTTCCATGTGCACACTTTCACCTAAGTTGGTAGAATGTGGTAGGCATTTGAACATCGAGATATTGACACTCTCCGAGGTAAAGGAGATTACTGGAGAAGAGGGAAATTTCCAGGCTAAAGTTATCCAAAGCCCTCGCTACATCGATGTAGGAAAGTGCATTGCTTGTGGAACTTGTGCGGAAAAGTGCCCCAAGAAGGTTAAGGATGAATTCAATATGGGGATAGGTCTAAGAAAGGCGGCTTATATACCCTATGCCCAGGCAGTGCCTTTAAAATATGTGATCGACCCAGCACAATGCATCCGGTTTAAAAAACCTGGAAGATGCGGGGCTTGCCAAATCTATTGTCCGGCGGGTGCAGTGGATTTTGAGCAGACCGGAAAGGAGGTTATGCTTGAGGTAGGATCGATTATCTTGGCCCCTGGGTTTGCACCTTTTGATCCGACTGTTTTAGACACATACAATTATGCAAGTCTACCCAATGTCATCACCAGCATGGAATTTGAGCGTATTTTGAGTGCCTCCGGCCCGTACCAAGGACATATGGTGAGGCCTTCTGATCAGAAGGAACCAAAAAAGATCGCCTGGCTCCAATGTGTGGGCTCCCGAGACAGTCACCACGGTGCCAACGCTTATTGTTCGACTGTATGCTGTACCTACGCCATTAAGGAGGCCCTGATTGCAAAAGAACACAGCAAAGGCCCCCTGGATGCAGCCATATTCTATATAGACATTCGGACCCAGGGCAAAGACTTTGATAAGTACTACATAAGAGCCAGGGATCAAGAGGGCATTCGATTTGTAAGATCAAAGATCACCAAGGTTCTGCCCGTAGATGGCACAGGGAACCTTATGATTAGATATACGGATGAGGCCGGAAAGCTGGTTGAGGAAGAATTTGACTTGGTGGTCCTGTCCGTAGGGCTTAGCGTTAAGAAAAATGCGGTCTCTCTGGCCCGAAGACTTGGCATAGAGCTCGACCAATATAATTTTGCAGCCACAAGCAGCTTTAGACCAGTCGAGACATCCCGACCCGGAATCTATGTGTGTGGCGCCTTTCAAGGGCCAAAGGATATTCCTGACTCCGTCATGCAGGCATGTGCCGCGGTCTGTTCCTCATCGGTCACCCTGGCAGATGCCCGCAACACTTTGGTGAAGGAGAAGCGATATCCCATCGAGAGAGAAGTAAAAGCTGAGGAATCGCGCATAGGGGTCTTTGTCTGCCATTGCGGTACAAATATTGGGGGAGTAGTTGACGTCCCCACGGTCCGGGATTATGCAAAGACATTACCTGATGTAATCTATGCCGAAGACAACCTCTTTACCTGTTCACAGGATACCCAAGAGAAGATAAAAGAGGCCATTAGCGAGCACAATCTTAACCGTATCGTGGTCGCCTCCTGCACGCCAAGAACCCATGAGCCATTGTTTAGAGAGACACTCCGGGAGGCAGGTCTGAATAAATACGTCTTTGAGATGGCCAATATTCGTGATCAATGCTCGTGGGTGCACATGCACGAGCCAGAGAGAGCAACTGAAAAGGCCAAAGACCTGGTGCGCATGGCAGTGGGCAAGGCAGCCTTACTGGAACCTCTCGAGGATGTGAAACTGGGTGTGACCCAGGCAGCCCTGGTTATAGGAGGAGGCATGGCAGGCATGACGGCTGCTTTGGGGCTCGCAGATCAGGGGTTTCCAGTCCATTTGGTTGAAAAGGAAAAGCGATTGGGGGGCCATGGCCAAGAGTTGGCGAAAACGTGGAAAGGCGAAGACATAGGGACCTTTATGGTTGAGACAATTCAAAGGGTGGAGGTGCATCCTCTTATTTTCGTGCACTTGGAATCGACTGTGATAGCGGCCGAAGGGTTTGTGGGAAATTTCAGGTCCGCCATGAAGACAGGCGAGGTGACCGAGGTGATTGAGTACGGGGCAGTGATTATTGCCATAGGAGCACAGCAGCTCAGGCCCAACGAATACAATTTCGGGAAACACCACAACATCTTTCTCTCTCTGGACCTTGACCGGGCCATTGCCACCGATCCTGGAAGGTTCAAGGATGTCAAGGCAGCTGTCTTTATCCAGTGTGTGGGCTCAAGGGAACCACAAAGGCCTTACTGCAGCAAGGTTTGCTGCACCCACTCTATTCAGAGTGCCTTACGATTGAAAGAACTAACTCCAAACATGGACATTTATATCTTATTTCGTGACATTCGCACCTATGGCGAAAGAGAAGAGATCTACAGAAAAGCTCGCTCCAGGGGGATTGCCTTTATCCGTTATAGCCTGGACGAAAAACCAAAGGTGGAGATTAGACAAGAAAAGCTGAGAATCACGGTCATAGACCAGGTCCTTCAAGTACCGGTCCGGATCGATTCAGACATTGTAACCCTTGCCTCGGCTATTGTGCCCTTTGGCAACAAACGTCTTTCCAAAATCTACAAAGTCTCTACGAACGAAGAGGGCTTTTTCTTAGAAGCCCACATGAAACTCAGGCCTGTGGATTTTGCCACTGATGGGATCTTCTTAGCAGGGCTTTGCCACTACCCGAAACCCATTGAGGAATCTATCGCACAAGCCATGGCTGCTTCCGCACGAGCTGCAAGTATCTTGATGAAAGATGCGATAGAGATAGAACCAATTGTCTCAGTCGTTGATCAGGACAAATGCAATGGCTGTGGTATCTGTGAAAGGGTGTGCCCATACGATGCCATATACCTAGTCGAAGTTAATGACGTATTAAAGGCTCAAAACACACCGGCATCCTGCAAGGGATGTGGCCTATGCGCTGCAAGCTGTCCTTCAAAGGCAGTTGATATGTACCATTTCAGTCAACATCAAATAATGGCACAAGTTTGTGCTGTGGTTTAGCTTTTTGTGGATTTCCTAAAGAAAAAGACGGGGGGTTTTGACATGTCAAATGAATTTGAACCCAAAATTGTTGCCTTTCTATGCAACTGGTGTTCATATGCCGGAGCGGATCTGGCCGGGGTTTCCCGGTTTCAATATCCACCCAATATTCGGGTCATTCGGGTCATGTGCACCGGAAGGATAGATCCCGTACTCATACTAGAGTCATTGACACATGGCATAGATGCCGTCTTCATCGCTGGATGACACCCTGGCGAGTGTCATTACCTGGAAGGTAATCTACACATAAGAAGGCGAGTACTGATGACCAAAAAATTGCTGGAATGTATAGGTATAAACCCGGCCAGATTGCATCTGGAGTGGATATCAGCATCAGAGGGCCCGCAATTTGCGCAAGCGGTCAGAGACTTGGTAGAAGAAATAAAAGGCGTTGGCCCAAACCCCCTGGGACAAAGGATGGAGAGATAGAACATTGACGAAATCAATTGAACATGTACCGACTATTTGCCCTTACTGCGGGTGTGGATGCGGAATATATCTCGTGGTCAAAGACGAAGAAGTGGTCGGGATGGAGCCGTGGAAGGACCATCGAGTATGTGAAGGGAAGAACTGCCAAAAAGGCAGAAATGCACATCTCTTTTCAAATAGCGATCAGAGATTGCAAAGGCCGTTAGTAAAGAAAAACGGTGTTTTTCAGGAGGTATCCTGGGAAGATGCATTAAGGTTGATTGCAGACAAATTGCAACATGTGGATGCTGGTGCAGTGGGTTTCATAAACTCTGCAAAGTGCACCAATGAGGATTTGTATGTGATTCAGAAGTTTGTCAGGGTAGTCAAAAAGACAAACAACATGGATAATGCCTCCAGATTCTGCCATTCTACCACGGTCCCTGCCTTGATTTCTACGGTAGGTTCAGGTGTGATGCCAACGTCTACCACGAGTATCGAGCAAGCAGATTGTATATTTGTTGTGGGTCCCAATCTGCAAGAAACATATCCCATCATTGCCCGCAGGGTCATAAGGGCAAGACAAAAGGGGGCCAAGGTTGTCGTTATAGATCCAAGAAGGACTGTGACTGCCAGAAACCTGGCAGACCTATACCTGCAAATTTATCCTGCTACTGACAACGCCTTAATCAATGGCATTATGAGGATTATCATAGATGAGGGGCTTGAGGACAAAAAATTCATAGAGGAAAGAACCACCGGATTCGATGATCTCAGAAACTATTTAACGACTTTGGATCTAAAGGACACAAAAAAAATTACAGATATCCCCCTCGGTACGATAAAAGAGGCGGCACTAACCTATGCAAAGGCAAAAAAGGCGTGCATCCTGTACAATTGCGGTATCGCACAGCATGTTGCAGGCATAGACAACATCAAGGCCCTTGCCGACCTGGCACTTTTGACTGGAAACTACGGAAAACCGGGCACAGGGGTAAATCCTCTAAGGGGTCATGCAAATGGAGAAGGGTTTGGTGATATGGGTCCCCTTCCTGTTTTCTACCCGGGATTTCAGAAGGTCAATGAGGAAACAGCCAAACGCTTTGAAGATATTTGGGGGGTGAAAGATCTCCCTTCAACACCAGGCATGACCTACATGGACATGGTAGAGAAGTGTAAGGTCCTATACATTGTGGGGGCAAACCCCATGCTTTCTGCCCCTGACACTAATAGTGTAAGGAGGGCTTTGGGAGACAAAGATTTTCTGGTGGTCCAAGACATATTCATGACAGAAACCGCAGAATTGGCAGACGTTGTGCTACCCGCAGCGAGCTTCATGGAAAAGAATGGAACCATCACCGGGGTAGATAGAAGGGTACAGAGGATGAACAAGGCCGTTGAACCTGTTGGTCATGCAAAGCCGGATTGGGTGATATTTTGCGAGATGGCCAAGATGATGGGTTATGGGAAGCAATTTAGTTTTACTACCCCGGCACAGATATTTGAGGAGATCAGGAAATGTGTACCTCAATACAAGGGCATAACCTATGAGAGACTAAAAAGTGCCAGTGGCATTCAATGGCCATGCCCAACCGAGGATCATCCAGGGACAGAGGTGATGTTTGTGGAGAAGTTTCCCACCGCAGATGGCCTTGGGCATTTCCAGGTCGCAGAGTACAAACCCCCTTTGGAATTACCTGATGAGGAATATCCTTACATATTTACTAACGGAAGGGTTATATCCCACTTCCACACAGGCACCATGACAAGACGAACCAAGAGGCTCAACGACGAATCCCCTCACGGATTTGCTGAGATAAATCGAGCGGATGCCCATGAGTTGGCTATAGGAAATGGTGATGAGGTTATATTAAAATCAAGGAGGGGAGAGATAAAGACCTTTGCCAGGGTAACGGACGACATTAGGAATGGCTTGATATTCATGCCCTGGCATTTTTCGGCATGTGCCCCAAATGTCTTAACGGGCCCCACTGCCGGCCCCCCCTCCAAGATGCCGGAATTCAAATTCTGTGCAGTGAGAATTGAGAAGGTGTGATGATATGAGAGGTGATCTGTTCCTTGCCTGGTCTTCTGATGAGAAAATCCTGGAAAAGGGAGAATCCGGCGGTGCGGTGACCGCTTTGCTCACGTTTGCCCTCAAGAGTGGGGTAGTGGATGCCGTATTCGCGGTCAGGAAGAGAAATGGCAACAGGTATGATGGGGTTTTGTCTTTAATTACTGATCCTGATCAGGTCGTAGAATGTGCTGGGGGCTTACATTTTGCCCCTGTCAATGTTGCCAAAGAAGTAAAAGAATACTTGGATGGCGCGAAAGGCATGAAAATAGCGGTGACCTGCAAGCCCTGTGATTGCCGTGCCATCATAGAATTGGCCAAGAGGAAGCAAATTAATATCGAAAACCTCATTTTGGTAGGATTGAACTGTACCGGAACATTATCGCCCGCGGTTGCCAAAAAAATGATAAGAGACGAATACGAAGTCAACCCTGATGATGTGGTCGCAGAAAATATGGATGACGGAAAATTTATTATAACACTCAGCAATGGAATAAAAAAAGAAAGGGATTTGAAAGAACTGGAGGAAAAGGGATATGGAAGAAGGGAGAATTGTAGGAGATGTGCTATAAATATCCCCAGGATGGCAGACATAGCGTGCGGCAAGTGGGGCTCAAGGGGCAAGAAGGCGACCTTTTTGGAAGTTTGCTCCCAAAAAGGCTCTGAACTCGTAGAAAGGGCCGTAGAGGCAGGGGCCCTGATAACTAAAACACCCGGCAAGGAAGCGGTAGAAGAGAGAGAGAGAAAGGACAAAAAAGCTATTGAACTGGCAAAGGCATGGGAAGAAAGGGACTTGGATGTGCTGAGATGGCTTCCCTATGAGGACAGGCTGAAATATTGGTTAACCTATCTTAATAGATGCATAAAGTGCTTTGGTTGTAGAGATGTATGCCCTATATGTTACTGCCTGGACTGTTACCTCGAGCCGGGGAGAGGTTTTGTAAAGGGTGGAGAATTACCACCGGACATGATGTTTCCACTAGTTAGATTGGCCCACGTTGCGGATTCCTGTGTTAACTGTGGTCAGTGTGAGGATGCATGTCCCATGGAAATTCCATTGACCAAACTTTATTATATGCTGAACAGGGAACTCGCCTCAATGTTTGACTATGTACCAGGTATGGATATAAGTGATTATCCACCACTAACCACGGTCACCGATGAGGAATTTTATGTTCAGGAGGTCAATGTATTGAAGTAAATTTCAGCTAACTCGGGTTAGGAAAATAAGGGGGCGTGTCTATGAGTTGGGGGGGAGACAACAACTCTCGCGCATTCTTCTGGGATTTGGCAGGCAATGGAAGAAAGAAAGTGAGCTAAAGTGCCTAAAATGTCTTAAGTGAGTCCCTCTGTTAGCGGGATTAAGCAGTGCGTCTCCGGCGCAACATATTTAAAATAGGCAGAATACCTCAATCCCGCTAAAAGCGGGACTCACTTTAGTTCACTTTAGGCATTTAATGTACTCCACAAATGCGGCGCAAGTCGTTTCAAGAGGATGCATCCCCCTGGTTGCTGATGCGCCCGAAATAAGGAAGGGAGGAATGATAGATGAAACTGCAAGAAATCATGAAAACTCCTGTTATTACAGTCAATAAAGATGCAACCATGAAGGAATGTGGCGAATTATTGGAAAAACACGTCATTAACGGTGCTCCTGTGGTCGATGATGGTCGTGTGGTGGGGGTAATCACCAGGGCTGATGTATTCAAATCCATTCTGCCCAGGTATCCGGAGATATTCAAGGATGAGAGGCAGCTCTCTACTCTTGACTGTATCAAGGAAAGGATTAGTAAGGTAACTAAAATCAAGGTTAGTGAGGTCATGGGTTCTCCTGCCATGACACTGGACCCGGAGATCTCGGTTTGCAAAGCCGGTTCTATCTTGATCTTGAGAAAGATCAAGCAGATGCCAGTTATAAAGGATGACCAACTGGTAGGAATCATTACCCTTACGGATATCTTCAGGTTTGTGATGAAAATGGCAGGAAAAGGCTAAAGGCTCGGCAAGAAATAACTGGCACCATTTTCGCCCAAAGATCTGACTCACCCCTCCGGGCAAGGAGACTGATTTCCCCCTAACACCTGGACATGTATACAAATCTCGATACAGCTCCTGGCACATAAATGCTTGACAAGGGGGATGTGAGCGTGTAATCATATTACCTTCAGGTGGGTCCTGGTTTGATATCCAAAAACTAGTGTGATCCCACCTTGTTATACTGAAAGGGGCTGGAGAGGAGGTGCTGCCTGTTTGAGGTTATGGAAGCGGCCCCAAGTTAGAAGTGATGTCTATCCTGACGTCACACCAGGGGGCTTTTGGCACTAACAGGAGGAAAGAGGAAAAAAACTAACAGGAGGAAAGCAGATGAAGAAAATCGCAATAGGCTTAGTGGTAGTTGCTTTGGCAGTGTTTGTTGCAGTACCTGCCATGGCGGCCAGTATCACGCCTTATGCTTCCATGAGGCTTGGTACTTACTGGACTTGCACAGAATTCAACGACATGCAACCGTCTTACACCAACGATGACACTGATAATGACTTTAACATGGACCTCGCAGACATCAGCCGCTTTGGCGCTAAGGGCGAAGTCGGTGATATCTACGGTGTGGTTGAGCTGGGTTTGAGGGGTTCCAAGAGCAACGCTACTTATGGTCTGCCTGAGAGTAGAGATATCCCATACTACAACAGACAGGTATATACGCGTCTCTTGTATGGCAAGTGGAATTTTGGCAGCGGTACCCTGCTCGTTGGCCAGGACTACACGCCATCCACCTATCCTTCCGCTCAGCAAGCACCGGGAGTAGTATTTAACCTTCAGAACGGTTTTATCGGTGTTGGTTGTCTCTGGGACCGTCGCTGGCCCCAGATCAAGGTGACCCTGGACAACGGATTGTACGCGGCGGTCGTCGAGCCGTATGCTGAACTATCAGTTAGTGGCCATGAAGCCCCACCATGTAATGCACTGACAGGGGGCGACACCGATACGAGCTGGCCCAAGATGTTCCTGGGCTATGCCTATAAGCAAGAAGGTCTCTATCTGGACCTTGGCGGCGGTTTTAACAAGTACAAGTATAATGACACCGCTGTTGGTGGCACGTTTGACGACGACGTTACCGCATACCTCGTGTTCTTGAAGGGCAAGTGGGCCGTTGGCGTGGTCGATCTTAAGTTCGCCGCTCATTGGGGCGAGAACCTGAATGATTTTGGTATATTGGGTCGGTATGCCTCCAGGGCAGCGATGGAGAATAACGATGTCAANNACTCCACTAGTTATGGCGGATACGGACAGGTATCTTACGCCATCGATCCGGCAACCATTAGCCTGGGCGTGGGTTACGCCAGTGACAAAAACGACAGTATAGGCATCGGAGATGCAGATGAGACGATGGGCTATTTTCTCAATTGCAAAGTCCCCATTGCTGATGGGTTCACTGCAACCCCTGAGGTTACCTATTGGGATGGCATGAAGAATGCTTCGGACCTCGATGATCCGGATCAGTGGCAAGTCGGGATAACATGGCAGATGGACTTCTAGACTCTTAGGAACGGGGATGGAATAACTTTCCCAAGTAGGCGCATAGATTTGGGTCAAATTTGTT
>LGVF01529677.1_pt2 | contig 14630 bp, 9 predicted proteins | sample 469901 | NCBI WGS metagenome assembly LGVF01 (sample SAMN03893561, study PRJNA290197) | marine sediment metagenome | material: sediment; isolation source: combined push core samples #3730, #5133, and #5579 collected at Hydrate Ridge | place: Pacific Ocean: Hydrate Ridge
CCCGCCTGTGCTTTTTCCAGAACCGATGTCGCTAACGCTTCACGTGCAGTTACGGTTGCTTCATCAGCATCGGCAGAAACCATAATAAGAATATGTGCTGCGGCAACCTGTTCTTGAATTTCAAATTGAGACAGATGACGCTCATAGTAGCGTTGCACCTCGGCCTCATCGACAACAACCTCATTACGGTACTGATTGCGGTCAAGCTGAACAAAACTCAGTGCNNNTGGTGGTCGGCATAATATGTATCAACCTGCTCATCACTAAGCTTAATCTGGTCGCGAAAGACACCGGCGGCAAAAGGAACATATTCCAAATTGATTTTTTCATTCAAACGACGGAATTCATTGGCAACATCTTCATCGCTGACAACAACGCCATCCTCAAGGGCTTGACGCGTCATTTGTACCAATATTTGCTGCTCTTGCATCTGCTCAAAGAGTTCAGGCTTCAAGCGCTGGTAGGTTAAAACTGAAAGATATTGCTGTTTATTAAAAGTGCCATCCACTTGAAATGCTGGAACTGCAGCAATGGATTGAACCAATTCCTCTTTTGAAACACTGAGGTTAAGGCGATCCGCTTCTTGCAGCAGCAATGTTTGATCAATAAGAGTATTGATTGATTGCTCGGCTAAGCGTAATTGGCGTTCCATCTCTGGGGTAAAGTTTTGACCATAAATATTACGGTAAAAATTAGTCATACTATTATAGGTGCTTTTAAACTCATCAAAGCTGATTTCAGTTCCATTGACCTCGGCAGCAACGGTGAACTCACGAGTTTGCTCGTTACCCTTTCCCCAAACAAGAAAAATAGTACCGATAAATGTAGCGATAATGACCCAAAAAACAACTTGGACGACGGTGGTTTTCTGCTTCTTACGAATCAGATCGAGCATAAAAAATATTCTCCTTGGGGAACGCGAAATTTCTAACAAAAAACAGCCTCGCATACTACGTTAAATGTCATCAAAAATGCAATAGTTTTTCCTGAGCCCCTCCTTGTTTACCCTTGAGAATAAGCCTTCTTTCTGTTACGTTGATTTACTTAATCGTTACCAGAAAACTCACAGAAGGAAGTGTGACTATGTTTAACCTACTAAATTCCCTATGGGGTCTCTTTTCTAATGACTTAGCCATTGATCTTGGTACCGCCAACACCCTCGTATATCTTAAGTCTAAAGGGATCGTGGTCAGCGAACCTTCAGTTGTTGCCGTGCAAAAAGATTCTTCGGGCAACAGAAAAGTACTCGCCGTTGGTACTGAAGCAAAAAAAATGCTTGGCCGTACTCCGGGCAGCATTGTTGCTATCCGACCGATGAAAGATGGTGTCATTGCTGATTTTGACATCACCGAAGAGATGCTCCGTTACTTTATTCATAAAGTACATAACCGCAAAGCGCTTGTTCGGCCACGTATTGTCATCTGCGTCCCTTCTGGAATCACTCAAGTTGAAAAACGAGCGGTTAAAGAATCCGCTGAATCAGCTGGCGCTCGTGAGGTTTACCTAATCGAAGAGCCGATGGCAGCGGCCATTGGTGCGGGTTTACCCATCACTGAAGCCAACGGCAACATGATCGTCGATATTGGCGGCGGCACAACCGAAGTCGCGATCATCTCATTAGCTGGTATCGTTTACGCGCGCAGCGTCCGTGTCGGCGGTGACAAATTAGATGAAGCGGTTACGCAATATATCAAACGTAAATACAACATGCTGATCGGTGAAAGAACAGCCGAGCAGATTAAAATTGAAATTGGCAGTGCCTTTGTTGGTGAAGAAATTTTGGAAATGGATGTCAAGGGTCGTGACCTCGTCACTGGCATTCCACGCACACTTAAAATCAACTCTGAGGAGATTCGAGAGGCGTTGGCTGAAACGGTCAATGCCATTGTCGAAGCCGTGCGCGTAGCCTTAGAGCAAACACCTCCAGAACTCGCGGCTGACATTGTTGATCGCGGCATTATTTTAGCGGGTGGTGGGGCGTGCCTTAAAGGTCTCGACCAACTGTTACGCCAAGAGACAGGTCTACCCGTCGAGATTGCTGACGACCCCCTGTCTTGTGTTGTTCTCGGTTCAGGGGCAGTTCTAGACGAGCTGGACCTGTTACGCCGCGTAACGATTGCATCATAGCGTTGAACGTGTAAATCACGTGAATGGCCCTGCTTGTTGGCAGGGCCATTTCGCTCATCAAACACCCCACAGCTATGCTGGCCTCACATGCTGGATTTTTTAAAAAAACATCGAACAGCACTTCTTTTTACGAGCATATTTGTATGCGCTCTGCTGGTCTACTCCAACAGTTTGCGCCAGCAAAACAAAACGACCTTATTCGAGCGCGGCATTTTACAGCTCACCAGCCCCTTTTATCAAATCCTCGACAACAGCCAGAATGAAGTCACACTGCTATGGAACAACTACATCAATCTGATTGATGTTCGGCAAAATAATGTCACTCTCAATCAACGAGTTCGCCAACAACGTCAGCAGCTACTCCAATTACGTGAAGTGGCTCAAGAGAATAGCCGTCTGCGCAAACTGCTTAACTTTCACGATAGTGCTAACGCCCCTGAGCTGCCAGCGCGAGTTATCGCTGTCGATGCCTCAAGCTGGTTTCGAACCATCACCATCGATAAGGGAACACGCGATGGACTACGCGATGGACTTGCTGTTGTCGTTGCCGAAGGGATTGTTGGCCGCACAATCAAATGCTCCAGCCACTCCTCGCGGGTGTTATTAGCCAACGATGCCGCCTCTGAGATTTCAGCCCTAATTCAACATAATCGCACCCGTGGCGTAGCGCGCGGCAAAGGCACCACCCTTACCCTCAATTATGCGTTACGCAGCAAAGATGTCCAGACCGGTGATGTGGTCATTACGGCAGGAACAGGTGGAATTTTCCCCAAAGGGTTACCCATCGGCACCATTACCAATATCATTAAGCACGATTACGGCTTATTTCAAACCCTTGAGATCACACCCAGTGTCGATTTTTCGCGGCTTGAGGATGTGTTGGTTGTCCTTGGTGAATCAAAATGAAGCGGCTAGTGTTCTATCTTTTCGCTGCTATCTTCTTAATCCTAGTGCAAACATCCACATTGCCCCTTTTTTTTGGCTTAACACTGCGTCCAGATTTAATCTTACTGCTCGTCCTTTATATTGGCCTCAATGAATCCCCCATTGCGGGAGCTTTCTATTCATGGTTTCTTGGCTGTGTTCTTGATGTTTTTTGCGGGATGACATTAGGATTAAACGGAATGATACTGTTGCTTATCTTCTGTGGGACCTACATGGTTGGTCGGCAACTGAACCTTAAAAATGATCTAGTAATGTTGGTCGCCACCACCTTTGGCACGATAAGCAATTCACTATTACTCATTTTGACACTTCTATTTTTTTCAGAACAGAGACAAAGTACCACCCTCATTTTAAACGGACTGCCAGCACAACTAGTTATTAACTTAGTAACAGTCCTAAGTGTCACGTTACTACTATCAGCGATCCGAACTCGCTCCCGATACAACAAACGAAAAACTTCCCACCAAGGGCTGAACATATGGCATTAAATAGCCCACAACCTGATGATTCAAGCCGAAAACGACGCTTTGAATGGCTAGCGTTAGCGGCGATCTTTTTTTTCTCGCTGCTCGGTATCCGCCTATGGTCACTTCAGATTATCTATGGCGACCAATACCAAACATTGTCGCAAAAAAATCGCACCCGTTATATCCCTATTGCCGCACCACGTGGGCCAATTTACGATCGCGACGGACTGCTATTGGTTGACAATCGTCCAGCGTTCACCGTTTCGGTGTTGCGCCAAGAGGTCACTGACAAAGAGCAACTGCTCACACGCTTAGCCAGCTACTTAAACGCTGATTGGCACCAACTCGATGCCGACTGGAACAAGCGCCGCTATTACCCACAATATCGCCCTATCCCTTTAATGCGTGACGTAGATCGGAAAACGGTTGAGCAACTTTCAGAGAACTCCATCGACCTCTCAGGCATGTTGATTGAGGTGCAGCCGATGCGCGCCTACCCTTACCATGAAGCAGCAGCTCATCTCTTCGGCCACATCGGTGCCATTACAGAGAAGGAATTAACACAGCAACGTTACAGTGACTATCATGCGGGTGACTTCATCGGCAAAAGTGGTATAGAAAAGCACCTTGAACCGTACCTACGCGGCATTGCCGGTGAAAAGCTGGTTGAAGTTGACGTGAAGGGTAAAAAGCTGCGCCAACATCAGGTGCGACCACCGTTACCCGGCAAGAGTGTTTTTCTCACCCTAGATCGTAGCTTACAACTTCAAGCCGAGCAGGCCTTTGGCGACCAATCAGGTGCTGCTGTTGTCCTCGATGTCAACAATGGTGATATTTTAGCGATGGTGAGCCGACCAGCATTTGACCCCGCACTCTTTGCCCACGGTATCAGCAACGAACAGTGGCAAGCTCTGGTCAACAACCCCGACCACCCGCTTCAGGCCAAAGCGATCAGCGGACAATACCCACCGGGTTCAACGTATAAGATGGTTACCGCCCTCGCAGCCCTCCAAGAAGGGGTGATTTCACCTAAGGACCTCATCGATTGCGAGGGCCGAACAACGGTAGGTAATCGTTCATTTCGCTGCTGGAAAAAAAGGGGTCATGGGCCCACCAACCTCAAAAAAGCGTTACGGGAAAGTTGCGATGTTTGGTTCTACAAAGTTTCACAGAAACTTGGTATCGAGCGGATGTCGGCAATGGCACGCAAACTTGGACTCGGTCGCTCTTACGATCTACCGCTGGATAATGAACAACCAGGACTTATCCCAGACAAAACATGGAAGCGTAACCGCTACAATGCCCCGTGGTATAAAGGGGAAACGGTGATTGCTGCAATTGGTCAAGGATATGTCCTCACCACGCCATTGCAACTCGCCGTTATGACCTCAACCATTGCCAACGGTGGCACGCTTTACCAGCCGCATCTGATTAAGCGCATTGAAGAGTTTGACGGCCAAATTTTGCAACAAACCGCTCCCCATGTATTACACGATTCAGATCTAAACCAACAAGACTTGCGTTATGTAAAAAAAGGGATGGAAGAGGTGGTTAACCACCCACGAGGCACGGGTAAATCGAGCGCACTCAAAGATGTTGTTGTTGCAGCAAAAACAGGAACAGCGCAAGTAGTTCGTCTTAAAGATGACCCTGTTGATGGTGAGGTGGCGGACATTGAAGAGATCGCTTATCGCCATCGTGATCACGCCCTGTTCGTGGCCTACGCGCCAGCAGAAAAACCACAAATAGCCGTTGCGATTATCGTTGAGCACGGCCAACATGGCGGTAGTGCTGCGGGTCCCATTGCCAAACAGATTTTCACCCATTACTTCGAAACCCAACATGCAGCTCAACAACCAACTGTACCCCCCGGAGAGTCCGATGTTTGATCGCCGACTAGTAGCTAGTTTTGATTGGGTATTACTCGCCTTAGTGTTGTTAGCCGCAGCGATTGGCATTGCCAACCTGTATAGTTCTACATCATCGTGGAACCTTAACGGATTGCCAATTTACATGAAGCAAACGTATTGGCTGGCCATTGGATTTTCTATCGCCATCACTTTAACTGTCCTTAGCTATCGGCACCTAGAACATATGGCAACGATCACCTATATCGGTTGCGTTTCGTTGCTCGCCTCGGTTTTAATTTTTGGTAAAACGAGTATGGGGGCCACCCGTTGGATCGATCTTGGCGTATTCAACTTACAACCCAGTGAAGTGATGAAGGTGGTGATTATTATCGCCCTAGCTGCCTATTTCAGCCAACATGAGTCAACTGAAGGTTATCGCCTCAGCGAATTAATCGCACCAGGGTTATTATTAAGCGTTCCTGTTATTTTGACCATGAAACAACCTGACTTAGGCACAGCCATGCTATTGCTTTTTATCGGCACAACCATGGCTCTGTTTGCTGGCATTCGCCGCTATGCACTGACCATTCTAGGCCTGTTAGCCAGTTGCGCCATGACAGGCGGCTGGTTTCTTCTTCACGGCTACCAGAAGGATCGAATTCGAACCTTTCTCGATCCCGAGCGCGACCCTCTCGGCACGGGTTACCACATCATTCAATCCAAAATTGCAGTGGGCAGTGGTGGCTTATGGGGCAAAGGTTTTATGCAAGGAACCCAATCGCAACTCTCTTTTCTTCCCGAACGCCACACTGATTTTGCTTTTTCCGTTTTTGCCGAGGAGTGGGGGCTCTTTGGCTGCATTTTACTACTCGCTCTTTATCTCGCTATCGTGCTGAGAGGGATCAATATTGCTCGTAAAGCTGATTCAAGTTTTGGTATGTATCTCGCCATTGGTATCACAGCGATGATCTTCTGGCACATTATCGTTAATCTGGGGATGGTCATTGGCTTGCTGCCCGTGGTCGGCGTTCCATTGCCACTGTTCTCCTACGGTGGCACCAGCATGGTAACAACGATGATCGGCTGTGGTCTTCTTCTCAATATCAGCATGCGCCGTTTTATGTTTTAGAAAGATTGCCACAACCACATTAAAGCAGTATCATCACTCAACTTCTTGCACCCTTATGATTGCTCCGTGATGAATACTTGGCTCAAACAACTACCAAATCAAGGTATCTGGCTGACGCTGATAGGTTACAGTAGTGGTATAATGCTCAGTGCGGCACTCCCCACAACGCACCACCTCCTCAACCACCCTTTTGCGCTCTCCATAGCCCTAATCTTTTTACTTTACAGCACCAGCAAACGGCAATCTCTCCCACTATGGCCAATCATTGCAGTTCTAAGCTTGATGATTGGCTTTTGTGCTTACGCCATATCAATCAGGCCGCCAGCGGAAACGACCGACCTATCAGAATTCGCCAACAATCAATTTGTCACCATTACGGCAACCGTCATTCGAATCGAGCCACAACAGGGGCGTTGGCGCATGGATGTCACGATGGAGAAAATTGCCCACCACCAACAACACACCGCACAGGTGGTTGGCAACCTGCGTGTTCAAGTAGGTCGCAAACAAAAAGGGCTGATTAAACCATCGCCACGCACCAACACCGTCCTACCCGGTGAACGCATCACCTTTAGAGCAAAGCTGCGCAAACCAAGGCAATACGGCCTACCGGCTGAGTTTAATTATCCGCAGCATCTGGCGCGGTCGCATATCTATATGACAGCATTTGTCGATCAAGAGGAGAGCATTGTACGCTTACCGCAGCAAACCGAGCCTTCACTACATTGCCACATCGAACGGTGGCGAACCTCATTAGGTGATCAAATTTCTGTATCATATTCACCTCAACAAGCTGCCTACCTGCTCAGTTTAACCCTCGGCCAAAAATCACGGTTTTCTCCAGAGCAGCGCGAAAAGTTAGCCAACTATGGGATCTCGCACCTTTTTTCAATTTCAGGTCTGCACCTTGGCCTCATTGCCTCACTGATCTATCTACTATTGAATCGACTTTACCGCACCAGTGAGCAGCTCATGCTATGGCTGCCCGCGCAGATGGCGGTGCCCCTGCTAACCCTACCGCCACTGTTATTCTATTTATCTCTTAGCGGCAGTGCGCTACCCACTATACGAGCAGCCCTACTCACAGGCATTACCGTTGTTGCGCTGATCAGTTATCGCGCAACGCCGCCGTTAACTCTACTCGCTCTGGTCGCGACAGCCATCCTTGCCTACGACCCATTAGCACTTTTTTCGGCATCGTTTCAACTCTCCTTTGCGGGTGTCGGGGCACTCATTTATTGTCTAGCTAACAAAAAAAGAGGTGCCAGCACTGCCGGCAAAAAGTGGTTAATCGTCCCCCTTACGGCAACAATTATTGCTACCATTGCCACCACCCCCATTGCACTATGCCATTTCCATACCTTTGCTCCAGCTGGCGTACTGTGCAACATGATCGCCATCCCGCTCATCGGTATTCTAACCGTGCCAATGGCGCTTGTCGCCACCTTGATATTACCCATACTCCCGCAGCTTTCCTTAACGCTCTTCGACGGCTGCCTATGGATAATTGACACTACGCTAAACCTATCAAGCTCCATCGCTCAAGGGCCACTAGCAGGAACATTTATCTACTTAAGCCCAACTCAGCACGGAGCACTCATACTGCTGGCGCTAGCGACGTTAACCCTCATTGTCGGCTTAAGACAACGCACACTTCTGCTACTTTGTGCCAGTGCTGCAATGCTCATAGCACCGTATTTTTACGCAGCACCAGCGCCCCTCGAACTCACCCCTTTCAGTGTCGGTCAGGGTGAGTCACTGCTACTTCGTCTTGGCAAACAAAAGAGCTATCTGATTGATGGTGGCGGATTTTATAGTCAATCGTTTGATGTCGGCAAACAACTCCTCGCCCCAGCACTTGGCTCTCTGGGGGTCAAACATTTAGATGCGGTGATTCTTAGTCATGACCATCCCGATCATCGTAAGGGACTCATACACATCCTGCGCCATTTCAACGTCGAACAATTTTGGAGTTCCATCCCTGTTAACCAACTGCACTGGAGCCTACAAAAGGTGCTGAGCGAGCAAAACATTCCAACACGACTGTTTACGGCCAACTGGACAAACATTGCGCTAGAGAGCGAAACACGGTTGGACATCTTTGTTCCACCAGATGATACAGCGAAAATGAACGACCGCTCCTTAGTTGTTCTCGCACGTTACAAAAACGATGGCATTCTGCTAACTGGTGACCTAGAGCATCATGGTGTGACACAACTCCTTGATGGCCCGCTATTGTCACCCGTTACAGCGCTAAAACTTCCCCACCATGGCAGTCGGCGTTCACGGCCCCACGCTCTCGTTCAAGCAACTCAGGCAAAAATTGCAATCGCCAGCGTTGGCTTTAACAACTCATATCACTTTCCTCACCCTGAAACCCTTGCCGCACTCAATGAAAACCAAACTACACTAATTCGCACCGACCGCGATGGAACAGTACGGTTGAAGAGTTGGGGGTTCGGCTGGCACCAACAGTCGTTAGCTCAACCTTAACATTTAAATTTTTCAAAAAAAAAGGCCCACCAATTGGCGGGCCTTTTTAATGGATCAATATCTGACAGAGAAGAAAACCCTCTGTCAATCAACGCACTTTACATCGCGTCGATAATTGCGTTCAATGTTGCACTTGGGCGCATTGCCGCAGCAACTACCTGTGCGTTAGGCTTGTAGTAACCATCAATATCAACAGGCTGGCCTTGTGCAGCAAGCAGCTCCTCGTTGATCTTCGCCTCATTGGCCACAAGATCAGCAGCTACTTTAACAAACTTGGCTTTCACGTCAGCATCGGTGTCTTGAGCAGCAAGAGCTTGCGCCCAATACAGACCAATATAGAAGCTACTACCACGGTTGTCGATCTCATTGACCTTACGAGAAGGTGCTTTTGCATTTGAGAGATAACCCGTTACTGCCTCATCAAGGGTATCAGCAAACAATTGAGCCGTTGCATTACCTGTAGATGTAGCAACTTGCTCCAAAGATGGAACCAGAGCACAATACTCACCGAGTGAATCCCAACGCAGGTGACCTTCTTTGAGGAACTGCTCAACGTGCTTAGGAGCACTACCACCAGCACCAGTCTCAAACACACCGCCACCTTGAAGCAGGGGTACGATAGAGAGCATACGAGCACTTGTACCCAGCTCTAAAATTGGGAACAGGTCAGTCAAGTAGTCACGCAGTGCATTACCTGTACAAGTGATCGTATTTTCGCCGCGGCGACTACGCTCACATGCGAGTACCATCGCATCATCAGGAGTCATGATACGAATATCAAGACCTGCAGTATCGTGATCCTTAAGGTAGGTTTCAACCTTCGCGATCAGTTGAGCATCGTGAGCACGCTTAGGATCAAGCCAGAAACAAGTAGGTACGCCCTCTGCTTTAGCACGGGTTACTGCCAACTTGACCCAGTCACGAATCGACTCGTCCTTAGTTTGGCAAGAACGGAACACATCACCAGTTTCAACTGTTTGCTCCAGTAATACACTACCAGTTGCATCATCAAGAACCTGAATTTTACCATCGCCAGGAGCAAAGAAAGTCTTATCGTGTGAACCGTACTCCTCAGCTTTTTTAGCCATAAGGCCAACGTTGGAAACAGCACCCATTGTTGCTGGATCGAACTGACCATTTTTCTGGCAATCTTCAATAACAGTTTGATAAATTGTTGCATAGCTACGATCAGGAATCACAGCGATAGTATCTTGCAGCGCGTCTTGAAGGTTCCACATCTGACCACCATCACGAACAACAACTGGCATGGAAGCATCAATGATTACATCGTTAGGTGCATGCAGGTTGGTGATCCCGTTACGCGAGTCAACCATTGCCACGGCAGGACTGGTCTTGTAGACCTCCATAATTGCAGCTTCGATCTCTTCACGTTTGGCATCTTCCAAGCGGTCAAGTTTGGCATATACATCGCCGAGACCATTACTGATATTAACCCCAATTTTATCAAAGTCAGAACCGTACTTTGCAAATACATCCTTATAAAAAACCTTGACGCACTGACCGAAGATATAAGGGTCAGAGATTTTCATCATTGTTGCCTTGAGGTGCAACGAAAACAACACGCCCTCTTTTTTGGCAGCTTCGATTTGTACGGCAAAAAACTCGCGCAATGCAGCCATGTTCATGGAAGAGGAATCGAGAACCTCACCAGCTAGCATTGGGTGGTTTGCTTTAAGAACTTGCTCACTGCCATCGTTGCCAACAAACTTGTAAGTAACCGTGGCATCCTTATCAAGCGTTAGTGAAGTCTCACTGCCGTAAAAGTCGTTATCGCTCATGTGCGCGACACGTGTTTTAGACACTGCAGGCCAGGGCTTCATCATGCGATGTGGATTGGTTTGAGCAGATTTCTTAACAGAAGCCGCTGCACGACGATCAGAGTTACCTTCACGCAATACCGGGTTTACCGCAGAACCGAGGCATTTAGCATAACGAGTTTGCAACTCTTTTTCAGCATCATTTTGTGGCTCTTCTGGATAAGAAGGGACATCATAGCCCTTACCTTGTAGCTCTGCGATCGCTTCTTGAAGCTGAGGAATAGAAGCACTTACGTTAGGAAGCTTAATGATGTTTGCTGTAGGATCTTGAGTCAGTTCACCTAATTGAGTTAGATAATCAGCTACTTTTTGATCATCTTTTAGTGCGTCAGGGAAATTAGCAAGAATACGTCCAGAAAGGGAGATGTCACGTGTCTCAACATCAACACCTGAACCCTTGAGGAATTTCTGTACAATAGGTAGCAACGCGTAAGTCGCTAACGCTGGTGCTTCATCAATTTCTGACCAAATAATCGTTGACATGTTCTCTCCTTAAGATTGTTGATAACAACTCGCCTGAGGTCTAAGAAAAGGAGAGATAATCCCCTTACTCAGCCAAATTAATACGGTCTCAAGCATTGCAAATAACTGAAACAGGCTACTTCAAATCGCTGTATACAGTATGCAAAAGACCAACAGCTGTCAAGCAAAAACACCGCGAGACAAGCGGGCCCAGAGCTCGCCCTTAAGTCCTTGTCGTTAGGGACAAATCTTCCGTGAACACCAAGTCATAACAAACACATTTCAACAGGCCATCCATCACTCAAAACGGACAAAAACCTAGCACAATCAGCACATTAATCACGTCAGCAAAAAGCTCTTTTTCGCGCAACGACCAGAAAAGTTAACGATTAATCTTAATCTAGCAAAAGATGTCATCGCGCAATCAATCAACCTTTTTCTCACATCCCCCTTCCAATGGCCGCTTATTTACTGTATTAAGAGGGATTCCACTACAGAACCCACACTAAGAACAAATGTTTATCGGCTACCCCAAGCACAACCTGTAGTATTTTAAAATAAGGAGTTTCTTGTGAGTATTACTGGTATTAAAGGGATGAACGACATCTTGCCAGCCGATGTGGCAACATGGCAATTTCTAGAGCAAACAGCTCGCGATATTTTTGGCACCTACGGCTGTCAAGAGATTCGCGTGCCTGTCGTTGAAAAAACGGAGCTGTTCTGTCGTTCCATCGGTGAGACAACCGACATTGTTGAAAAAGAGATGTACACCTTTGACGATAAGAGTGACCACTCTCTGACCCTGCGCCCCGAGGGAACAGCCCCTGTTATGCGCTCATTCATCCAACACAAGCTATTCAATCAAGATCAAGTCACCAAGCTTTACTATATGGGGCCGATGTTTCGCTATGAGCGGCCACAAAAAGGTCGTTACCGTCAATTTCACCAAATTGGTGCTGAGATCATTGGTATCGATGACCCACGTATTGACGCCCAAGTACTGGCGATGCTCAGCCACTATTTTGAAGCGGTTGGTATTGATGATGTCAGCCTACAGATCAACTCACTTGGCTGCCCCGAGTGTCGACCCGGCTACCGCGCGACCCTTATCGAATTTTTACAGCAGCGCATGGAACAACTGTGCCCAGACTGCCAGCGCCGTTGCGCCAGCAACCCCCTGCGAGTCCTCGACTGCAAAGCTAAAGCATGCCAAGAGGCGACCGTTGGCGCCCCCTCTGTCCTCGACCACCTGTGCACAGACTGCGAAACACATTTCGCCTCGGTTCAAAAGCACCTCGATCTTATTGGCACACCATACAGTATTAATGACCGCATGGTGCGTGGCTTAGATTACTACACAAAAACAACATTTGAGATGATCACCAACAACCTCGGCTCACAAAATGCCGTGGCGGCTGGCGGCCGCTACGATGGCTTAATTGAGGACCTCGGCGGCCCATCATTACCCGGAATTGGTTTTGCTATGGGGGTCGAACGACTAGCACTGCTACTTGAGGGCAATGGCATCACGACCGCAACGCCCAAGCTCTTTATAGCGGCCATGGGAAGCGAAGCTGAAAACATGGCATTCAGCTTGCTCAACCAATTGCAGCATCACGGCATTCACGCTGAGATGGATTTCAGCGGCAAGAGCCTCAAGGCGCAATTACGCCGCGCCAATAAACTCAAGTGCAGCTACACCCTTTTTCTAGGCGAGAACGAACTTGCTGACGGCAACGCACAACTAAAGTGCATGAGCGACGGCGAGCAAACCGCTCTGCCACTCGAAGGTATTTTCGTTCAACTGCGCCAGTTACTTGACGCACCACTGTCAACATCGCTATAGTTGCTCACTTAACTTTAAACCTGTGCAAATAGAGTCAAGCACCAGCGAGACTCTTTGACATAAACTATTTTAAATTTTTACTATTGGAGGAAGACCCTTGAACGACGCACTCGGAAATTGGAAAAGGACTCATTACTGCGGTGATTTAACCAGCGACAACATCGGTAAAGAAGTTTGTCTCATGGGCTGGGTACAGCGTCGTCGTGACCACGGAGGGTTGATCTTTATTGACCTGCGTGACCGCGAAGGGATCACACAACTGGCACTTGACCCCGACCGCGACCCTGAAGCACACGCAAAAGCAGATAGAATTCGTAATGAGTTTGTCATCGCCGTCAAAGGGACCATCTCTCCACGCCCAGAAGGAACTATCAATCCAAAGATGAAAACAGGCGAAGTTGAGATGGAAGTCAGCGAACTACGCATCCTCAACACATCTAAGACACCACCATTCCTCCTCGATGACCACGTCGAAGTAGCGGAGAACATCCGCCTCAAGCACCGCTACCTTGACTTACGTCGTCCAGCGCTGCAAAAGAACATGATCTTACGCCACAATGTGACAAAAACGGTGCGAAACTACCTCGACGAAAACGGCTTTCTTGAGATCGAGACCCCCGTTCTCAATAAGAGTACCCCAGAAGGTGCTCGTGACTTCTTGGTCCCTAGCCGCGTTAACGGTGGCAACTTCTTTGCCTTGCCGCAGTCGCCACAACTATTCAAACAACTGCTAATGGTTTCAGGTTATGACCGTTATTGCCAAATTGTTAAATGTTTCCGCGATGAGGATCTGCGTGCTGACCGTCAACCAGAGTTTACTCAAATTGACTGCGAGATGAGCTTTGTTGATTGCGACGATGTCATCACCATCATGGAGGGGATGATTGCCCGCGTCTTTAAAGAGACTATTGGCGTAGATGTCCCTGCCAAAATGGCACGCATGACCTATGCTGAAGCACTCAATCGCTTCGGTGTCGACAATCCCGACCTCCGTTTTGATCTTGAACTGGTGGAATTATCGAGCATCGTCGACGGTTGCGGCTTTAAAGTATTTGCCGATGCGGTCAAAAATGGCGGTATGGTTAAGGCTATCAATGCCAAAAAGTGTGCGACATTCTCACGTAAAGATCTCGACAACCTTACCGACTTCGTCAAAATTTATGGCGCCAAAGGTCTGGCATGGGTCAAGATGACCGAAGACGGCTGGCAGTCACCAATTGGCAAATTCTTCACCCCTGAGGAACTTGAGCAGATCAACCAAGCGATGGACGCTGAAGTTGGCGACCTACTGATGTTTGTTGCCGACACCACTGCCATCACCAACGAAGCATTAGGTCGTCTGCGTGGCCACCTCGGCCAAAAACTCGGCTTAGCCGACAAAGACAATTATCAATTTGTCTGGATCACCGACTTCCCACTCTTAGAATGGGACGGCGAAACACGCCGCCACATGGCTGTGCACCACCCTTTCAC
>LGVF01637799.1_pt1 | contig 14611 bp, 10 predicted proteins | sample 469901 | NCBI WGS metagenome assembly LGVF01 (sample SAMN03893561, study PRJNA290197) | marine sediment metagenome | material: sediment; isolation source: combined push core samples #3730, #5133, and #5579 collected at Hydrate Ridge | place: Pacific Ocean: Hydrate Ridge
CGGCAACATAAATTGTAAATTTTATGGGCTTGGTGGCGACGGTACAGTAAGTGCAAATAAAACTGCAATTAAAATAATTGGTGAAAATACCGATATGCATTCTCAAGGCTTTTTTGAATATGATTCAAAAAAGAGCGGTAGCCTTACTATTAGCCATTTGCGTTTTGGAAACAAACCAATTAAAAGTAATTATTTAGTTAATAGTGCGAACTTAATTAGTTGTAGTAACCCAAGTTATGTTGGTAGATATGATATGCTTGATAGTTTAAAACCAGGTGGAATATTCCTGCTTAATTCAAGCTGGGATACAGAAGAAGAACTAGAAGAGAATCTGCCAAACAGCTTTAAAGCCGAGCTTGCTAATAAGCAAGCAAAATTTTATAACATAAATGCTCAAAAAATAGCAAAAGATATTGGACTAAATGGAAAAGTTAACACCATTATGACAAGCATCTTTTTCTATTTAACAAATATAATTGCTTATTCAGATACTAAAAAGCATTTAAAAGCTTTAAGTAAAAAAGCATATGGCAAATATGGAGATGAAGTTGTTAAAATGAACAACAAAGCAATAGATGTTGCAAAAGATTACCTACTTGAAATAAACTACCCGGAAAGCTGGAAAGACTTAAAACCAGAAAGTAAGACAGACCCTATTAAAAATCCTTATTACACAAAAATTATAAAACCAGTATTAGAACTTGGTGGAAATGAGCTTGAAGTAAGCAAGTTTGACCCAGCAGGAAGAGTTCCAACCAATACTATTAAATATGAAAAACGTGCAATTGCAACCGAGTGCCCTACTTGGATTACCGATAAGTGTATTCAGTGTAATCAATGTTCGTTTGTTTGTCCTCACGGTGCTATTAGACCAGTGTTGATAAGTGACGCGGAAGCAAAAGACCTACCACAAGACTTTATTATGGTAGATGCTGTTAATACAAAAGGACTTAAATACAGAATGCAAATTAATCCTCTTGATTGTACGGGTTGTGGCAATTGTATTAATGTATGCCCTACAAAGGCACTCGAGTTTATTCCATTTGATCAAAGTAAAAAAGAAGAACTTGACAACTTTAATTTAAGCTTAACCTTAGAAAATAAAACAGATGCCTATAAAGAAACTAGTGTAAAAGGAAGTCAGTTTAAAAAACCATACTTCGAGTTTAGTGGTGCTTGTGCGGGCTGTGGAGAAACGCCTTACATTAAACTTTTAACACAACTTTTTGGCGATAGAATGGTAATTGCAAATGCTACAGGTTGTTCATCTATTTATGGTGGCAGTAGTCCCACTTGCCCTTACGCTAAAGATAAAGATGGAAAAGGTCCGGCATGGGCAAACAGTTTGTTTGAAGATAATGCCGAATTTGGACTAGGAATTTCACTTGCTTATAAAACAAGAACAAAGGCTCTTATAAAAATTGCAAGAGAGCTTGCTAAAAATAAACAAGTAGACGATAATTTAAGAGCATATTTAAAAATTTGGAAAACCAATTACGATGACGCAGAAACTATTAAAAAATTATACCCTAAACTTATTGCAAGTCTAGAAAATGAATTAAAAGTTCAAAAAGATGAGACTAAAGCTCAAATTAAAAAACTTTTAGAAGAAAAAGACTTATTAATTCCAAAAAGTATGTGGATGATAGGCGGAGATGGCTGGGCATATGACATAGGCTTTGGCGGTCTTGATCACGTGCTTGCAAGTGGCGAAAATGTAAATATTTTAGTGCTAGACACCGAAGTTTATTCTAACACTGGTGGGCAAAGTTCAAAAGCTAGCCCAACAGGAAGCGTTGCAAAATTCACTTCTGGTGGTAAATCGACTAGGAAAAAAGACCTAGGTGCAATGGCAATGACTTATAAAGATGTTTATGTTGCAAGTGTAGCTTTTGGAGCTAACCCTAATCAACTTATTAAAGCCCTAACAGAGGCAGAAAAATATGACGGGCCTAGTTTAATAATTGCTTACTCTACTTGCATTAGTCATAAAATTGATATGAGCAACACTTCAGCACATATGAAAGATGCAGTTAAAAGTGGTTATTGGAATTTATACAGATATAATCCAACGAACGCAAAGCTTGGGAAAAACCCATTTACTTTAGATAGTAAACGAGTAGATATAGATAAATATCAAGACTTTATTAAAACTGAAGGACGCTATACTCAACTAGAAAATAAAAATAAAAAGTCTGCAGGCATTTTATTCAAAAAAGCAGAAGATGAAGCGAAAGAACGCTTTGACTCTTATAAAAAGATGGCAGAAAAATAAATATAAAAAGCAAGTTTAAAACTTGCTTTTTTTAACAACTTGAATTAAATTTTAATTATTTAAATACAAAGGCACTAGAGGTATAATACCACCAGTGCCAAAGTATGAATAACTGATGTAAGACCACAAACTTGCAGACTGACACTAGTTACATTATTAATTTGTGTAAATTCAGCTTAATTATACGCAAGTTTTTAAGTTTTTGGTTAATTATATGTAAAGGTTTAAATATGAATTTAATTAAACCTAAATATATGTTATAATTTGATTATTATTTTACTAAGGAAAAATTACCAATATGTACGCATTTTTAAAAACTATTACTAACGCAATTGATATAACTATAAGCAAAAAGCTTTTAAAAAATATATCTGCTACTACCTATTTAAAAAATAAATACCTCTTAGGATTTATGTTATATTTAATCTATGCCTTTACGCAAGGGTTTAACATAACATCTGAGGGCATTTTTTATCTAGTTTTAATTGTATCTATAATTTTAATGACTCAATTTCTGAGTTACACTGGTTTAAAACTTATAAATGCAAGTACCTTCGGGGTTATTCATCAAAGCAAAATCATTGTGGTTTTATTTATTGGTATTTTATTTGGAAATGTTTTTACACTTTATAAACTTTTAAGTGTAATTTTATGTGTTATTGGTGTAAGGTTTATGATGCGTGGTGAAAACACCAAAAAAGAACAGAAAAATAAATTACTAGGCACTTTATTAACTTCTATTTCTGTAATTTTGATTGCAGTTAACGTTAACATAATTGAATATGCTTTTAATAATAGTATGTTCTCTCAAACAACCTATGTTGTGGCATTTGTTGTTGGTGTTATGTTGTTCTTTAACATAAAAGCACTTCTTGAAAAACCAGAAGAAACTGGAACTCTAGACAAAAAAGAATTTATGTATATGCAAATTGCGGGCGTCTTAGCAACTGGAACTATTGCTTTTCAAAGCCTTGCAATTGAACACTTAGGTGCATTTTTAACTTCTGTTACAGCATCTATAACGCCTGCTCTTGTTCTACTTTTTTCTGTAGCTATTGGCACCGAAAAATTAAACTATCAAAAGGTTATTGGAATTACTTTAGCCATCTGCGGTGTTATTGTTGCAACACTACTCACCTAAAATTACAAAGGAAAAATTATTATGTGGGCATTTTTAAGAACAGCGTTATTTTCTTTTGAAATTAACATAAATAAAAAAATAATAAAAAAGTATTCTATTACTCAGTTTTTGGCTAATAAGTTTTTTTTAGGAATTTTTATAATTATTATTTTTGCTTTATTTAATCCACCCACTGTAACCGCTGAAGGTCTTATATATTTACTAGTTGTTATTGGTGGCATGTGTTTGAATCAGTTAATATCACTTGCAAGCCTTAAAAAAATTAATGCAAGTACTCACACCGTAATTGGTCAATCCAAACTTTTCTTTTTAATTATTTTTGGACTACTTTTTGGTCAAGTAATTACAATTTATAGTTTTGTTGGTGTGTCTTTATGTTTTGTGGGAGCCTTACTTATTACTATGTCTGAAATTCATAACAGTGAGGATACTAAAAACACCATAAGTGGAATTCTACTTGCACTAGTTGTACCTGTTATTGCAACCTTAAATTCTTACATTTTAGAATATAGTTTTAACAAAGAACTTTTTTCAAAAGAGGCTTATTCAATTTTAACTATTATTACAATAATGATTGTATTTAATATTATTCACGCAATTAATAAAACTAAAAAAGATGTACCCAAAATGCAAAATAAAGACTTTTACTGGGTTCAACTTACAGGTTCATTATCTGTTATGGTAAATATAAGTAAGGCTTATGCAATTGACACTGTTGGCACTTTTGTAACTGAACTAGTTGCATCCCTAGCACCTGCCTTTATTTATTTAATTGCACTATTTTTAAGAACCGAAAAATTATGTTGGCGAAGAATTTTAGGAATTTTTATTTCACTCATCGGTTTAATAATATCTGTATACTTTTATGTATAGCAAACACCTCACTAAATCATACAAAGGAAAAAATAATATATGTTCCCATTTTTAAGAACACTTTTTTACTCATTTGAAATGACCATTTCAAAAAATATACTACAAAAAATTAACCCTAATAGGTATCTTGCAAACAAGTATCTAATTAGCGTAGTTCTACTTTTTTTGTATGTTCTTTTAACCGATTTTTATATTACCTCAGAGGGTTACTTGGTGCTTGCATTTATGTCAGTGGCAGTAATTTCAGGTCAAACTTTAGGTTTTAATAGCTTAAAACTTATTAACGCAACTACTTATTCCGTTGTAAATCAAAGCAGGCTAATTGTAATGCTTTTAATTGGTGTAATGTTTGGACATGCAATTACACTATATAAAGTTTTAAGTATTATTTTTTGTTTTATTGGTGTGCTTTTAATAATAAAAGATGAAGTTAACCATAGTGAAAATATAAACAAAAAAAATAGTGTACTTGGTGTTATTTTTGCTATTGGTGCAGTTTTAATAGTTTCTGTAAGAATGTATGTTATGGAAAATGCTTTTACAAATAACTACTTATCTCAAAGTGCATATTCTTTTGTCTTTATACTTTCTGTTTTAGTTTTTTTTAACTTAGTAAGATTATTTAACAAAAAATTAACTAAGGATGAAAGTCCACTTTTAAAAAAACAGTTTTGGCTTTTACAACTTAGTGGAGCATTTTCTGTACTTGCTGTAATTTTTCAGGGGCTTTCAGTTGAGTATGCCGGTGCTTTTGTAACAGCTGTTGTAAATTCACTTGCACCAACCCTTATTTTACTGTTTGCTTTAAAACTAAAAACCGAGAAACTTGATTTTTTAAAAGTATTAGGAATTACTTTTACTATAATAGGAGTAGTAGTTTCTACTTTATAATATATTTATTAAATTAAAAAAGAGAGCATGGCCATAATAGCTATGCTCTCTTTTATGTAATCAGAAGTAATAAAATATTACCACTGACTACAATATTAATTTGTGTAATTTGAGTTTTATTATGCGTTTTTTAAAACATTTTTTTGGCAATTTCTACCACTTTATCAACTGTTAAATTAAACCTCGTAGCCAGTTCTTCTTGCGTTCCACTTTCGCCAAACTCATCAACAGAAATGATATTACCATCAAGTCCAACATATTTATGAAAACTGTAAGCACTGCCTGCTTCAATTGCTAACCTGTTTCTACAAGAGTTTGGTAATACCTCTTCTTTGTAACTCTCATCTTGATTATCAAATTCTTCAAAGCAAGGAATACTAACAACTCTTGTATTAATACCCTGCTCTTCTAGTTTCAATCTGGCTTTTTGTGCTAGTTCTACTTCACTACCTGTTGCCATTAAAATCAAATCAAGCTCACCAATTTCATGGTTTATTATATATCCACCTTTCTCTATATTGCGAGCGTTATTTTCTCTAACATTATTTTTTTGTTTAGCCAGTACCATTACAGTTGGCTTTTTTGTTTTTAAAAAAGCAATAAAACCGGCTTTAACTTCCTTTTTGTTTGCTGGTCGCCATACTTTTAAATTAGGTGTAGCTCTAAGTGTTACAAGTTGTTCAACAGCTTGGTGTGTTGGTCCATCTTGACCTATTAAAACGCTGTCATGAGTGACATAATACAAAACTGGTAGTTCCATAAGAGCGCTAAGCCTCATTCCACCCTTCATATAGTCTGTAAATGCCATGTAAGTAGATGCATAGGTAAATAACCCGCCATAAAGCACAATTCCGTTTGAAATGCCTGCCATGGCGTGCTCACGAATTCCGTAGTGCAAGTTTTTGCCTGCATAATTTTTACTACTAAAACTGCCAGCCTCCTTCATAAAGGCTTTTGTACTTGGTGCAACATCTGCTGTTCCGCCAATTAAATTAGGCATAGTTTTATTTAACTGTTGTAAAATCAAGTGTCCCATATCACGAATAGCAATATCACTGCTTAAACTTAACTTTTCAATACTTTTTATAGCCTGCTCTTTAAAGTCATCTGATAAATATTTATTTAATAGTTCATAATCTTGTGGATACTTAGTTTTATAACTCTCTAAAAGTTTATTCCACTCTTTTTCTGCTTGTTCACCTTGCAAGGCTTTTTTACTTACAAATTCTTTTGCCTCTTCACTAACTGTAAATGGTTCACTTTTAAAACCTAAGTTTTGTTTTAAAACTTCAATGCCTTTATTATCAAGTGGTTTACCATGAATGGTGTTAGTCCCCTCAAGATGAGAACCATATCCTATTTTACTATTTACTATAACCAAACTCGGTTTTTCGGCTTTTTTTGCTTTTAATAATTCTTTTTCTAACTCTTCTAAATTGTTAGCATCTAAAACTTCAAAAACCTCAAAGCCTAGTGCTTCATATTTTGCTCTAGTATCTTCTGTAAAAGTGAGGTTTGTTTTCCCCTCAATAGTGATATTATTGCTATCATAAATTAAAGTAAAATTATCTAGCTTTAAGTTGCCCGCAATACTTAAACTCTCTACTCCAATACCTTCCATCAAACAACCATCACCTGCTAAACAGTAAATATGATTATCAATTAGTTTAATATTTTCTTTGTTAAAAATGCTTGCCATATGTTTTTCTGCAATTGCCATACCAACGCTGTTGCTAATGCCTTGTCCTAGTGGTCCTGTCGAGGTTTCAACACCCTCTGTAACCAAATATTCTGGGTGACCTGGCGTAATACTACCAAGTCTTCTAAAACTCTTTAAATCGCTTATTTTAACATCAAAACCAAACATATGAAGGGTTGCATATAAAAGACTGCTTCCGTGCCCTGCACTTAAAACAAATCTGTCTCTATTAAAAAACTTGGTGTTCCCTGCGTTATAGCTCATTACCCTGTTATAAAGAGTAAAAAGCACTGGTGCCGCGCCAAGCGCAACACCTGGGTGACCCGAATTTGCTTTTTCAATTTGATTAACACTAAGTAGCCTTAACGTGTTTACGCATTTTTGATTAATGTCCATAAAATACTCCTAATTATAATAATTATTAATTGAAACTAAAACCTCATTTGAAAGGTCTCTCTTGTTTGCATTTGAACACTCAACCACGATGTCCGAAATCTTAGAAAGATGCTCATTTCTCTTCTTGAACACACTCAGTTGAAGCTCCGCATCAAAACTTGTAAAATCATATTCTTTTTTAATCAGTTTAATATAGTCTTTTTCTTGGAGTTTTAAATAAATAATTAAACTAGATTCTTTTAATAATTTAATATTATCATCTTTTAGTAGCGTACCAAGGTCCATGGTTATTAAACTGTTATTATAGCTTGCCACTCTTCTAACTGCTTTATTTTCCTGAAGCTCTATATACTCTTTTCCTGCCACCTTGCTTGCTCTGTCTACATCTAAAAGTTCGAACTCTAACAGCTCGTTAATATCCACATAAATCATTTCCAGTTTATCGGAAATTTGCTTAGCTAATTTTTTTTTATAAGCCTTTAGGGGCATCAGCAGTGTTATGTTACTTTTCAAAAAACTTTCCTCTCAAATATTATTGGTTTAAGAATACCATTTTTTAATTTTTTTATCAAACAAATAGTAATAATACATAAAAAAAGCAGTTTTTACACTACTTTTATAAGCCTCTTAGTTTTGCACTAGGTACATATTTTTTAATAATTTCATAAGCCTTCCTTGTAATACTTGGCTTATGAGGAAAATAAATTACCTTTGCCGTTTTATTATCTGGCATTCTATAATTTTGTAAGCTAAAGTTTTTAGCCCCCTTTACAAGTTTGCCTATCTCTTCAATGTCTTCTAAACTTAAATCTGGACTAAAAGTTGTTCTAAACTCATAATTTATATTACTTTTAAATAATATATCAATAGTTTTTAATATTTTGCTAGTATCAACTGCAGTTTTAATCACTTGTTCATATTTGCCTATTGGTGCTTTTACATCCATAGCAACATAGTCAAGTAGATTTTCGTCAAGCAGTTCTTCAACAACCTCAGGTCTTAATCCGTTGGTGTCTAGTTTTACTAAAAAATCTAAGTCTTTTACTTTTTTAACAAACTCTTTTAAGCCTTTTTGCAACGTCGGTTCTCCGCCCGTTATAACCACTGCATCTATTTGACCTTTTCGTTTATTTAAAAACTCAAAAAACTCTGCTTCTTTATCTATATTAGAGCCTTCGATAAGTTCAAAATTATGGCAGTACCAACACTTAAAATTACACCCAGCAGTAAATACTGTTGTGCAAATTTTGCCGGGGTAATCAAGTAGAGAATTTTTAATAAATGAAAATACCCTCACTAACATTGACCTTCTTTAATTTTAAATTTAACTCTGTTCATATATTCTTCATGTTTGTTTGCATTAAAGTCTTGAACACTTCTAAGATATCCTACAACTCTGCTCCAAACTTCTGTTTTACCACCACATTCTGGGCAACTAAAGTGTTCACCCGTAATATAACCATGGTTATTACAAATGCTAAAAGTAGGAGTAAGTGAAATGTAAGGCATTTTAGAGCTTGTAAAAACCTTTTTAATTAGCGCCTTACAAACGCTTATATCTTCAATTTTTTCACCTAAGTAAAAATGTAGCACTGTTCCACTNNTCAACAGGAATTTGAGTTGAGTTAGAATAGTAAACTTCGTCTTTACCTGCTGTAATAATATTAGGAAAACGTTTTTTGTCAAGACGAGCAAGTCTTGCAGTAGTACCCTCAGCTGGAGTAGCCTCAAGATTATACTGATGACCAGTTTCTTCTTGGTATTCTTTCATCTTATCACGCATATATTCCAGTACTTCAACACTGAAATCTACACCTTCTTTTGTGGTAATATCTTTACCCATAAAGTTAAGTAGTGCTTCGTTCATACCAACTAACCCAATAGTATTAAAGTGATTAGACCAAAATTGACCTGAGCGTTTTTTAATATCTTTTAAGTAAAAAGCTGAGAAAGGATAAAGTCCTTTATCTGTTTGATCTTCAACAACTTTTCGTTTTATTTCAAGGCTGGTTTTTGCAATGTCGCAAAGTTTGCCTACTCTTTCTAAAAATTCTTCTTTAGTTGCGCTAAGGTAACCAATTCTTGGCATATTAACTGTTACAACACCAATTGAACCAGTAAGTGGATTACTACCAAATAGTCCACCACCACGTTTTTTAAGCTCAGTCACATCAAGACGAAGCCTACAACACATGCTAACTGCATCTTCTGGGCTTAGGTCGCTGTTTATGTAATTTGCAAAGTAAGGAATACCATATTTTGCGGTAATTTCCATAAATGCATCCATAACAGGGCTATCCCACTTAGTTTCTTTTGTAATGTTCAGTGTTGGAATTGGAAAAGTAAATACTCTACCGTGAGAGTCACCTTCTAACATAACTTCACAAAAAGCTCTGTTAAGTATGTCCATTTCCTCCTGGTAATCACCATAAGTAGTGTCCTGAGGCACTCCTCCAATAATTACAGGTTGCTCTTTTAGTGCTTTTGGTGCTTTTAAATCAAAAGTAAGGTTACTAAATGGAGCTTGGAAACCAACTCTTGTTGGTACATTTAAATTAAATATAAATTCTTGAACTGCTTGTTTTACTTGTTTGTAGGTCAGTTCATCTGCTCTTACAAATGGTGCAACGTATGTATCAAAACTGCTCCACGCCTGAGCGCCTGCTGTTTCGCCTTGTAAAGTGAAAGTTGCATTAACAACTTGTCCTAAAAAGCTACGTAAGTGTTTTGCTGGTTTAGAGCTAACTTTTCCTGCTACACCAGTAAAGCCTTCAGTTAAAATTGCACGTAAATCCCAACCTGCACAATAACCTCCAAAAAAACCAAGGTCATGTATATGAAGCGATCCGCTAAGATGAGCTTCTCTAACTTCAACAGGATAAATTTCGTTAAGCCAATAGTGCTTAGTAAAATTTTCTCTAACGTAATTATTTAAGCCTGCAACACTGCGTTGCATGTTAGCGTTTTCTTTAACAGTCCAATCAGATTCTTGCAAATAATTTTCGAACAAATTAATTGTAGCCCCAATAAGTGCATTATTTTCTCTTGCACCTTTTCTTTTTTCTCTATAAAGTATGTAAGCTTTTGCCGTTTTTGCATGCTTATTTTTAATCAACACCCTCTCTACTATGTTCTGAATTTCTTCTACTGTTGGTGTTTTGCCAGCATATTTTTCGTCAACAATTATTTCTACTTGTTTAGCTAACTCGTCTGCAATTGATTTGTTTTCACCCCCACAGGCTACTGCTGCTTTAAAAATAGCTTTTGCAATTTTGTCAACGTTGTAATTCTGATAGGTTCCATCTCTTTTTATAACTTGAATTGGCATATTCTTACTCCTAATGTCTAATAATATAGTTGCACTATATGTGCATAATAAATTTAACATATACTATATATAGTGTCAATAGGTTTTACATATATACTATATGTTGTTATTTTTTTAGTTACCTTGCACAAAAAAGATAAATTTGAAACTTTCTCCTGCCAATCACTTGCCTTTTTTAATGGTTTTTAAATTATAACTAAAAAAATAGAGTGAAAACTCACTCTAAATTATATATAGTTATTTATTTATAAGTTTTAAATAAAACTTGATTTACTACTCTTCATAAAACTAAGCATGAACCCTGCTACAATGATTGTGCCCGCTAAATATTCCCATTCAATGTAAACCGGCAAGCTCTCTACCTGAGTAAAAATGTTAACTTCCCCTTGTGTATTTACATTTGCAATAATATTTCCATTCAAGTCTGTTCTAAAAATGTTGTTTGCATCAACTCCAGCATAAATAAGTCTATTAATTGTTTCTTGTTTTGGGTGATTATAACTATTATCTTCCCCAACAGATATTATTGCAAACTGTGGAGTAGCCTCAGCTAATAACTCAGCACTTGTTGAGGTGTCGCTACCATGATGACCAAGTTTTAAAACATCAATATCCGATACATCATAACTGTCAACTACTGTTTGTTCATTATCTGTTGTAGCATCTCCTGTTAGCATAATCCGTCTTGATCTATATTCTAAAACAATAATTGGGCTAAATTCATTAACATCACTATAATCATCTTCACTTGGCGATAAAAAAGTAATACTATAGGCATTTTCTCCACTACCACCATTTATCACTAAACCCTCTTCACTAAAAATCATAGTGCTATCAGGTTCATTTAAAACATAATATATAGCTTTAGCATATATATCAGTCATTCTTTCAATTCCTCCCTGTGGGGCTGATTCTACAACTAAAATCTCTTCCTCACCAGGTGGAGTGTATGAATCTACTGCATAAATTTTTGGTCTAAAAATTGTGTTTACCTGATACTCTAATAAAACCTCGTCTATTGCTCCAACATGATCTCTATCTGAGTGCGTTATTAACATATAGTCAAAAGTGTCTTCATTATTTTCAAAAACATTATTATCTATATAATCAATTAAATCAGGAGCATTGCCACTAAGTCCTGCATCTACTATCATAGTTTTCCCGTCAGGAAATTCAATAACAATTCCGTCACCTTGTCCTACATCAATAAAATGTACTTGTAACCCTGCACTGTCAAGCACTGCATTCTCATCATTGTAACCAGTATTGATATTAGATTCAATAACTCCCCTAAAAGGATAACTACATAAAACTAACAATAAAGTTATAATAAACACTGTTATTCTTGTTTTTGTAAAAATAAGTTTTGAGCTATTAGTCTTCAATTTTTTCTACCTCTACGATTGGAGTTTCCATTTTTAGTTTTTCTGTTTTAATTTTTGCTTTATTTTCTTTTTTTACTAGCTTTTCAGCCTTCTTCTTTAAATTATATTCAAGGGCTTTATCTTTTAGTGTAGGTTTTGTTCTTATTTTAAGAAGTTTTTTAATTTCTGGCATCATAGCCATTGTGGCTTTGTAACCCTCTTCAATCATCTCATCTGAGCCTACTGTCTTGCTTGATTTGAAGCGTTTTGTATCTGGGTCAATTACAATGTCAGCATACATTCTGCCCTTATCTGCATTGGCTTTCATCATAATTCTTATGGTTGTTGCCATAACATCAATAAGTTTAGAACTTTTGCTACCATAACCACGACCGGGGTTAACATCAACAGCTATAATATATTTACAACCTCTATTTCTCATAACATCTGAAGGAATTGTGTTCATAACACCACCATCTACTAAAAGATAATCTCCAAATTCAACAGGATTAAATACAGCTGGTATAGCACAACTTCCTGCAACAGCTTTTATAACACTACCACTGCTTAGTTCTACTTCGCTTGCTGTAACTAAATCTACTGCAATTATGCTTAGCGGTATTTTTAAATCACTAAAAACAGCATCACCAATGTAACGCTTTAAAAGTTCTTCTAGCTTTTCAGTTTTACTAGGCACAAAAAGCACCTTGCTTGTTTTAATATCTTTAGGTTTTAGTCCTTTGCTTGCTTCAACCATATCTTCAACAGACATACCACTTGCATACATTGCCCCCACTAAACTGCCAACACTTGTTCCTGCAATATAGTCAAAACTAATGCCTTCCTCTTCAAAAGCTCTTAGAGCTCCTAGGTGCGCAAAGCCTCTAGTTCCACCACCACCAAGAGCTAAACCAACTTTAAGTTTTGGTTTATTGTCATTCTTATTGGGTTTATTGTTTTTTTCTGTAAAGCGCTTAAAAAAGCCCATAAATTTCTCCTTAAGTAACTATAAATATATTATCATACATATGTCAAAATGTTAAACTAAAACTAAAAAAAAGAAGGACTAAATCCTTCTTTTTTTATTAATCATCATCACCTGTGTCGTCGCCGTCATTATCGCCGCCATTATTTCCACCTGTATTTGGATCATCTTTTAGTTTAAGTTCAAGACGTTTAATATCTTTAATTAAATTATTAACATTAGTTGTTAAAATTTTGTTGGTTTTTTCTAAAGCTGGAAGTCTGTTTACATTTGTTCTCATAACATCTTCACAGTGTTGAACAGATAATTTTAAACCTTCTAACATATCAATATCTTGCTCTAGCTCAGCCTGCTTAACAGGGTCAATATCATGGTTATTAACACCAAATAATTGAACTTTTTGTTTTGCAACTTGTGCTTCTTTTATTCTTAATTTTCTTTGATCTCTGCCTAGGGTACGCCTAATTTTATCAAGAGGAACATACTCACGTTTACAAATTCTAAGTTCCTTTTTGGCCACTTTAAGTCTATCTCTTAAAACATCTAGTCTTGATATGTAAAATGTTTCCGCGTCATCATTTAAACCCTTAACATAATTAGTATCTCGGATTTCAATTTTTTCAATTTTTATTACTTCTTCAAGCTTGTCATTTTCTTTTCTTTCCGATTCAAGTTCAGATTTAAGCTTAGCAATTTCTTTTGCAAGTTCTTTTGTAGCATTGACAAACTCTTCTTTAACCGCTTCAGTCTCAGCTTCTATGTCTTGGCTTTTATCAATTTTTTCTTCTATCTCGCTTGCAATTTCTTTTATTTCTTTTGTAAATTCTGTTGAAGTAGTTTTAATCTCAGTCTTTGCTTCTTTTATTTCTTCAACTGCTTCTTCTATTTGCTCTTTAACCTGTTTTTCTGATTGTTTTTCTTCAATTTCTTCTTCATCATCAGGAATTGCAAATTTCATTGTTTGTTTAGAAGTAACTTTTTCTTCAGTAATAATTTTTTCTTCTACTTTAAGTTCTTCTCCGCTATCGCCTGTAATTGAGGCTAAAGCTTTTTTGTTAATATCTTTAATAAGCTCTTCATATTGTTCTAAGTCAGCTTCTTCTACTGGCTCTTCTTTTTTTGCTTTTTTAATTTCTTCTTTCTTTTCTTCTGCAAATAAATCTTCTTCAAAAACTGAAGTNNATCTTTAAGTTCATCTTCAGTAGCTTCTACTGTTTCTTCACTTAGTGCTTTTTCTTTTGCTTTTAATTCTTCTTCTAGCTCTTTATTTCTATCTTCTAATTTTGCAAGACGTTCTTGTTGAGCTTTTTCTTCATCAGTTTGCTCTAGTTCTTCTTTTTTATCTTCACCAAAAAGCTTATTTGCTTTTTCTAACATTTCTTGTTCGCGTCTTGCCGCTTCCATATCTACATTAGAGTTTGATCTAGGTTCTCTTGTTTTTGCCGGGGCTGGAGCACCTAGTACTGCAAAATCATGCTCAAAATCAAGCTCAGTACCTTGTTGAGTTTGGTGTCCTAAACTATTTTGATTGTCATAATATTTATTATAGTCTTCTTTTTTGCCTGCTCCTTTTCTAAAAAAGATGCCTTGATGGTCGTCTATGATAGAAATAAGTAAATCAGACAGGAATACAATAATGAAAGCACCAACTGCTATAAT
>LGVF01343960.1_pt1 | contig 14596 bp, 9 predicted proteins | sample 469901 | NCBI WGS metagenome assembly LGVF01 (sample SAMN03893561, study PRJNA290197) | marine sediment metagenome | material: sediment; isolation source: combined push core samples #3730, #5133, and #5579 collected at Hydrate Ridge | place: Pacific Ocean: Hydrate Ridge
AGCCCGTCATCCAGACGGTCAACCTTCTGCAATTAGGGTTTATAAGAAACAATATGATGCTTGGATTAAGAGTGGACGTAAATTGAACGTGGTCCGAAGTCAAAAAGGTGGTGCTCGTGGGCTTGTAGTTGACTGTTTTGGTCGTGTTCTTCCCCCAAAAATTACTAACGACCCAGCTTTGTCCAGAGCGGTACGTTCCAGTAGCACACCAGAAGGGTTAAGTGCTATAGTAACGGTTATGCACTGTTCCGATGTTTCGAAGAAAAGGGGGGCTTTTATTAAAAATGCTCAAAAAGGGGATGTGGTTGCTAAAGTAGGGAAGACAGGAACAAGGGTAGCACATGCCCATGTAGACATGTATCTTCTTAGAAGCGTGGCTAAAAAGACGAAGAGACAATCGGGTAGACACTATCCTAAAGATTATTCGGTAACGAGTGATGATGCTTTGTTTAGGGCCGCAGCAAAAGCCAATCAAGAATATATGGAAACGCTAGCCCTTCTCAAAATTACGGGAGGAAAACCTGATTCAGGTAAAATCTCTCCATCGTGGCAAAAGTATTTCGAATCTCGTGGAATCAAAGTGAATAGTGTCAAAGAAGCTGTAGATGTTCTTTACAAAAGTAATAAATGGTTTCAATCCAATTCTGACCCAAACGCTAATAAAATTATGACAAATGCTTTTCTCTACTTTAAACCTAACGAAATCGTAGCTGGAGCGACTGAATACGATAATGAACGGGATGTTTGGTACAGTACCTCTTCGATTGAAGGATCGGGAGATAAGACTGGTAGTTCTGTCTGTGGCAAACTACCTCAGGTAGAAGTACGTAAACTCCAAGTCGAATTGAAAGCATGTTTGTTAAAAGCAGGTAAATCTGGATCTGAACTAAATCAGAAACGTGTACGTAAATGTAGGCATAAATTCAAGGGTGAAATGATTGCATACCAGAAGACAGTTAAGCAGATCGATGCAAATAATGTGGAGAAGAAACTGGCAGCACAGACACAAAGGACTATGAAGGGGAAAAAGAACAGAGGAATTCCGCAAACACCTCTACGGCATAGGACGTCTTAGTTAGATGGCTCTTGAACAAATAGCTTCTGAAATTGCCCGGAATAAAAAAGACCGTGAGGCTATGATACTGCCCAATAGGGCTTCTGTGTCTTCGGTAATCACTTCCTCCGAACAGCTTCAGATCGAATCTCTTAACAATGTAGGTGTACAAAGAACGGTGATACGTCATCCCTATATGGGGATAAATAGTTGGATGCGTGTAATGCCTGAGGCTGGGACGCCTTTGATGACGCAGCAGCGTGGCGACTTACCTCAGTTAGAAATTTGGGGTTATATTCAGAATACTCTTCCTAACAGACTTCTTAGGAATAAAAAAGCTAGTACCCATGATGGTGTCAAACCTTACCTTTTTCGGGAGCTTTACGAAGGTGAATTGGAGTTTATGTCGAAGGGAAGGGCTTATTCCCACTTTTCCGAAGGAGGGGACATTGATCTACGGGGAGGTACGATCCATACCGAAATGCTCCAAACCGATCTGAGGCATAGAACACAAGCTCCTACGCACAACCGCACGTTGCATTTATACGATCACAATGTCCTGGCGCATGAAGAAGCTTTCGGTACGGTTCGACGGCCCGATTCTAAAAATCCTGATATCGTTTCCAAGTTTATCCGGAGAAGTGATGAGAGTTTTGCTACGGAACATTCCCGATGGCTCAATAAATCGGTGGATGGTAAACCTCTTGTGACAAAGCAGGAGGGGAACGTTTACAGCTCTGATGGTACTGAGATAAAACAGGCCTCTACGAACAAGCCTTTACGATCTTATAAAAAGTGGTACAACGACCAAAATCAGCCCCTCTCCTTCGAGGTAGATGAGCAACTGAATATCCTCGTAACGTCCACGAACACGACGAAGGAAACCAAAATCCAGCTAGGTATACAGAACGTACTCGACGTATCGGCGAAACAACTCAAGATGAGTTTTTTGACAACTGGACTTTTGGCCTGTACCAAATCGGTAGAAGTTCGCTCCCCCAAAATCAGCATGTTCGGTGCTGCGATCAACCTAGGTTCGACCGCTGCTACGTCACCTGCTATTTTGGGAGATCGTTTTAACGCCGCTACAATGGCCCCGTTGCTTACAACGTTAGCCTCTATTCTTAAAGTCTTGTCAGCCTCTGCTGCTTTTTCCAGTGAGACACAGGTTAAACAGGCGTTAAGTGAATCTTCTAAGACGATGTCAACACTTTCAGGAACCCTTCCTGCCTCTCTCAGTGCGATTGTAAGGATCCTCTCCTAATGGGCTCTGTCTATCTTGGGTGTCAAATCACCGATGAGATTTCCGACTCGTTGCAACTTCTTCGAGGCGAATTGGCAGAGTATCAGAAACAGCATCAAAAAGCGTTGGATAACGTTGCTTCAACTATCGATAGAATTGTAGGAGGAAAAGACACCGCTGCTTCGGCGGTTATTGGGGTAGCCGTTACGGACCAGGTAACGTGGACGGCCCAGTTGCCTGGACGAGTGGGTAACGCTATTTCGGTCACCTACGTGTATCTAGGACCTGAAGTGGATGACTCAGTTGTTCCACCTATTTTCGTGGCTCGACCCACATCTGCTTCCGCTTTAGGTAATGCAATTACTGTAATTCTTGCCATAGATGTTAACGGTGCGATTGATCCCGCTGTGAACGTAGCAACGGCTCTCCCCATCTGGCTTTCCAACCCTGATGTGGCTGAGCTTGTAACTGGAACTTTGGTTGGAAATGGTAGTGGAATTGCTGAGCCGGTTACTACTACATTTTTAAGTAATGGTTCTAAAGCTACGATGAAAAACACTGAAACGGCTGCAGACAGTGTAGCCAAAATCTTTGGAAAAAACGACTATAATACTTTACTAGACTCCATCAATATCCCAGTGATTCAAAATCCGGAAGACGCACGTAAATATCTCAACGACGCCGACGATCGCTACGTCGTTATTAACGGGAAGTTACTCCTTGTCGAAGGAACGAATTTAGTAGGAATCAACAAAATGTATGAGGTCGTTGGTAATGACCTTACAGCGCTTCGCGCCATTCTCACTTTGATGCAAGAGAGTTCTGACACCCCCTTCTTTCTTATCACACAGAACGTAGAGAAAATAAAAATAGAATATGTCTGCGGCAATCCGGAACAATTCACCGTTGTAGAGTTGGAGTATCGTGGATATAATCAAAATGTTTGGACAGTAGCGAATCAATATGCTGGAGGGAATTCTAACGCTCTCAACCTCTACATTTTCTGGTCCGAAACCTCGGTAGCGACCCAAAAGAATTACAATCTTCTCAAAAATTGGAACATTCCAGATCCTTATCGTGGAGATATCCTTGTTGGAATTGATCCTGAACAGACGGATCAAGACATCTTCGTTCCAGCTCCAAAGGTTTTTACCATAGAAGATCCGGCATTGCTAGACAAGTTGAACTTTACCTATACTGAAGTGATCCAGTTAATCGAATCCGATGTTGAGGGGGTGACAATTCCCCGAGACGTATCTATTTCGGACAGAACATGCTCGATTCAAAACCTTACAAAAGTCAATTTCAACTCCCTTCCGACCGGTCTTACTACTGGAGTGGATAAAGAAATCGCTGCAGCACAGGCTGTGAATCTTGGGGATACATTGGATGACCCGGGACTTAGTAAAGAGCTGGCCACCCGAGGATCGGCTTGTGCCAGACAGGACAAAAACTTTATAAACGATTTAATCCCCGATCCTAACTTCGACGCTGTTAATATACCCTCCCCCGACCTTCCCGATGCGGCGAAGCAGATAGAGTCGGCGTTTGGTGCTTTATCTTCTGCTGTCAGTGCGGCGAACCGGATCTTTGATATACAATGGAAAGCTACAGTGGGGATGTTTGGGCCGTTACTTAATAAAATTCAAAACGTCAACTCTCTATCAGATAATCTGTTCAAGAACCAATTAGCAGATTGTCTTTTAGGAACAGGAGAAGTGCCTGTAGGTGTTCCTGATTTACCCGAGTTAGGAACAGGAGTGAGTCCGGGTATCAGCATCCCTGATATAACTGGAGGCCTCCCGATCCCCACCGCACTTCTTGGAGACGCTTTGAAGGAACTCTCCGTCGATTTAGACGAATCGCTGACCGATTCGTTTGAAACCGTTATGAACTTGATTCGCACACCGTTGTGTATTGTACAAACCATGATGTCGGCGCTCAACGGGTTCAAACCTCCAACATTGGGAGATGTCAGTGACGCTCTTAATCCCTGCAAAGATGGAGCAGATTCGGAGGATAACTGTCCTGCCGAAGCGACGCAAGAGATTATTAACGTATCCGAAACGATGACGGCTGCTTTGAACACCATTCCCCGTATCGAAGATCTACCTACCGAGGCTGTAACTGAAAAAGCTGAAGAGTCGATCCAACACTTCACAGGCTTTGTTGAGAAGACTGTCGAAGAAGTACAAAATGAAATTGATCGTGGTGTAAAACAAGTGATGGATGATATTCAGACAAGTCTGGACGCAAAGCTTGAGCAAGTCGAACAACTCAGGCAAGCCGTTAATAAACTTTTTGGGGAGACTTCTGAACAAGCAGAATCTGCTGAAAAGAGTCAAAAAGAATCTTCTGGTTGTGGAAGTGCTACAGTAGGTTCATTTACAAACGCTATAGAAGACTTTATAGGGACTTAAAGAATCTCTTAGATAGATGATAACACGACCGATAATAAGTTAGTTTATAGAAGAAGAAGACTCAAAATATAGATGGTGTATTGTACGGTAGTACGAAAGAAAGTGAGTAGTAATCGTTGCCTCTGACCGATGCACAATTTGCTTTTCTATCGGGCAAACAGAAACAAAATCCTCCGACTTATTATCGTGCAGATACGGATGATGAAGTTTCTGTAGCAGGTAACGTAGAAGATGCTTTGATCCTAGCTTCTTCCGATGCTAAGGCTAAAGCGATTGAATATATTCGTACCATTCTTGACGCTAGTAATGAGACTTCTGATTATGCCGACTTGCTTCAAGAGTATACGTCACAACAAGCTGCTAACTCACAGGCGCGCAAGACAGCGTCAGATAATTTGTTAAAACAGTACAACACATTCAAAGATGGGCTGACTCAAGGGGCGGATGAAGAGATACTGCGAGAAGGGATGACCCCTCTTACAAAAGCACTTAATCGAGGGATAGGTAGATTGGGAAATCAGAGTCGAGCTTTTGATTTCGGTAATGACTACGATACTGATGCCAGTGTTTTTTTCAACACTAAATTAACAGAAGGTCAAAGAAAAGAATTACGTTCCTGGATCCGAGTAGTAGCAACGTACCAGTAAGTAAAAATGAGTGTTACTTTAAAAATGGTCAATGGTGATCTCTACGTCGATGCTGCTGGAAAATACCAGGCAATCGAAGGGATGGAGAAGTGTGCTCAGGATATGGCTGAAAGTTTACTCAACAATCGTGATCCCGAATTCCCTCCATGGTACCCAGGTTCGGAGCTTTACCGTCTTACTAACGGAGAGTACCTCCGACTCTTGAGTCATTTCTCTCCAACAGAATTGATTCACACTTATGTTGAGGATGTGGTGGACCGTCTTATTGAGCTTCAGGATATCGACGCCGAAGTGGATGATGACGAGGCTATTACAGAGATCCTTTTACTCGACGTACAATCTATAGGAAATCTGACCTGGGCATTTTGGCTAACTGTTCAAGTAGATACTAACGAACCGGTCAAAGTCGGTTTCACCATCGATCTCAAACAACAGCTACCTTCCGCCATCCGTGGCGACGTACCCGATACTGTCGGTCCTAATACACCCAATGCTTGGGCGAAGACATTTATGTAGATAGATGTGGTAGAATAAAATGCCAACAAGTAACCCCAGAGACGTTGAAGAAATCATCCGGTCCATGGATGAGACATATCGAGAAATAGACCCAGCGATCGATTCTCGCAAGGGGCCTATAGCCGTAATCGACTATGGTGTAGCGACAGAATTAGCAAAAACAGAAGATACTGCTGACTATCTCCGATCCGTTTATCAATTAGCAAACTCAGAACTTCTTGAAGACAATGACATAGTTCAAATTGGACTTAACTATGGAAAAGACCCGAATATTGGGAGAGCTTCCCGAGTCCTCATATTTCTATACAAATTATCTCGTCCCGAACCCTCGACTACTTATACTGCGGAGGTTGGAACATTAGTATCTTCACAGGATGGGCGTTTCGTTTATTCTCTTCTTGACGAAGCAACGATGGAAGGGGATTTTGCCGATGTTTATTTTAATCCTGGAGAGAACCGTTACGAAATTGGAGTGCTGGCAGAAGCTATTGCTGTAGGTGTGGACTATAATTTACCCCCTATGACTGTCAATACATTTTCCACCCCGATAGATAGTTTTGATGGGGTAGAAAATAAAGACTACGCAACAGGTGGGTCCGATCCGATCGATAAAACGCGGTTCCGTGATGTCATTTGGGACTCACTCCGTGGAATAGGTAGCGATTTAGCAGGTTCGATTATCAATCTTGTATCAGACGTTGATCCTACAGGATTTGACGATATTACTTTGGTGCCTTCTACAGACTACGAGCATTTCGCGAGACAGAGCGTACTTCATTCTAAATTAGGTTATGACATCTACCTTATCAGTGATGCGATTAGGGAAACGATACAGAGCGGATTTACTCAAGGAGGGGAAACATTTATCCCTTTAGAAAAGAAACCTGTATTATCCGTTCGCTTAGCAACAGTTAATGGTAACGAAGTGGCTTTTTCGCTAGATAGAGATGTAAACCCGGAATATCAGGGTTCTCCTATGGCTAATGATAGAGTGACATTTACAGCTCCCCTCGCTCCCGCACAGGCTTATGATATCAGGTATATTTATTACGACTTTGTCCATGATGCAAATAATATACTTTCCGACCGGGCTCGTCCATTCGAAACCGATACTTTGGTTAGAAGAGCCAATCCTGTAGAAGTTGTTATCGTCGCTGTTTTGAAGTCCTCATCTACTTCTGAACGTGAGGATTTGATCAATGAGATAAGAGCTTTCACGATCCAATATCTTCGTGATCCCGCTGCCCCCGCAGCCCAGCAATCCAAATTTTATGAATTGTTAGATCCCGTGGATTACGAGGGATCGGTAGAAACAGCCATAAATGGAGTAACGGACTTTCGCCTACAACGTTTCGCCCGAATTGATAATGCCTTTATGGATATTGATGTAGTCTATTTCGACGGACTCACAGAGTATCCTGTACTATCTCCCCAATTCGAGATTTTGTAAAACGAAGATACTCATGTCACTAGATTTTTTCCCCATACCGACTGCCTTCGACGACTATTTCCAAGGAATGGTGATGGAGATTCCTGCGGGTAATTTCTATCTGCAAGCATTGGAAAATGTACCTCTCAGTGTTAGGGCTACAAAGTTCTTTCTGATTACAGATACACCAGCTCCTATTGAAATTTATATCAACAATAAACTAGTAAGGACCCATATTCCGAGGGGACGGGTGGATACTGTTGAGCTTTTGTTATCCGGTGCTCCTTCTCTGAATTTTATCGCACTTCGAAACGGTATCGACGATCCGCTTCGAATCATTATTGCAGCGACTCATTTCGCCAAGCAATTTTCTGTTTACTCTAAAGAGTTATTCGAGTACGCTGGTTTTACAGTTGATACTTACAACGATTTGATTCACTCCGTTTGGTCCTCCTTCCTCGTCGAGTACCAGCTCCCTTGGCAAGAAGATCTACCTGACATTCGATCCATGAAACAATTCGCTGTGAAAACCGCTGCGAATTGCCTCTACGGTGAGTATGGTCGACAAGGAGGAATTACTGACCTTATTGCAGGGTTCTGTTCCTCCACTCCTGTAATTGATGATCCGGTGAATCCTTATTTGTGGCAACCCGATCTATATCAGCCTCAAACATCGGGGAAGGATATTGCGGGTTTTAACGCTCATGTATGGCTTCCTAATCTTTGTCTCAATCAATGGTTGGCTTTTATTACTTTAATGAACAACCGTTACGATTACGAGTTCCGTTACGTCGATGAAAATAAGGTGGTTCTACAGCAAGTAGGAACAGACCTGCTAGAACAGCATCTCTTCGATAATACAGCGGCACAATGTAGTCTTCGAGGTCTCCTCGACTTTATCGGTTGTATGGATGCCCTTGCAGTTGGAGGTCTTGCCGTTATTTGGTGCACCGCTGCACTGTGTGCTTGGGCCAATGGTTTCGACGTAGTGGTAGAAGCCCCTGGAATTGGTGGAAGCTTCTTCGATTCAGAAACGGACCTCGACGGTGACTATGGCAACTTCGATTCCCTTTATGATCTAGATCCCTTTACTGATTACTGGATCGGTACCAATACGGCTAAGAGTTTCGATTTCGGCTCATGTCTTGACACCTATAGTGCTGAGGTTACTCACAAAGAAAACACGGACTGTTGCCAAGAAGGACCGGACGTTCTTCTCTTCACCACTACAAGTATTGAGTCCTCGGTGGTAAGTCCGGTGGTTCCTAATAACCCCTTATTCGGTGGTGACAGTCCCGGTCTTCTCTACAACCCCTATTTCGGGATTCTGAATACGTAGCAGCAGCAACCAACTATCATGTCTCGTACCATTCTAGATACGACAGGACCTGGTCCCCAGCAAGATTGGGAAGTGATCGGTCCAGATCCTGGATGGGAAGCGGTTCGTCGCGGTTCCGGTGATACGCTTCGAATTCGTTCGCAAGTCGATTTTGACAAAGGTTATTTTCACTGCGGTGCGGGTTGGATGCCTTACTATGGAGAGATTACCTCTGTTACAATTTATTACCGGGCCCGACTTAGTACACCTGCAACGACAGGAACATTCTACATCACCATTATCCGTAACGGCATTGAAGAGCATCAAAATGGTCCTATTGTCCTGACTTCTACTAATTGGGTAGATGGATATGTTCGTGCTCGCGGCGACTGGATTATGGGGACAAGGTTCAATCTTTTTGGAGTAGGCGATCTCGGTGCCGGTGCTTATATATGGGCCGCTCCCTCCAGTGGTTATATCGAGATTTCCGAACTATGGTTGGAAGTCGAATATATCGATTCAGCAACGGTTTACGATCCGATGATCTCGTTGACTCTCCCCGATTTCTTGACTGGGGATATGCAATGGACAACGAACGGGACACAGACCGCAATTATTACTGGAAGTGATCACCTCTCAATTTTCGATAATTCCACAGTGGACTATCGATCTTATGAGAGGACAGATCTCATTTATCCCAAACAATATATCACTGAATTAGAGACGAGACTCGAAGTTTATTTTGTTCCCTTCGCCACTTCTACAAGTTTCTTTTATTACATCGCAGCTTATGATGATGGTCACCGTTCCATCTATCTCGCATTCTACAATGTACTGGATAGATATTATGTAGGACTTATTGGAGCGGGACTCGACCCTAACGATCCCAATGCTTATCTAGCCTCTTATGAAGTGACTCCTTTAATAGGGGAAGATCGTTATTTCAGGCTGGTAATAGATAGGGACACAGACCCCTCTATACCAGGGAAAGTGCAAGTCTACGCTGACTATACAAATACCCCTGTTCTTGAGGTTCTTTACACCGATTTTCCGACGGTTTCGGTGAATAGAATTCTTTTTGGAACAGGGGACCCACTTACGGGATTGATGGCAGAGAGGTCCGGGGTACTTATCGACTTCTTTGCGTGGCATACTTATAAAAAGGGTAGTGAGACTCTTGATAAATGGCAGGAAATCGAACTAGGCTCCAACTTTATGGAAGCTTCCCACGATGATCCTTATATCTGGAAACCTATCGAGCTTCCTGTACTTCCCGGTGTATTTACGGGACAAGCAAATCATGCCTGTAAGCTCAATATAATAGATGCTACAAAAGACTGTTTCATACGTCAGTATTGGATAATGTTGGAAGAAACCCCTACAACATACGATCTCAATATAGACTACCGAATGGATGTCTTAGGAGTTGATGGTAGAGCAAAGCTACAACGTCGTAGTGATCACTACTACTGGGATGACACTGTTAAATTATGGACCGCTGCTCCTTACTTCGTCATACTTCTTAACCAAATGAGTCGGACAAGGTTTACTGGAGTAATGACGGGAATTACATCAACAAATGTTCCTCCTTATGAAGAAGTATTTATTTTTCAAATCGGGAAGAGTAGTGTAGTTCCTATGAGCTACAATATGTTCCTTTATCACGCCGACCTGGAGAAAATCTAGAATGGCTTTCGAACCACTTGCAATCATCACTAATGAGGCGAAACGTCGAACCTCAGAAATGTGGACTACGGGAAAAAGTTTCCAAGTCAAATATTTTGCAGTGTCTGCGGGTGGACATGACCCTACAGATCCCACCGTGGCACTGGCACCTGACCCTGCATCCACAACAATGCCTGGTACTCCGTTCTTTGGTCCCGAACCGATCAACAGCTACGAAATTACCTCAGACTTTTGTCCCAAGTTTATCTGTAGAATTGAGGAGAATGAGGTAGCAGGATCTGTTAGCTCGGTAGGATTGTATGGTGAGATTGTGTGCAATCCCTACGATCCCCTCGATCCCGAGCTTGGGACGATTTTTCTGTTTGCAGTATACAACCGACCTCTGCTTATTCTAGCCGGTGATGCGGTTCAATTCGAAATCGATGTGTTCATGTGATAACATCGATTTTAATTAGATAGGTAGATAAAAGGCAACTCTTATGACTCTCAAAGCTATTTTCCGTTGGAAAAACCCTGATAGTACAGCCGACCTGAACCAACGTCAGGCCAACCTGGTTAATCGTGGTATTATCTGGGGCGGAGAGATCCAGCCCGGAGTGGGTTTGACCGTCAATGTGACGCCTTCCGTGGCTCACAGTAATGATGGGATGACCGTACTTGAAGATGCTAATACGGTGCTCAACGTTCTCGCTGGACAGGTTAATGTTGTAGTGTTGAAGGCTCAATATAACCCTGGAGGTTCTCCGACACAGCCCACGTTGACATGGCACGTTTACGAAGAGAGCGTTTACAACGGACGACCTGATAAAGATTACCTGATCAATTATGGGAAGGTAACTTTGGCCGGTGCAGTAGCCGTTGTTCTTGATAATATCGATACGACGGAACGTGATGTTATTGATCCGATGGACCGAAATTGGTTCCGTGGGAAAGTAGCTACTCCCGCTGCTCTACCGTTACCTCCTCCACATATGAATAGAGAAGGTGACTTCTACTACGTCGTTTCGGCCAACGCTCTTTATTTCTGGGATGGAACGGCATGGGTCGCTCAGACTTCGGGTTCGTTTAATAACGAAGTTTCGAGTATGAGTCAAACCCTGGTACGTTCAGAAAGAGATCGTATTATTGAGGGAAGTGGTCTTTTATCCGGTACACGTCCTTCCACGGACGGAGACTACGCCAGTGAACCTGAGCTTTTTTTAATCGAAGACCCCATGCTCGATAGTCAGATCGGTATCGATACTTTCAGTGTATTGGTCAATGGTCTATTTTCCGAAACTTATGCACAGATGATTCAACTCGATCCAAAAGCGGATCGATACGATCTCATTTTCTTAGAGGTATGGCGAGAAGCAGAACCGAACCCCCAGAATTTTGGCTACGAACGAAACCCAGATGGGTCCTCGACTTACGATATTGACCAGGTCCGTGAAAAGCTATTCAAACTGTTGTGGCAAAATGGTCTTGCCGGGGACAACTTCGACTTAAACCAGATTATGATAGATAATCATGACGGTGTAGTGACGAAGTGGAGATTTGGTCACATTAGTGGTGTGCCGAAAGCAGCTCTGTACAATCCTTCTAATGCAACTGTTGTTGCTTTGAGTCTTAACATAGATGGTAACGCATTTTCGATTATGGGTCCTACCGGGATGGATCAGAGAGTATGGATCGCAGCAGCAGCAACTACAGGGTATGACGCTGTAAGTTGGGCCATTCCTCTTCTCGTCGTGCGCCGTACCGTTGCTGAGGACCATACGGTTGGTAATGGCATTCAGGAATTCCGGGGAGGTAATCGTTACATCTTCCGAGTAAATCCGGTTTGTGACGTTGCTAATGCGGGTCGCGGTTTGTTAAAGAAAAATCATCGTGAGGAACCTCATCCATTTGGAATGGACGATTATCCTTTCGATGAGCCTAGTGGTTTTCTAACCGGTATGGACAGACCACTGGGTCCAGGGATTGCTGCAAACTCTTGGCAATTATTCGATGAGCCTATTAAAGTACAGGTGCGTGGTATAAAGGACTGGGTACAATTCCCTAATCTTGCTGAGATACTCAATGCTCCTCCTGCAGCCACTTATGCCAGAGAGCTGGTATATTTGAAGATGAATATTACGCTGTATACGAATCGTTTCAATTCGACTAATTATAAAATTAGTGACAAACACCGTCCATTCTTTCCCGCCAATCTTACAGGAAATGTCCAGAGTATGGGTTGGAAACAAGGGTTTGTGCAATGGAGTCTTATCGTTGAGAATTTAGGTGCTACCACTGTTCTTGACGAAGATGATGCAATGGCTGCTGCTGGGTGGCAACGTGGTGACGTAACCCTTTCCGGTATTGGAAAGGAATATGAGGACGGGGGGATTTATTCTCGCAGTATCACTATTGATGCTGATGATAGGATCCATCCTTATCTGGCAGAATGGGCGATTCCAGTTTTCCTCGCTCACCGGCGTAATAATCAGGCTTGGGCCGCTGGTGATAATGGAACGGGAGCTGGTCGTCCCGACGACCGACAAGATCCCACAGTACTTAGCCCCGACGATTTGGTGGATCTGCGCCATCTCGTAGGAGTGACCGAAGCTGATATGGGTAGTATGTTGGAAGCAGATGTGGATAGTCTGTGTAAGGGTCAGCTCCGTACCCGTATGGCCGAGCCTTGGGTAGGTCCCGGTGCGGGTACTCACTTGGTGGCGGGTAGTAGGATCCTTCAATCCGATTTTATTGGATTTAGTGGTGGTAATAATCATCAAATGACTGTAGGAGATGATGTCCGAAAGATCTGGAGCGATGCGAAAGAACTTAGTCTCGTCTGTGCTTCCTTTGATTTAAACGCTGATTATACAGATCCCCGTGGTCTTATCATATATACTCTAGCAACAGGTTCTTTGCAGTTTATTGCTCCTACAGGAGCACATATTGTACGGCATCTTCCCGCAAGTTGTATGGCTACTTCTGATGAAGGGTCATCTGATTATCTTAACTATTTTCATCAACCTTTATTCAGCACTCAAGAGGACTTTGACTCAACACTTCCCATAGCTCCAACTCCATCTTCTATGAAAGTAATTAACGGTAATGTTGAAGTTCCTACACCATGGAACACAGCTACAAAAAGATTTTCCGTAAATACTTATGATTCTTTAGATCGTATGTTAACTACTCGGGCTCCTGCGGCTATTGATCCAACTTCGGTTAACCCTGGAGATACTGCTGTGGTGTCGTTCTGGGTACACTACGACCGTACTCAAGTCTCAACCTCTCTTTATGCCTTGAATTATGGTTTATCTGAGATACCTGATGAAGTACACGCCGTAACATTAGGTCCTTTGAGTGGTTCTCCTGAACCTATGCATTTAGGAACTCCATATGTAGTTCTCCGAGCCTCACTTTTGGCGACTAACAACTTCACCTTTTCCCGAACTCAGGTGAAAGCAGCTAGTGGCTATAACACTGTTCCAGATGCCGATTTTGAAATTGTTGGAGTGGACTTAGCAAATCTGACATGGTACCCAGCTCCACTTGGACTGACTATTGGTAATACCGGTGTAAGTTTAACGCTCGCAAAGGATGCTACTACAGTTATTCTCAGTGGAAATTATACAGGTGACGTCGAAGCAGTAGTATTTTATAATATTAAAAGTCCTTCCGCTCCTACTAAATGGGTGGAAGTGGGGCGGGGTGGAAAAAGTATACGGGCCTCTTTTGAATGGCATCAGGAAGAGATCGACTTTGGTGTTCCATCCCCCGCAGGTCTCTACTCTTTCGACATCGGAACCGCCCATTGGCAGCATGCCGAAGTAGCAGGACGTTTTACCGAAATGCCCTTGGTATGGTCTAAAGCTAATCCTGGGGATCCTTGGATCGCATTGACAATAGACAACTCTGGTATTAAATTTGGTTATCCACAGAGTAATTTAATATCGATGGAGTTTCCCCTTCTACCTCCGCCTACTATAATGCGATATATGCTTGTTGTCTTTCCCAAGCATACTCCCTTGGGAAATGGAATTTCCCAACATGTACGAATCGATTATACTTACACCCCTTATCAAGGTCTTTCAAAAACTGGTGGAACACCATTTAGTTCGATTGATTTACCTGCTCTGCGAGATAAACTTCATGGCATCGTGGAAGCAAATACTGACTTCTTCGCTACACAGGGAGGGCCTTGTTCCTACTACGGTGGGGTGGACAGTTGGGGAGGGACACCGGCTCGTATCCCATCTAATAGGACAGCGCTCTATAATGGCAAGTTTTCAGAGTATAATCAAACT
>LGVF01018464.1_pt1 | contig 14574 bp, 13 predicted proteins | sample 469901 | NCBI WGS metagenome assembly LGVF01 (sample SAMN03893561, study PRJNA290197) | marine sediment metagenome | material: sediment; isolation source: combined push core samples #3730, #5133, and #5579 collected at Hydrate Ridge | place: Pacific Ocean: Hydrate Ridge
GGCTACCAACATAGCACCCAATCCCATTTTGACAACATCATCTGCAGTTACTCTTTCCATTTCTCATCCTTTCTAAATTAATCTTTCCAATTATATCATTTTATCGATACCCTTAAATACACCATTGCGTCAATCTTCATCGTTTTTATTTTTCCTTACCTCCTTTTATGGCTTTTTTCATCATCAAAGATTCCTGAGAATGCCCCTTTTGCAATTTTTACCATTTTATCAGAGAGAGCATCTATCTCACCATAAGCAGTATCTACCATACCTAAAGCCTTATCTTTTGCGCTGTAGGCAACTTGCGAACCCTTCTCTGTTAAGTAATCAAAGGCCACCTCTGCTGTCGCTTCGGCACGCTCTTTGATCTGAGAAGCACCTTGTTGCATTCTGTCAACACTCTCAAGAAGAACATCCTCCGCAACATCGCCGACTTTGTGCGCCGCATTATTAAGTGCTTCCTTGAAAGCATCATTCATAGTTTCAATATCTTCTATCGTCTGCCACATATCCTCTTCTGCAAAATCTTTTGCTTCATCTTTGGCTTCTGCCAGTTTTGTTTTTGCTTTTTCAATGGTATTGACAACACCTTCTTGTACCCCCTCTATGGCGCCCTGAGTTGTCTCTTTAACCTCTGTTCCTGCTTCTTGCGCCGTTTCAACAGCAGCCAAAATTACTGTTTCAGAGACTTCTTTGGCTTTTTGTGCACTTAGTCGTCCTATACTTAATGCATTTTCAGTAGCCTTTTGTGTGATGCGGGTAACTTCTACCTCGACCTCTTCTCCTTCGTCGATAATGGCTTTGACACTATGCTTGATCGTCTCTTTCATTAGACCAAGAATTTCGATACTTTTTAGTTTGGTATCGGTCACTGCATCTTCTATCTCTTCTTTGGTTTCTTCTGGGAAATTAGAAGCTGCCTCTTTTGCACCATTGAGCGCATCTTTTAGTTGTGCAGCAAGACTCTCTTTTTGTTCCTGGAGTCTATACTTTGTTTTTAACAGCTCCATATCAATGTCGTTAATGATCTCTTCAGTATTTTTACTTATACCGCTAACCGTCCCGTTAATCGCTGCTCCAATATACTCTTTTGTTTCATTCTCTGTCGATTTTAACTCTGTAACCGTAGTTACAACTGCCTCTTTTGCAACATCATTGATATTTACCACTCCCTCTTTTGCACTTTTAATTGCTTTTGAAACGGCATTTTCAACAATATTTTTAATCTCCAAAGTACTTACTTTTCCAGAACCATAGGCTTTTTTGATATCTTCGGATATCTCTTTTTTCATTGTGTCTAACATTTTATATATCCTTTTATAGATGTTTGGATTTATTTATCCAACACTTGAAGTATATATGATTTAGAAATCTTTGTCTGTTACCCAAGAGGCACAATTATAATTTTATTTAGGATTTATGGTGTACTAGCTCTTTTTTATCAGGTCTAATATACCAAAACAGAGCCAATGAAAAAATGGCACCCAGTGTATCTGCCAGCATATCTTTCTGAGCATCCCAGACATCGCCTTGAGAGCCTAGAAACTCCATCCCGGCTTCACCGCCCTCAATAACGGCATACAGCCATTCAATAACCTCGTAGCTAGTTGCAATAGTAACAACAAAAAAGAGCCCAAAGAAGCTTGCCAAAATAGGGCCTGCCCACTTCTGTCTCACCACCAGTTCTGCCATCGGAAATGCGTAAAAACCAATAATAAAATGCCCTATACGATCAAAGTGATTTCTTTCAAATCCAAACAGTTCCGTTACAAAATCAAAAGGAACATTTGCGAAGGTATAATGTCCCCCGACCGTATGCCAGAACATCCATAGTGCCATCAAAGTATAGGAGTAATTGCTGAAACGGAATTTGCTAAAAGTAGTGACCAGAATCAGAAATGTAATCACAATGGGAATGACTTCCACGATCCACACATCCCGATCTACCGGGTTTACCCCCAATGCAATAAATGTGATTGAAAATAGCATTGCCAATATATACGGGTATTGTTTTATGAACATAGTTGTCATCCTTATTCTTTAGGGCACATCCAATAATAGGTGCCCTTTATTTTGTAAACTTTCTTCGGCTGCCATTTTACCTATCTCTATCAGTTCATATGCCTTATCAAATTCATAAAATTCGCAAGCATCTCTCGGAATATTGATAATAATATCAGGCTTGTGCCCTTTCATAGCATGTTCGGCAAGGACACTTTGTGCTGTATCCAGAGTTTTGCCCAGTACATAGAAAATATCTATCTCATTTTCTTCAGATGTGTTTGCGTCAATCAATTTAATTGCCTTGTCCCAAAATTTTAATGCTTCTTTATATATTTTATTTTGTTGTTCTTTGTGTTCTTTGGGGATCCTGACAGCATATGTATTGGGTATGTTTGCATCCAGATTAACCACAATGATCAGATCGGTATCATCTGATAAAACAGGAGTGATCGGCAATGGATTCAGTATACCACCATCCACAAGGAGCCTCTCATCTTTTACAACAGGTGTCAAAATAGTGGGAATGGCAACAGAGGCTCTTGTGGCATCTATCAGTTTTCCTTTTTGAAACCATACTTCTTCCCTGCTATTGATGTCTGACGCAACAGCAGTATAGGTGAGAGGCAGATCTTCGATCTTGATATCTCCTATCATTAGTTCAATTTTTTTATAAACATTATTACCATTTACGAAGCCCCCACCGGCAAATGTAAAATCGACTAATTTGACAACTTCGATGGCATCAAGAGTCAATACCCACTCCTTGAACTCTCCCAGTTTTCCGGCAGCATAAAACGCACCTACCAATGCACCCATAGAGGAGCCGGAAATGGATTTTATTTCATACCCATGTTTTTCGATCATCTCAATAACACCAATATGTGCATAGCCTCTGGCTCCGCCACTTCCAAGTACCAAAGAGACAGTTTTTTTATCTTTTGGCACTTTTCCACTATAAGCATATTTTTTAACGGTTTCGCTGCTGGCAAATAGCGAAGATATCAACAGAATGACCAATAACAGCTTTACAGTAAGACCTTTAATCATCATCTTATCCTTTCGTATTTTTAGCTTTCTCAAGCAGCTTTTGCAAATCTTTTACGGAAAGTTTTCCTCGTACAGAATCAATAATTTCTTCTTTTTTCAACTCCTGAATATTAAGGTTGACCACTTTTCGCACCGAACCTATCATTTGTGCCAAAGCCTCATGAGAAAGATCGTTTATCAATTTAACGGAATACTCTTTTTCCTGCGGACTTACCTTGTCGCAGTCAACATAACGCAAAATCAATTTTGCCAATCTCGTCATCGTATCATAAAGTGCCAAATCCGAACCCGAATCTTCAAGTCGGCGCATTCTATTTCCCAGATAAGGCAAAAAGTTTTTATTGAATTCCGGATGCAGGTCCAGCCAGCTGCGTGCAGTGGAGATGGAAGTCTTTAAGAGTTGAAGTTCATCAATCGCCTCAATAATAACTTCATGCTCCTTGCCATCAAGCAGCGAAATAATATCAAAAGCATCTCCACCATGAAGAATAAATATGATGTATTCACGCCCTGTTTCAGGATTGACCTTTGAGAGTTTTACCCTTCCACTGATAATAACAAAAAATGACTCTTTCGTCTGCCAGGAGTGCACAATACTCTTTTTTGCAAGTGTCATAGGGGTAAAATACCCTAAAATTTCTTCCATCATCTGGGCATCAACACCATGAAACAAAGTGGCACTACTAAGAACATTAATGCTTGGCAGATAATAGGGTGAATCTTTTCTCATTTGACCCCTTCTTGTTTAAATTCAACATAATAAAGCAAAATAGGTGCGATAACAATAGAAGCAATCACTGCAACAACTGTACCAAAAACCAATGAAATCCCAAGTCCGCCAAAGACAGAATCAGGTATCAAAAACATACTTCCAAGTATGGTACCAATAGCTGTTAGAAGTATGGGTTTGGTTCGTGTTGCTGCTGAAGTTGCTATTGCCTCAACTTTACTCACGCCTTGATTAATTTGAAGTTGTGTAAAATCTATGATCAAAACCGTATTTCTTGCATTGATTCCCAGCAACGCTATAAAACCTATGATAGATGTTCCTGTAAAATAAACTGTGTACTCTGAAAATAGATCAACTACAATATGCCCTGCGATTATTCCAATAAATGCCAATAAACTACCTACCAAAACAATAACGCTCAGCGTGATATTGTTATAGTAAAATACCAAAAGAGTCAAAATTAAAGCTACCGATATTCCAAGCATGACAAATAGATCTTTTAAGATATCCAATGTGATCTGTATCTCACCATCCCATACGATTTGATAAGTTTCTCCAGTTTTTTTATCTTTGAGATAAAGATCAAAATATTTACCTTTTTTAAATTCAAATATACTTCCATTTGAGACTTCATATTGTTTACTCATTTTCTTTTTTACGAGACCTAATGCTTTACTCCAGGGATAGATAGGTGAGGCTAATCTTGTTTCACATGATACAAAGGTATAATCTTGAAGATTTTTTGAATAAAGTGTTGGTTGTGTTAAAGATTTTTCAACAGATACAACTTCACTTAAACTTATCATTTTCCCTTGAACATTTACAAGATTCAATGATGATAATTTATTTACAATATCTTCTTTGGCTATATTTGCAACCATTTTACCAGAACTATTTAATGCTAAATATATTGGGATCTGCTCATTCAATCTGTCTTCATTTTTAACTGCAATATTCATCCCCTCAAGCGCAATATAGAGTATTTTATTAATCTGTGCTACTGATAATCCATACTTTACAGCCTTTTCCTTATCAATGCAAACAGTGAATTTCTCAAAAGGTTTACCATTTTTTATTTCAATATCTGTCAGGGTGTCTATTGTCTTAAAGATGGTTGCGATTTGATAGGCTATCTCCTCCCGTACGGTACTCTCTTTTCCATAGACTTCAGCAACAATGGCCCCATAAACAGCAGGTCCGGCAGCTTCTTCTACGATGACTATATCTTTATATTGACCACACTTCTGAGCCATCAAATCCCGTGTATTTTGTGCTATGATAAAAGAAGCAATATCTCTATTTTTTGCTTTTGATAAATTAGCGACTATTTGGGCGCTATACTCACCACTTCTTAATGCACTGCCTTTTATCAAGCCTATAAAATCAACGGGGGCACCCATCCCGTAATAGGTTTGTAGATTTTGAATTTGAGGAATAGTTTCCAAAACATTCTCTGCGCATTGGACTGCTTTTTTTGTATTTTTGATCGTTGCGTTTTCCGGCAGATCAATATAAACAGAAAACGAGTTTGAATCTTTAGGAGGCAACACTTTAAAATCAAGTACTCCAAACGGATAAAGCATTGAAAAAGACAATATAACCAACAAAATAGAAGACAATAGAATATAGAACCGTTTTCTCTTGCTGCTTAAAATATTTATAATGATATTTTTCATCATTTTTGCTTTCTTTTCATTATCTTCTTCGCCAAATAGGGAGCAATGGTGTACCCTGTGACCAAAGACGACAGTAAGACAACTGCCATTACTATGGGAACCGGTTCCATAAATTCACCAATCATCCCCGTTAAAATAAGTCCCGGAAGTGTGGTAAAAATAATAGCAATGGTTGCTATATTTGCAGAGTTGCCCATCTCGTCAGTTGCATGTATAACAATATCATCAATGCTGCCTTGATCTCCATAATCATATAGATGTCTATGTATATTTTCAACGATAATAATTCCCGTATCGACCAACAGTCCCATCGTAAGCAAAATAGCAAATAGAGATACACGGTTCAAGGTCATACCGTAAAAGTAAAGAAAAATTAATGCCATAGAGATAATCAAAGGTACCGTTGATACAACAATGATAGACTCTCTATTTCCAAGTGTTATCCATATCAGGAATCCAATGATAACAGTAGATGCCACTATGTTAAAAAGCAATTCATTGACAGAGTCATTAGCTCTATCTCCATCATCTTTAACTATCTTGTATATTATCCCCATTTTTTCTAAATTCGATTGTTGGGTTTGAAAAAAATCTATCACATCATCAGATACAAAAACAGCATTTGTTCCGCCAAACTTTGATATCTCAATCGTGACCATCGGTATGGATGAACTAAACTTGCCACTCTTATCTCTTATTTTTATAGTTACCTCTTTTAGGTTTTGGATATCATAACTCTTATCAATGGTTGCTATATCTTTTAAATATATAGTTGAGCCTGCATATTGGGCAATAATAATATCTTCAATATCTTTTTTTGTATCAATGCTATGTGCTATATCTATAAGAACTAAATTTTCACCATCTTTTGTGGTATTTGTAATAGTGGGTATAATCGTTGTCGTTGACTTTATTGCCTTCAATATTTGCGCTAAAGAGATATGATAGCCTGACAATCTATTCAAATCAACCAAAACATTGTATTGCTCTTTGTGTCCACCCTTGATAGAGACTTTTGATACATTGTCAATTCCACTCAGTAGTCGCTCTAACTCTTTAGCCTTATTGTATAACTCTATCTCATTAGCTTTTCCCTCTGCTGAATATAAAGCAATAGCCATAATAGGTATATCGGCATCTATATCAAACGGTTTAATGATAGGCTGAAGTGCTCCTTCTGGCAAGAGCTCAAGATTTTGAATCACTTTTCCATAGAGCTCAAGATCGGCTTTTTGCTTATCTATTCCCAGACGATAAGATACCTGTACTATCCCCACATCATCTTTAGCAATCCCATAAACATACTCAACCCCCTCTATCTCTTTTATTTTTTTCTCCATAGACTCTACGATGATTTTTTTAATCTCTTTGGCGCTTGCTCCCGGCATAGGCACTATCACGGCACCTCCGCTTACTACTATCTGCGGGTTTTCTTCTCTGGGAGTCGTCAGCAATATGATCAATCCAATCGTTAAAATTGTAAGAGCGAATATAGCAGTTGCGGGATTATGTACAAATTCTTTTGCTAATTTACCTGCTATATTTGTGGGTTCAAAATCTTTTTGCATTTTTACTTGCTTTCATTGGCTTTTGTCGGATATTGTTTCAATAGCGGTTTATAAATAATAATAGGAACGATAAATATAGAGACTGCATAAGCTGCCAAAGTCCCCCCAATCAGAGCAATACCAAGTCCTCCAAATACTGGATCTGTGGCTAAGAGCATACTGGCAAAGATGATAGCAAGTACAGTAAGCAAAATGGGTTTTGCTCTTGTCTGAATGGAGACAGCTATAGCCCTTGGAACACTTAGGCCTTGCTCTTCTATCAGCTGCTGTGCAAAGTCAATAACGAGAAGTGAATTTCTCGAATTGATACCGATAAGAGCGATAAATCCGATAAGTGAAGTTCCTGTCAAATAGAATGTCGTAGGAGTAAATAGATTGTAGGCAAGATGAGCATAAATCACCCCTGCAACTGAAATAAAACTTGCCAAACTGATAGCCCCTGCCAACAAGAAGCTGTTGTAATAAATTACCATCATGAAATATATCAAAACTATTGCAACACCTAGAGCCATACCCAAATCAATCAGGGTATCCATCGAGAGTTTTTGCTCTCCATCCCAATGTAGAAGATACTTCTCTTTGGTCTCTTTGTCTGTGAGTGAGAAATCTAAAAAGTTTGCATCTTCAATCTCATACTGCTTCGATAAGTTATTTTTAATCTCATCCCTGATGATCAATAGTGGATAGATTTGACTCTCCATATCCGTTTCAGCGATGACGGAGATAAGAGGGGATAAATTTTTGGAGATAATTTTATGATTACTCTTTTGGGTTTTTATCTCCACCACTTCACCGAGTGGTACACCCATACCCTTGCTATTGAGCAGCATAATACCTGAAAGTTTGTGCTGCAAATACTCCTTGGATGCTACTTTGAGGCTTTTGCTCTCTTTGCTCAACCCCAAGTGTATGGGGATTTGATTTTGGGCATTGGCGTCGTTGATATAGGCGATATCCATCCCCTCAAAAGCGAGATAGAGTATCTTTTCAACCTGCTCAACCTGCAAGTTGGATTGAATGATTTTGTGGTTACTTAAAACGATATTATATTTTAGGTATATCTCATCATTCACAACATCAATATCTACCAATTTTGGTATTTTTTTGAAGATTGTCTCTACTTGATAAGCAAGACGCTCCAACCCTTTATAACTGCCATCTCCTGTCACTTCCAAAACGATAGAAGATAAAGTTGGGGGGCCAGCAGGAGATTCAACCATTTTTATTTTATTATCATGAAGCGTGCAACCTTCATTTATCACAGCGCGAAGCCTATGTACTGCGTGTATAGAAGTTTCATCCCGTTCATGTTCTCGTTTTAAATTCACAAGAATATTAGCAACATTTTCACCACTATCAAATAGGCGGCCTTTGAGCATAGCCGAAAAATCCACAGGAGCAGATTCACCATAAAATACAGACATATCTGTAATAATCTCTTCATCTTTGAGATATTTAAGGATGCAGCTTGTAACCTCTTTGGTCTCATAGACAGATTTACCCTCCGGCAAATCAACATAAATGGTAAAATTATCCGCAAGTGGCTTGGGCAATAGTTTGACTTTGACCATCTCAGAGGTAACCAACATTACTGAAGAGATGAGGATAGCAAGCATGAGCAAGAGTGCAATAGCTTGTTGAATGGGGCTATGCAAAAGAGTATAAACGGATGATTCAATATGATGTTTCTTTTTCATCTCTTTAATCCTCTTTATTCATAAGTTTATTGACCAAATACGGCGTGAAGATATAGGCAACGATCAGTGAAGTAAACATCGCAATAGGGGCATAAATAGCCATCGGGCGGATATATTGTCCCACTGTACCACCTACAAGAAACATCGTAAGAAAAGTTATCATAATAGCAATCGTCGCTACATTGGTAGGGTTCCCTACTTCGTTGGTTGCCGAGATGGCAATTTGTTTGACTGTTTTATCTCCTGCATCGTGGTCGTGGAAATGTCGATGGATGTTTTCTATCACAATAATGGCTGCATCGACTAAAAGTCCCAAACTAAGCAGAAGTGCAAAGAGGGAGATTTTATTGATACTCTGCCCGATAATGAAACCCATAAAAAGTGTGAGAGAGATAATCATCGGGACGGTGAGTGTAACAATCAATGCCTCCTTGTATCCCAAGGTAAAAATCAATAAAATCCCTATAATAATTACTGAAATAAGAATATGAGAGACCAGTTCGTTGACAGCGTGGTTGGCAGTATATCCATCATCACGAGTGATAATATAACCAATGCCCTTCTTATCCAATTGGGGCTTGAGTATCTCCATCACTCCTGCAATGGCCTCATTGACCCCTACAACATTAGCCCCTCTTTTTTTGGAAATAGACAGTGTAGTTTGTGGTCTCTCTACGCTTTGATCCTCCTGCCTGAAGGTTATTGTGGCAGATTTCATATTTTGTATCTCATCACCTTTTTCAACTGTGGCAATATCCCCAAGATAGATAGCCGAACCTCCATAAGAGGCGATTTGAATCTTTCTAATATCTTCTGTATTTCGTATCGCCTTGTCCACTCCAAAGAGAACCAGCTTATGGTCATCACTTCTTAGTGTCACATCAGGTGTCCTCACCATCAACCCTTCGATTGCCTTGACTATCTGCCCAAAGGAGATATGAAAACCCGAGAGTTTCTGCATATCCACTTCGATACGATATTGCTCTTTTCTCTCACCGATGAGATCTGTAATGGCAACATTCTCTACTCTATTGATTTTATTTTGGATCTTTGAGACGGTTTTATAGAGTTCGGTCATTGTGACTTTGTTATTTTTTGGATAAAAAGCGATAGAAGAAACAGCTATATCGGTATCTATATCCATCGTCTTGATGATAGGCATCATTATCCCTTTTGGCAAAACATCGACATTCCGCATCACACTATTATAAAGTTTAAAATTAGCTTGGTCTCTCTCCTCTCCCAAATAAAACTGAACATTCAAAATACCAAAATCATCCTGGGCAATGCCAAATATATTCTCAACCCCCTCAACCTCTCGTAGTCGTCGCTGAAGTGGCTCAATGATGACTTTTTGAATCTCACTTGCCTTGACTCCTGGATAGGGGATTATAATCGCACCACCGGCAACCACGATCTGAGGATTTGCCTCTCTAGGTGAGATTTGCAAAGTGACATACCCCATCCCAAGGATAAGCAGACCAAGCATCAGAGTCAAGGGATGGTCGATAAAGATTTTGGCTAATTTACCCGCGCTATTGGTTGGCTGAGACTCCTCTTGGTTTTTTTCACTCATCTATGATAAGCCTTAACCATGCCGATAAAAAGCTCACATGCTTCATCAACCTTGCCCATCAAATCATCTTGCACTTCAAACCACCGACTCACATACCCATCTGAAAAGCCATTAAACAGATATGCCATTTGCATAGCACTCTCATCATCAAGATTTTTATTTATCTCTTTAAAGCAGCTAGCTTGAAAGAGGAATATGTTTTGAAGAGGATGTGCGTTCTCCTTATATAAGTTATTGAAAAAGAATGGATTGTTTTTTACGCTATGCTTGAGTGCTTCGAACTTATTGGTATAGTAGGAGAATTTTAACTCAATAAAAACTTTCAACTTCAACGAAGGATCAACCAGTAAAAGCGTTCCTTTTTCAAGCTCTTTGGTGAATAGCTCAATCTGATGTTCTATATACGCCAAATAAAGTCCCTCTTTGGACTCGAAAAACCCATAAATTGTAGCTATAGAGACACCTGCACTTTTTGCAAGATCAGCAACTTTCATCTCCTCGTAACCCACCTCTTCAAAATGTATCGAAGCTTCTTCCAATAGCAACTCTTTTTTTAGATTATTCATTTTTGTTTTGATGTTCATTTATATGCCTTAGGATGATCTCTGGAACTATTGTATCTTTATACTTCTTTTGTAGTAATTAAATTACTAATATAGAATTTAATTACCCATCAAGCTATTTAAGCAATCCTTTTCTAAGAATCAGAGCGGTACAATAATCCAGAATAACATACAAATGGAGGCTAATAATGAAAATATTTATCGCCGGAATAGTAGTTGGAGTCTTGGCAACAACAGCAGTTGCTGAGAGGACATGCGTCAACGAATGTAATAGATGGGGGCGCTTATTGAGTAGCAACTTAAATAGCACCAACCTAAATCTTCTCACTGAAATTCGAGTCATAGGACTACAGTTGATGGTCAAATGCCCAAAGAGTGAATGCAGAAGTGTTCATCACGATACTAAAGAATTAAATGAAAAGATAGAGATATTATCAAAACAAATTACGAGAAAATAATGATAGATAAAAATAGAATAAAAGAACTTCTCAAGGAGCAGAATAATACAAGAAACTTCTCACATATTTGTACAAAATCGGGTGAAACAATCAGAGAAGATATTATTCGCTCAAACATACTCACTTCCAAAGAGCAGATCTCTTCACTGATTGATAATACGCTGAAAACCATCATAGACCTTCGTATCAAAGAAGAAGGTGGGGGAGATAAAAATTCAATTTATGCAGATTCTACTATGCATCACTTGCCTATCGAATTTGGAAATATGGATTTTCAGAAAATAAGTGAACTGCTGACTGCAGGTGGAATCGAAGAGATCGATTCATTTGTCAAAAATGGATACTATGTATTTGGTTCTGATTTTAAAGATGAAGTCAAATCATTTTTTTCGATACTGCTCAACAAAGATAACCTGCCTATCGCTTTTCATTGTAGTGCCGGAAAAGATAGAACGGGTATGCTCACAGCACTTTTTCTTTTGGCACTTGATGTGCACCAAGACGATGTCATCCGTGACTATATGGAGACTAACAATAGAATAGATACGAAAAAAATATCTGAGAAAATTACTGAATATTATCAATCAGCCCAAGGGCTTGAGATACTCTTTTCAGTAAATCTCTCTTGGATTGAAATGTTTTTACAGGGAGTTGATGAAAATTTCGGCTCTGTGGAGTTATATCTAAAAGATGAGATTGGACTTGACAGCGGAAGACTGAAAGAGATATATCTTATAGAATGACCCGTTAATTTCTTGGTATTCACAGGCTCTCTTTGAGACGCTCCCTGGCAATAATCCTACCCAACTCTATCATCTCATACGCCTTGTTAAATTCATANNCCGCAGGCATTGTTGGGAATACCTATCATAATATCAGGTGAATATCCTGCCATTTTGCATTCCATCACGGCATTTTGCATGATATCGATCGTCCGTCCTACAATGTCAAACATACCCATCTCATCAAATGTTCTTTTTTTCTCTCGTGAAAACAGTTCCTCGGCTTTTTGTGCCATCTCAAAAAAGATCTCCTGCATCCCATTCTCTTTTTCACGCTCTCTTTCTGGAATGTGAATTTTATAATTATTGGCAGCATTGGAACTAAGGTTAACGGCAATTGTTATATCTGTATCATCCGCTACTGTCGGTGCGATAGGGAGAGGATTGAGTACACCACCATCGATCAGATAACGATCTCCGATCTTCTTGGGTGTGAAAACTGTAGGAATGGCAATCGAAGCCCTGATAGCATCGATAAGCCTCCCTTTTTGGATCCAAACTTCTTTCTGTTTGATAAGGGCTGTTGCAACGGCGGTAAAGGGGATAGGAAGATCCTCGATCATCACATCGCCGATCATCTCTTCAATGACGCGAAATACCTTATCGCCCTGGATAATACCCGTTCCAGTAAAAGAGAAGTCGAGTAATTTAGCGACATCTAAAAGATTTAGCGTAAGTGTCCAGGTTTTGTATTCATCTAGCTTGCCGCAAGCATAAAGTGCCCCTATCAGTGCGCCCATAGATGAACCGGAGATAGATTTGATTTCATAACCGTGTGCCAATAGCTCTTCGATCACACCGATATGCGCATACCCTCTGGCACCGCCGCTTCCAAGAACCAGTGAAACAGTTTGTTTGTCAGGCTTCATAATCTGCTCCTTTAATCAGGATTATTCTGTCACCTAGTTTACTCCCTTTGTTTTGATAGTTTCATTAACCGATAATCACCAAAGCCAAGTAAGGTGCGATATTGAAAACGATCAAGATGATCTTGAAAAATCCAAGTGCCGAGTAGATGATCACATTGTAGTTTTCCCGAGGAATAGGAAACCAGCGGCTTTGTTGACGATAGATAAAATCCGGAGCGACCATAAAAAACAGTACCCATATCAGATAGACAGTGCTATTGATAATCGTACACCACATAAAAAACGATTCGAGTATTTGGATATCCATCTCTTATACCTTTCTGAGACTGTAAACCATTTTAGCATGTTTTATAAGGTTATATCTTTTCACTCTTTTAAAAATAGTCAATAGCCATCGCTACAGCGACAAACATTATAAAATATGTTAGATTATAAGGTTTTCAATATCTTCAAAAATGGAGGATATTTTAGAGGAAAATCACTTAAAAATTTAGATTCTATTTTTTAGATACTAAAATATTGAAATATGATTGAACTTCTTGGGTTGNNTCAGAGGGTTCAATAGTTATTAACTTTTGATATAATATTAAGGACAAAGATTACAGTATGGAAACTCTTTGTTATTTTTATAAGTAGCCCATAAAATTTTCTATTTTAAAATAAGATAGTATTTTTTAATGTTAGAGTGGAGTTTTATAAAAAGACCTATTTGTCTCTTTATAAAACTGTTTAAAATATGGACAGATTTCTCTGCCCATTGATGGTCTTAGAGACCAGTAACGTTTTCAGCTTGTAAGCCTTTTTCGCCTTTACTGATCTCAAAAGTAACTTTTTGACCCTCATTAAGAGAAACACGGTCGTAACCATTATTATTAATTTGACGATAATGTACAAATACATCATCTCCACCTTGTTCTTGTTCGATAAAACCGAAACCTTTTTCACTGTTGAACCATTTTACTGTTCCGTTTACTTGAGTTGCCATTGCAATTCCTTTTAGTTGTTTATACATTTCATTGCTGAAATGCTCAAAATATAATGTGGAGTATTCTTTCGGAAGGATGATACTGTAAACTAAAGGTTAGCAATAAAAATCAAGCCAAAGATGAAACTCTAAATCATCTTTCAATATATAATTATACCTGAATATGTTAATAATAGTAAATAATGCTAAGGCTATCAGTTTTTATAAAAGTTTTGGTTTTGAAATTGAAGGATGTTTAAAACATAGGATCAATGGTATAACAAATAAATTAGAAAATGACATCCCCATGGGATGGTTGCGATAATCATCCACATTGGCTCCTGCGTTTTNNCATTACCAAAGCATCAATATACCCTTGAGTAGGATGATTAAATGCTTTTGGTAAATGACCTACTGTTTCAAAACCAAGCTTGCTCCATAACCGTATAGCTCCAATATTACTTGATGCCACAAAATTAAATTGCATTGCTTTGTAGCCTAACTCTATAGCTATCTTTTGAGAATGCTCACACATTGCAGTAGCTAGACCTCTACCCCTTGCTTTTGAAGAAACCATATATCCACAATTGCAAACATGCTGACCAGGACCTGCTTGGTTAGTCTTTAAATAATAAGTTCC
>LGVF01465816.1_pt1 | contig 14567 bp, 16 predicted proteins | sample 469901 | NCBI WGS metagenome assembly LGVF01 (sample SAMN03893561, study PRJNA290197) | marine sediment metagenome | material: sediment; isolation source: combined push core samples #3730, #5133, and #5579 collected at Hydrate Ridge | place: Pacific Ocean: Hydrate Ridge
CCGTTCGACAAGGGTGAACGGTGGGATCAGTATTGCCTATGTGATGGCGTCGCAAAAAGTCCACCCACCTGCGTTGCAGCGTTTGTTCAAGACTTCGACATACAACCTGTATGCCTTCACCCTTGAACAACCACTACGCCTTGGGGGACGAAGTTTTTGCTTAGCCATCTATTTCGTTTTTGCGAGTGCATCATTGGAGGTGTCACGCTGATAGTGCTGTTTCTTTTCATCGAGCAGCATACTGAATGGAACCCCTTCGCTGAGTGTGTAACCACAGCCTTCGGGTAATGCGCCACCGCAGAAGAAGATGGCTTTGTTGGGAAAGTCACGACATAGCTGCGGTCGGTTTTCGTAATCTTGACAGCGGTTGTCGCTGCCAAGTTTGGTGCAGTTGAAGACCAGGAGCCGCTGCGGGTCGCGGCCACTGATCTCAAAACGGGCGAAGGCAGGATGGCTTTTTACCAATGCGTTAAAGTCGCGCTTTGACCTCAACCATTTTTTGCCTGATTGCAGTTGTAAACGACGGCAACACGCGCCACATTGGCGGCATTGCCCCGTTAAAATCAACTCTTTTCCTGTGCGGCGCAGTCGCCAGTGCCGCCACCATCCGGCAATAGACAGCATCTACAGGTTTAATTTTTTAGCAACAAAGTCGATATCTTTGTCACCGCGACCACTTAGGTTGATCAGGATTCTCTTGCCGGGCATCTGTGGCGCAACACGCATGGCGTAGGCGACAGCATGAGCACTTTCAAGGGCCGGGATAATCCCTTCTGTGCGCGATAGGGCTAAAAAGGCTTCGATGCACTCGCTATCTGTGGCGCTGTGGTAGTTGACACGACCGATATCTTTTAGGTGGCTGTGTTGTGGGCCAACGCCGGGATAGTCAAGACCTGAAGCAATGGAATAGACTGGCAGCGGTTCGCCAGCATCATCTTGCAAAACATAGCAGCGCATGCCGTGTAGCACGCCTGGAGAGCCTAGAGTCATGGTTGCTGCGTGATCAGGAGTGTCGAGGCCTAACCCTGCGGGTTCAACGCCAACCAGTTCGACATCATCGTCAAGAAATGCCGTGAATAGGCCTATTGCGTTACTACCACCACCTATGCAAGCAACGAGGGTATCGGGTAGCTCGCCAGTCATCTCTTGAAATTGCTGACGCGCCTCAATGCCGACAATTTGTTGAAAATCACGTACCATCTGTGGGAAGGGGTGGGGGCCAACCACGGAACCGATGGCGTAGAAAAAGTGTTGTGGATCGCGTAAATATTCTTCAAAGGCGCTATCGACAGCATCTTTGAGGGTTTTTGTTCCGCGTTCGACGGAGATCACCTTTGCGCCCATGATTTTCATCCGGGTAACGTTGGGAGCTTGTTTGGCAATATCCACCGCGCCCATGTGAATCTCACATTCAATCCCTACCAGCGCACAGGCTGCCGAGAGGGCAACGCCATGTTGTCCTGCGCCTGTTTCGGCGAGTATTTTAGTTTTACCCATCCTCTTGGCTAACAGTGCTTCGCCAAGGCAGTGGTTGATTTTATGCGCGCCAGTATGGTTTAAGTCTTCGCGCTTTAGGTAGATCTCAGCACCACCGAGTTGGGCACTGAGGCGGCGACAGAAATAAACAGGGCTGGGGCGACCAACATAATGGCGTTGCAGATCGTGTAACTCCAGCTTAAATTCGTCTGAATCTTTAATCTCGTTATACGAGTGATAGATCTCATCCATCACCTGCTTGAGCTCAGGTGGAATCTCCTGACCGCCATAGGCGCCGAAAAAACCTTCAGTTGTTGGAGAGTTGATATTGTCGGGTGTTTGATTCATTGAATTAACTCCTTAACCATCTAATTTGTTTTTGCGAGACCATCTTAGTTTGGTCCATGGCATTTAGTGCGACGGCGGTCTTCACGTTGCTGTTGATAGCCCGAGGGGGTGTATTTATTGTACGCAATGCGGATACCGAGAACCAGCAATGCACTACAGACGCCGATGATGGCGCTGTACAATGGTGGCGAAATCAATGCGACCCGAATAATAAGGGTGGCGATAGCGAAGCCACTATTGCGAAAAGCGACGCGGTAACTTGAGCCATAGCGCATTGAGATCAGCATGATGAGAATATCGCTGAAAATCAACAGGGTATAGAATGACTCAAAGGTCTTGTTTGGTAGGCCATGAAACAGTGAAAACCACCAATTCATCCCTAAAATAACCAAGAAGCCAGCAAGCATCACTAGGGCGATTAACTTTTTTATGACAATGAAGGTTGCTGTATCCCGGTCGTCATTATTGAGCGGTTTTTGTTCAATTTGGCGATAGTAAAAGCTTAAAATGATAAAGATGAGCAATGAACCAAGGGCAAGGGCACCAATGTCGACCATGAAGTGGGACATCTCGCGCCAAACGATCGGCTCGTGGAGCTTCGAAATCTCTTTGAAAATATCACGTAATAATACCAGCGATAAAATTTCTACCTGTTTACCCACCGAAACTGAGACTGAATAAACAAGGCTAAAGAGTAAGCTAAGGACCTCAAATGCTAGCAGAACCGTAAACACCAGTTCGATGGCTGTTAGATGACTGGTCGGCGTGAGCGCGGCAACGGCCTCAGGCAATAGGTTGAAGCGGTTGAGTTGAATCCCTGCAAGGCCGAAGATAAAGACCATGACGAGCAGATTACCGACGTTACGTTGACCCTTTGCCCCTTCAAAGGCGTGCTCGATTTTATCAAAAACACAATTAACTGACGTATGGAATGGGTGGAGAACCATTGTTCTCTCCTCGTCTGAGTGGGAAGTTAGTGGCGCAGAACACACAGAACGATAAGGTCTTTCTCTTCGCATTCGAGGAGAAATTTTTGCCGTGCCTGTGCGGGGTATTCAGCCTCTACCAGCGCTTCGCCGTATTCGGTCCCTTTTTGGTAATGAACTTCAAAAGTGGTCATGATTTGGTACTCGTTTCATTCAGAGGTGTTTCAAGGTGCTGGTCAGTGGTGATCGCTCACCACCGACCAACGTCGTGTCTTATATGATGGCGTCGCAAAAAGTCCGCCCACCTGCGTTGCAGTGTTTGTTCAAGACTTCGACATACAACATGTATGCCTTCACCCTTGAACAACCACTACGCCTTGGGGGGCGAAGTTTTTGCTTAGCCATCTAATTTGTTTTTGCGAGATCATCTTATATTGCAGACTTATTTAGCGGGTGAGAACTCATTGCTGGTAAAGTTTTGTGTAGCAAAGTAGTCGGCCTCAGTCTCCGCGCGGCGGATTAACTCTACCGTGCCGTTGCTGCGCAGTAATAGCTCTTGTGGCCGCAGGCGACCGTTGTACTGAAAGCCCATCGCATGACCGTGAGCGCCTGAATCGTGGATTGCAAGCAGATCGCCCTCATCAATTTTTGGTAATTGACGCTGGACAGCGAATTTATCGTTGTTCTCGCACAGAGATCCCACCACATCGTAGGTAGTGTCAGCGGCTTGATCTTGTTTGCCAACAACATCAATGTGATGATACGCCTCATATAGTGCCGGTCGCATTAACGCCGACATGCACGCATCGACACCCACATATTGACGATAGGTATCTTTAAAGTTGATCGCCTTGGTCACTAAGCAACCATGGGGGCCAGTCATGAATCGACCGCTCTCCATGTACATGCGCGGGACAAAACCGTGCTCAGCTTTAAACGCATCAAATAGCGCGGTGATCTCTTGCGCCATGGTGTCAATGTCAAGAGCACTTTGCTCGGGTTGGTAAGGGATACCGAAACCACCACCGATGTTGACAAATTCAAACTCAATATCGAGTTCGCTCTTCACCAACTCAGCAAGAGAGAGAACCATGCGTGAGGTCTCCACCATGTAGCTGTAATCCAGTTCATTGGACGCAACCATCGTATGCAGGCCAAAGCGGGTAGCACCACGTTGTTGCGCTTTACGGTAAGCTTCAACAACCTGTTCATGACTTACGCCATATTTCGCTTCAACAGGGTTGCCGATGATTACATTACCGGTACGGCGTGGTCCTGGGTTGTAGCGAAAGCAGATCAGCTCTGGGAAGTTAGGTACTTTGTCGATCAGTGAAATATCGTCAAGGTTGAGGATGCAGCCCTCGCCCTGTTCAGCAAAAGCAAACTCCTCATCACTGGTGTTGTTGGAGGTGAACATGATCTCCTCCAAGCCAGCGTTGAGCTCACGGCTCATAATTAGTTCAGGGATTGAGCTACAATCAAAGCCAAAGCCCATCTCCTTCATGATCTCTAAAATGCGCTTATTCGGTAGTGCTTTAACGGCAAAATACTCACGAAAACCGTCAATGCCAGAAAAAACCTGCTTTAGGTGCTCACCTGTTTCACGAATACCTTGCTCATCGTAAATGTGAAAAGGGGTGCCGTAGTGCGCGGCAATTTCAGGTAATGCTTTAAATAGACGTTGTTTAAAACCCTCAGACATGGGCATGGGTTGATCTCCTTTTGATATTAAAATGGTTCACACCGTTGTTTTTACGGTAAACATATGAAAATTATAAACCCATATAATAGGTAAAAGAGGGGGGTAAGTGCAACAGCTTTTTTAATCTTGCTGGCAGGATAGTCGCTGTTTTGGGATATTTGTCAGTAATGGGGGGCAGCAAGACGCAACAAAGCCGATTCAGAGGAGGCGTCCGAATCGGCTTTGTTTGTATTTATAACTAGGAAGAAAGGAGGTTTACCAAGTCTCGCCTGCCACAACAAGCCTTGATGGTTGGTACTTTAACAAAGCGACCTCTGTTCGCCTACGGTCACATCCGTATAAGTTTGACACCTAATTAACGCATCGTTTCTGTGTGGATGCACAGTACGAAGTGCCACCATTTCGGTTTCTATAACGTTACCCCTGCTGTGCGGCATCGAGTTTGTTGACGATGCGATCGGCAATTTTTAAAATTTCGAGTTCAACATAATCGTAGCGTGAGGATGAGTGGTGATTGCCGATAATTTGCGCCACTTTTTCAATCTTCTCAGCGGGGAAATCATTCTCTTCTAGCAGCGCTATCGCAATAGCTGGGCCGTATTGTTCCTGTGTTTTACCATTATTATAACCGAGTTCGGCTTCAGATGGTTTGATGCCAACATCATGTAAAATAGCACTGCCAATCACGATCTCTTCGTCGGCTTCAGGAGTGTTCTCAGCCGTTTGCTCGGCATATTTCAGCACTTCAATGGCATGGTTAATCCGGCGGTAGTCGTGCTCAAAAAAATCCACCATCGCTTTAATTAATCGTCCTTTGATCTGCTCGTTCTTCATGGTGTCAATCTCTCCTGTTGCTGTTGACTCGGCTCACGTGGTTCATCTGCTGAGCCCAGGTCGTGTAGATAGAGGCTCTGGCTTGGGAAAGCAATCTCCATTCCCATGTCAGCGACAATATCCATGATCTTGAGGCACACATCTTCACGCGCTAGAAGATATTCCCCCCAATCAGTGGTTGTGGTGAAACAGTAGATAAGAATATCAAGGCTTGATGCGCCAAAGTCGGTGAAGTTAACCAACATGAAATCTTGATTGATGGCTGGGTGTTGTTCAAGCATGGTGCGGATGGACGTTACGGCATCGCGCATTTGCTGGGGGCTGCTGTCATAGGACACGCCAACATTCATTTTGATGCGTCGCTTCGGCATGCGGCTGAAGTTGTTGACTGCTGTGGTGGCAATAATATTGTTGGGTACGGTGATCATGGTTTTGGCGAAGGTGCGGATTTTTGTTGAACGAAAGCCAATCTCTTCAACGACCCCTTCAAGGTCGCCCGTTTTAACCCAATCACCGACACGAAACGGCCGGTCGAGTAGAATCATGATCGAACCGAAAATGTTCGACAGGGTGTCTTTTGCGGCCAAAGCGACGGCTAAACCACCAATTCCAAGCGAAGCAAGGAGTCCGGAGATCGAGTAGCCGAGGTTCTGAATAACGAGAATAATTGCCAGTACGACGATGAAGATGCGTGTTGTTTTGCGAATAAATGGTAGTAGGTGTTCATCCAGTGGCGAACCCGTTCTTTTGGCCCAGCGCGCTGTGGTTTGCACAAGGATATCGACGGCATTAAATAGCACCCAGGCGATATTGAAGGTGAACAACCCTTTGATAACGGATTGGCCCATCTGGTGTAGATTAATGGGTTCAGTAGGCAATTGTAATACTTGCAAGGCGACAAAGAGGCCGCCGATGAGTACTAGTAGTTCAAGGGGGCGGCGGATGCTTTGCAGTAATAGATCATCAAAGGTGTTTTCGGTGCGATCAACAAATGGAAAAATGACGCGCGACAGCAGGCCACTGAGTAGTTTCTTAAAGATTAAGCAGGTCAGTAAAATGACCCCGGCAAGGGCGTATTGTTTAACGCTGATACCGAAAAAGACGAGATTAAACCACGGATGAAGTTGTTCCATAATATCCTCAGATCAAGGGTGGGAGATCGTCAGGGCAGTATAGGTGAGGTGGCCGATGGCGGCAACCGTTTAAGGTCGGATCTGTAGATTAGCTTGGGGACAGCAGAGTGCTGTCCCCGTTTTTAGTGCATTACTTTATCTTGTCGAAGCAGGTATCAATGTGTGCTTTGCTGCACTCTGTCTGTTGGTTGATATTAAAAAGAACCGTGACAATAATTGCCGCAGGCAGTGCAATTACCAGAGGGTCAACTACTGTCCACAGGGTTCCTTCGGCAAGGGAGTCGACGCCAAATAGGTTGCGGCAAACAAGTAATGGTTTTGACTCTTTAATGTGGATAAAGAACAGCCAGAATATACTGACCAGAGTACCAGTGAAGAATCCCGCCCAGGCGCTGCGGCGTGTCATGTTCTTGCAGTACAGCGCGCCAAAGTACATGGGCAGAAATGCTGCGGCGCAGATGCCAAAGAAGATCGCCGTGCCACGGGCAATAATCGCTGTTCCACCCTCAAAAAAAGTTGGTAACGCCCAGGCTAAAAAGTAGCTGATTAAGATTGCAAACAGGATACCCACCTTGGTTAGGACAATGGTGTTGCCTGTTTGACCGAGAGCTTTTTCGTAGATGTCACGGCCAAGAGCTGCGCCCATGGCGTGGAATTGTGAACTCAAGGTGCTCATGGCTGCCGAAAGGAGGGTGACCATGAATAGCGCGGTAAACCATTGCGGCATGGCCGCACTAATATAGAGTGGAATGATCTGCGCCACATTCTTATCCGCTGCAATGAGGGCAATCTTCCCTAAAGTTTCAGGGTTTTCATAGTAGAAGAACACGTTTGACAGTGGGCCAATCACAAATGAAACACCGACAACAACTAAAATGAAAATTCCACCAATCAGTACCGCGCGATTGAGTTCACGGTTACTTTTGACCGTCATAAAACGGACAATAAGTTGTGGTTGGGCTAACACGCCGATGCCAACCCCAAGAATGATGGTGGTAACCACAACCAGCCAATATTCAGAGCCGAAGGTGGGGAAGTTGGTCCAGCCTGTATGCCCTTTGGCGCCAAAGATGGTGATGGCGATCTCTTTCATGTTGGTTAGTTTTTCATGGGCAGTAATGATGCCGCCGAGTTTGTAATAGGTGACGCAGAGTAGAGTTACCATACCTAAAAACATGATGCTGCCCTGAAAAGCATCGGTGTACATCACCGCTTTGAGGCCGCCCATAATGACGTAGATGGCGATAATGATGGTGAGAAAAAACAGGGCAATATTATAGTCAATAGCAAGGATTTGGGCGACAAATTTTGCTCCACCCATTAATACCACGCTGGCATAAAGTGGCATGGCAATAAAGATTAGAGCCGCCATCGCACCCTGAAGGCGGGTGGATTGAAAGCGCATACCGACAAACTCGGGAAAGGTGTGGGCGTTGAGGTTGAGGCCCATAATCCGCGTGCGCCGACCGAAGAATACAAAGGCGATGAATATGCCGATAATGATCGTTAGGAATGTGAGCCATTGTAAGCTCATACCAAATACCGCTGCGGCACCGCCAAATCCGATGATGGCAGATGTGCTGACAAAGGTTGCGCCGTATGATATTGCCATGACGAACGGGTGGATCTCGCGGCCAGCGATAAGGTAGTCCGACGTGCTGGTGGTGGTGCGCCATGCGCGTAGCGATAAAAAGCCAATAATGGCGAGGTAGACAACAACAACGCTGGTGAGTAAAGGGATGCTCATGTTTTGTTCTCCGTGGTGCAGTGGTCGTTTATATAAAATCAGATACAGAAAGGTTGACGTTGAACGATTAGAGCTGCTTGTCAACCTCGGCTTGCTCTTTATCCCACTGTGCTTCGCTAGCCAGCTCCTCCTTGGTGATGTAGCCTTTGTTCCAGTTTCGAATACCATAGATCACACAGACGATGGTGCTTGCCAGTGTTAAAATAAGTCCGAGAGGAACCATTGTGCCTTCGAGTCCAAGCATTTTAGTCATCCTTGTAGTTGATTGACGATTGTGGTGATTTGTATTTACAGAAAACTGTCAAACATTGTATCGTCTTATTTTTTATAGGAATTTTGATAAATTATCCAATTGAACCTTTCGAATGGAGCGTTCGATATTTTCGAACGATTAAACGATGGAACTCTATCAATTGCAATCTTTTGTTGTCATTGCTCAGACTCAAAACCTAACGCGCGCGGCCAAAACTCTTAATCTAAGCCAGTCCGCCTTATCCAGTCAGCTCAAAGCATTGGAGGAGGATTTAGGGATGGTGTTGTTTAAGCGCGGTGCGCGAGGAATGCGCCTGACACTACAGGGGGAGCAGATTCTTGAACATGCGACGACAGTGTTAGCATCGGTGCGTGAGTTGAGGGAGCAGGCGCAATCATTACATCATCAAGCCGGTGAGATGGTGACTTTGGGCCTCAACGCCAGTCCGGCATTTCTGCGTATTGCCGATATAAGCCGCCGTTTGGGTCAGTTGCATGGTGAAGTGCGGCCGGTGTTTCAGATTAGTCAAACGATCAACACCGCTCAGATGTTGCGTGATGGACAAATTGATGTTGGTTTTTGTTATGGCCGGATGAATGAGGGCGATATTGTTCACCAAGTGGTTGCTCAGGTGCGTGTGTGTGTGGTGGTTCCGACGCGGATGGTAGCCGATATGAGCCAACTCGATTGGACGGGACTGGCAGATTTGCCGTGGATCTGGGTTGGCAACGATTGCCCCTTTTATACCATGCTAATGGAGCGCTTAGAGCACCAACAATTGATGCCTCATCGGCGAATTATCGCTGTCGATGAGCAGATCGTGCGTGAACTGGTTGCCGATGGTCAAGGTGTCGCCATGATGCGCGAAGATGAAGCACTGCCGCTGGTCAAGCGGGGGCGGGTGCAAATTTGGGAGCCGGGCTGGCTGACGTTGCCGTTGGGGATTGCCTGGTCGAGTAAGAATGCCAGCCAGTCGCGCATTCGCGCCGTGGTCGATATGGTGCAACAGGTGTGGCAGACCGTCGACGAGGGCAGTGGCCACTCGCAAGAAAATCCTTACTGGCTGTAACGGTGTTGCGGTTTCGAGCGTTCTAAAGCTGTGGATTGATTCCAAGCTGGGATAATGTTTTGAGTACATCTTTGGTATTGAAGCCTTCGGCAAAACAGCCGCAATCACAATAGGGCTCAAAAGCGTTAACCTGCTTGAGTAAGGTTTCAACAATGCTAAGTTTATCGCTGAACTGATCTGGATTGTTCGCTACCTGTTGTAGCGGGGCAACGAGGTTGAGGTGCAATTCACCATTGTCATATTCTTCAATAATTGATTGATTTAAACGTTCAAATAGATCCATTGTGCGCTCCTTGTTGTATCTTTTGTTTCAATTCGTTATAACCAGCGCACTACGATGACCTATAAACTGTATTTTTGCAATAACTGATCTATCATAGCAGGCTGTCGGACCTGACAAGAGCCTACTGCGAAACAGCTGGGCTTGCCAATATTCCCGTCCATTTTCGACAAATAGGCTCACTATTCGCTCTCAAATGGTCGAAAATCTGGTCTCAANNCTATTTCTCGCTACGGCTCGTCAAGCCCGATAGCCTGCTAATTTCGATATGGAGAATCTTTTATGGTTGGCTATCAATATTTAAATCGTCCGTTGTTGGGTTGCTCACTGGTGATGCTATTTGCCGTAACGGGGTGTAGTGATCAGATCTCATCAAAAACGTTGAAAACACAATTAAAGAGAAAAAATACGCCGATGATTATTGATGTTCGTAGTCTGGGCGAATATCAAAATGGTCATATTCCTGGGGCGATCCATATCCCCTTTTGGGCAGTGATTCTTCGTCGCCAGCAAATTGTTACCTCTGAGGAATCGCCCGCTGTGATCTATTGTGAGTCGGGTAGTCGGGCTGTATTGGCGAAGGGGTTGTTGTCCTTAATCGGTAAAAAGCCGGTTCAGCTTCTGGATGGTCATATGTTGACGTGGCGGCGAAACGGCTTGCCGTTGGAGCGTTAAGGGCTGTATTGAGGTGCAACTGTGTATCACCACAGTTGGTTGATGTGGATCAACCATCGGATAAATGCGAAAGTGACGGTGTTGGTGATTGCTTTGCTTTGCTAAAGTCAACACCATCAAAGCTTGGCGTGGCAGGCAAGCTTTGGAACTTCCTTTCTTCCTAAATAGTATATTAAACGAAGCCGATTCGGAACCCTCCTCTGAATCGGCTTTGTTGCGTTATGTCGAATTATCTCACCACAAAAAAAGGTCTAGAATGGAATGGTTGCTTGATTACGGCGTGGTCGGTTTATTTTTTGCGGCATTTTTAGCCGCCACAGTCCTACCGTTCAGCTCGGAATTTATGCTGGGCCTATTGGTGGCCAATGGTGCTGATCCTATTTTGGTGGTCGCGGTGGCAACGGCGGGGAATGTGCTTGGATCACTCACATGCTATGCTTTAGGCTGGTGGGTCAGTCAACCGGTGTTGCAACGATGGCTCAAACTTTCAGATCAGGAACTTATCCAGGCTCGTGGTCGCTTTAATCGTTATGGCAGTGCAAGTTTATTGTTGGCGTGGGTTCCTGTTATTGGCGATCCTCTGACCGTTGTTGCTGGGGCGATGCGAACACCTTTTTGGCTCTTCATAATGTTAGTTACTGTGGGTAAGCTTGGCCGTTATCTGGTGGTTGCAGCTGTTGTGTGATTCGTTCCACTGAGGTGACTTGTTGGCGGAAGTATCGCTGTTGCTTCTCGGATGACCCTAAATATCTTGTGAAGTTGCAAGAAGTTGTGCTACCACAACAGAAGTCAAACAAAGATGAAAAGAGGTCTGTAGATTGGAAATAGTTTAATTTGGAGGGTTTTTAAATGGATTATTGTTCGCCACACCAGTTTGAACATGTCACTGTCACCTGTAAAGCTAATATCTATTTTGATGGTAATGTGGTTAGCCGCAGTGTGATCTGTGCGGATGGGCAGAAGAAAACCCTCGGAATTATTTTTCCGGGTTCGTATAAGTTTGATACCGATGCCGCCGAGCGGATGGAGATTATCGCGGGTTGTTGTCGGGTGAAAATTGCTGGACAAGGCGACTGGATCGGTTTTGAGGATGATAACTGGTTTGATGTGCCAGCTAAATCCTATTTTGAAATTGAAGTCAGCGATGGTGTTACTGAATACGTGTGTTCGTTTAAGTAAAACGTTACCACCTTTGATGCCCTTGCTGCTGTTTAGCTGTGGAGATTATTTATGTTAGAAATTGGCCGAGTTCATACGTTACTGATTAGTGAAATCGACGAAAGTGGAGCCCATTTACCTTTTGGCGACGAGATGTTGTTGTTGCCGCACCGCGAAGTCTCCCGCACGATGCATGTCGGTCAGGAGCTAGACGTCTTTGTTTATCGCGGTCGTCAAGATCGTCTTGTCGGCACCCTTACCCCGCCAGCAGCTCAGGTTGATGAATTTGCACTGTTGCGGGTCAGTCAGGCCAACAACTTTGGTGCTTTTTTAGATTGGGGTCTCGATAAGGAATTGCTGGTGCCATTTGCTGAACAGCCCGAGCGGATGAAAATTGACCGCTACTATCTGGTGCGTGTCTGCTTAGATAATAGCGGACGTTTGATCGGCAGTGCTCGAATTGAGCGTCATTTGGAGATCGAACATCTTGATTTAACTGTCGGTCAAGAGGTTGATCTGCTGTTGTGGAAGTTAACGGATCTCGGTGCTAAAGTGATCATCAATAATCGTTATGGTGGCTTACTCTATAGAGATGAATTAACCAAAGATATGGGCCGTGGCATTACCGTTAAGGGCTACATTAAACGGGTTCGTGAAGATTACCTGATCGATGTAACCTTGAAAAAGGTCGGTAAGGCAGGTCGGGAGGATTCGCGCCAATTTTTACTTGAATATTTGCAGAGTGAAGGCGGTGTTGTGGCCCTGACCGATAAAAGTTCGCCCGGGGAAATTGAGGCGTTGCTTGGCTTGAGTAAAAAAGCGTTCAAACGAGCCGTTGGCGCTCTGTATAAAGAGGGCTTGATTGCCCTCGAAGAGCAACAGATTCGCCTCAAATAGACCTTATCGGTGCTTTGGTATTAAGATGTTTGTGCTTTGAACCCGTTTTCGAGCAGATCCGTTAATCGGTCTGCCGAAACGGGTGCACTATAGAGAAAACCTTGAATCTCATGGCACTGACGCTCTTTAAAAAAGTGCAACTGGCCAGGTGTTTCGACCCCTTCAACAATGATGTTCAGTTCGAGAGTATTCCCCATATCAATGATCGCCGAGACGATGGCAGCATCCTGACTGTTTGATTCAATATCGATCACAAAAGAACGGTCAATTTTGAGCGAGGATATCGGGAACCGTTTCAGGTGCGCTAATGATGAATAGCCGGTGCCAAAGTCGTCAATCGCCATGTGGACACCCAACTTTTGAATGGCCGTTAGGATGTTGTGTGCCGATTCGGGGTTCTGCATCACCACAGTTTCCGTCACTTCAAGCTCCAGTAGGTCGGGATCAAGCCCTGTTTCGGCAAGAATATTGGTCACCGTTGTCAAAAAACTGTGGAATTGTAATTGATACCCTGAAACATTAACAGCCACTCTGATGGCAGGTAGTCCCGCTTTATCCCATGCAACACTCTGTTGGCACGCCTGCCGCAGCACCCACTCACCTATGACATTGATTAATCCAGATTCTTCAGCAAGCGGGATGAAATCGCCCGGCATAATTTGCCCCAGTTGCGGGTGGTGCCAGCGTAAAAGGGCCTCAACCGAGTTGATCTCGCCACTTTGAATTTTCACTTTTGGCTGATAAAAGACCTCAAGCTCATCGTTGTCGAGGGCATGATGAAGGGCATTGAGTAACTGTAAGTGATTATCGCGCTGTTGGTCCATGCTGTCGGTGTAGAATTGGATATTGTTTCGCCCGCTGGTTTTGACATGATAGAGGGCTAGAGTAGCCATTTTGATCAATATTTCTGGGTCGCTGTTGTCGTGGGGAAAGAGTGAGAGGCCGATGCTGGAGGTCAAGAATAGTTCGTGATCCTCAATGACCATCGGTGCAGCAAGAACTTTACTCAGGTTATTGGCAAGTTGATCAACAATCAATGCGCTGTCAACATTGACTAGCATCACAATAAATTCATCGCCAGCGAGGCGACCGACGACATCAACTTCACGTACATTGCACATGAGTCGATGTGCAAAGCGTTGCAGCACCAAGTCACCTATCGCCGTGCCAAGGGTGTCGTTAATCATTTTAAAACGATCGATGTTGATGACGGCAAAACTTATATTACGCTTATCGCGTTTGGCCATCAGCGTCGCTTGGCTGGCACGCTCCATAAAACTATTGCGGTTTGCGGTGTTAGTGAGTTGGTCAAAATTGTTAAGTTGGTTGAGTTGTTGTTGCGCGTGGTTGCTTTCGGTTACATCTCTAAATATTCCCCACAATAAAATAGATTCTTCAGATCTATCCTGAGTGACGCTGCCGAGAATATGTATCTGTTGTTGTTGGTCGCGTGGGGTCAGGGAAAATTCACCCAGTTCAAAGAGACCTTTGTGTTCAAGGTCAGCCAGATGTTCTTTCCAACGTTCGAGGTGGTTGCTGTCGATCAGTTGGTGAATGTTTAGCTGGGCGTTGATTTTATTCAAGTTGAGTGCTTTTTCACAGGCTTGATTGACGTATTTGAGGGAGCCATCTGCACTAAAGCTAAAGATGAGATCGTTGGCATTGTCGAGAAAGTTGTTTAACTGATTCGCCCACTGGTTCGCTTCGTATGAATGGCGTCGTAATGCTTGCATCAAAAAGGTGCAAATGAAAGCGACCATGGTGTTGATAAAACTGACCCAAAACCACAGCACTAACAGGAAGATAGAATCTTGACTGCCGGTCTCAGCAGTAATCGGCCGATAGATATAGGGCAAAATGTCATAATAGCCAGCAATGAGTGCCCAACCATAAAGGAGCGCATTGAGGGCACCAATGCCGAGGACATCACGGCGGTTCTCAAGTAAGATCGCGGCTTCAATGGTGGTAACAAGATAGAGTGGCCATAGCCAACTTGAACCACCGCCTGTAAAGTGGATAAGCACGGTAATGACAATGATATCTAAGAGGATATGGATGTGGTCGATGTA
>LGVF01103635.1_pt1 | contig 14564 bp, 6 predicted proteins | sample 469901 | NCBI WGS metagenome assembly LGVF01 (sample SAMN03893561, study PRJNA290197) | marine sediment metagenome | material: sediment; isolation source: combined push core samples #3730, #5133, and #5579 collected at Hydrate Ridge | place: Pacific Ocean: Hydrate Ridge
GTGCTGCTGCTAGCCCTGGCCGGGCTGCCGCCGACGGTGGGTTTTATGGGTAAACTGACAATTTTTTCCGCCGCCCTAGCCGCCGGTTATCCGCTGCTGGCAGTGGTCGGCATCCTGGCCTCCTTTGTTTCGATCTATTTCTATCTACAACCCGTCATTCAGATGTATATGACCCCATCCCCCTCAACAGAAACAATAGAGGGTAATGCAGGGGAATATACCGTCATCGCCCTCTGCCTTGGCTTAACCCTGGTTTTTGGAATTTTGCCGGGCCCTCTGTTGGAGCTCATTGGTCAACTAACTCCTTGATGGAGCATCGCCATGGCTGATAGACAAACAATGGAAGAAAAAATCATCCAGTTTCTGGCTGCCAAGGCCTTTGCTGTAGCCGGCGCATCGAGCAATCGTGAAAAATACGGCAACAAAGTTCTGCGCTGCTATCAACAGCACGACCGCAGGGTCATTCCCGTCAATCCCCGAGCCGCAACCATCGAAGGATTGAACTGCGCAACTAGTGTGGCCGAATTACCTACCGAAGTCCAAAGCCTGTCCATCATTACACCACCACAAATCACCGAACAATTAGTTGAGCAAGCCATCGATCACGGCATAAAAAATATCTGGATGCAACCAGGCGCCCAGAGTCCTGCGGCCGTCAATCGCTGCGAAGAGGCTGGCCTCAATGTCATCGCAGACGGCAGTTGCCTGCTAGTGGTGCTGGGTTACCACGAAAGCTGAGTCACGGCACTTCGACCAGTATTCTCACAGATGCAATTCTGTATCACTTCTCTCCTTTTAGCTTCTTATCAAACTTCCACACCTTCACCGAATATAATCTTTTGCCCATCATTATGGGCTATCCCATACAGGGGCATCCACTACCCTCAGGGTGAGCCAGGGCCTATTCTTTCGCAAACTTTCAGTCTTAAAAAACGTCTTGCTATAATATTTTAAGACGGAATCAAATATTGCTATCCCTGCAGATGCATTCACCTACCGTTCCCACCGGCCCATTCAATACGCCCCCATGTGCCCCAGCGCTCGCTGGAACCTTTTGGTCAACACAGGCTGTTCAATACGACAGCCGACGCCGACGCATTACTTAATGCTCTGGGCAGAATCGTCTATTGTAAGTCCACCGCGTAACCTGACGGCAACGTATCAATAGGAGAAGCACACAGCCCTGGATCCTTAGATAGACACTCCAGTGCGTAATTACACAAATTTGGTACAAACAACAAAGGCCGAGATGAAATCTCGGCCCTTAAACTAACATTAGACCAGCGATGTTTCTTCTATACTGTCTCAACCAATGCGGGTTGATCAGGAGACGCTAGCCGGCTGAGAGCAATCAGAACAGACCTGAACCTGTTCAGGATTTTGATTTCCACAATCCAGGCATTGCCTCAAATGTCCAATGTTCTGCTCCCATTCAGAAAGCAGCTTTTCAAGTTTTGCCACTTGCTGCGCCTGCCACACAATCTGGCGCCGTCCCGCCTTGCTAACAGCCCTCATGCAAGCAATGACCCGATATTCATCCCTCGACAATCCCATATTCACCCCGTGTAATGTTTTTGTGCCAATGGATTATTACCAATGCAATTGGTATGCCGTATTCACTATGTTTCTATGGTGCGCTGACATTCTTCTTTTAGCCTCATAGGCTGTACGCAAAACACCATTTTTCAGGCAAGCAGAACATCACTTCCCCTAGGCCTTGCCAAGAACCAATAAAATTTTACAATGCCCAACATGCTTCTTTTTGTCTAAATCGGTGCCTGATTTTGTCATTTGGGGGGGAGTGAACGATCCGCTTGCCAAGACACATCATGCTCAAAGGAGCACTTTTTCCCAAGGTCAAGAAAATCAAACGGTTGCGCGGAGGCGTAGTTGTTTACGCCGCACCATTCCGTAGGACAGCGGAATGGGACAGCCTCTGGCTGCCCGAAGGGCGAGGGCCAGGGATGGCCCGAGTCACAAGCAAATGTGCAGATTGACGCAGAGCTTGGGGAAAAGGGCCGTTTCCGGATAGAAATTAATTCAGTAATCGACCATCGAACTTAACAGGACTGGACCGATAGTACTCGAATATTTTCTACCCAAAAGGAGCTAGCAGTTATGGAGAATATGATTTGAAAGGAAATACGAGATGATGCTTAAAGGTGGATTAAAAAGGCTTATAAAGGGTGCACCTAGTTCTTTTCTTGTCTCTGGGCCAACGCCCAAGCCCCCATTATTGTATACAGGACATGGTGGCGGTCTTTCTCAGACAGATGGCGGATCATCAATACAACGGCTTCTTCCATGGCAGTGAGTGTCAAGTCTTCCACCGGTGTTTCAGCACGAAGCTTGTCTATGACAATTTGCGTCAACCTCGGGTCCAGGCTGTCGCTTTTTTGCGACAAATCAGCCTTTATTTCTGGCAAGGTTTCACCGGTAATGAGCCAGTTCAGAGAAACGCCGCAAACATGGGCAACTTTAGCCAAAGCGGCGGCATTGGGTTCATTCAGGCCCTTGACATATCCCGAAACGGACCCTGCGGAAACTCCCAATTCGGAGGCCAGAGCACGCTGTGTGAGTCCTGCCCTTTCCAAGGCCTGTTTAATCCGTTGGCCGATAACTCCCTTATTGACTTTCATGTTGTTTATATAAGCTTCAGATCTACCTTTGTCAATATTTTTTAATTTTTATGAAGACTTCCTATTTTTCTCAAAACCTGCCATTTCCCTACAGAAAATCATAGTTTTCCAAACATACCCCCTCTTTTAAATTCAATAAAACAGCATTCCGTCTTGACAATTCAGAATTACCGAATATTATATTCGGCATACCTGAACCCGGATTGAACAAATACAATCGTCAATAGCTTCCGTAATTGCCAAGAAAACCTCTCCTGCTCCCTCAGGCACTACCTGAATTTGACTTCGCTGAGGATGGTCAGGAGCTTGTCGTCAAGCTTTATCAAACTTTACAGGGAGGGAATCATGAAAACACCTATCGCGGTAATTGGCATTGGCTGCAGATATCCCGGAGGCGCTGACTCACCGGAAGCCTTTTGGAGTCTGGCATGCAACGGTACTGATGCCATTAGAGATGTTCCAGCGGACCGCTGGGACTCTAGGCTATTTTTCAGTCCGAATGTTCAAAAACCCGGCAAAGCCTATGTGCGCAAGGCTGGATTTCTCAAAGAACCTCTGTTCGACTTCGACGCCCTGTTTTTCGGTATTTCACCGCGAGAAGCCGATGTACTTGACCCGCAACAAAGGCTTTTATTGGAAGTGGCCTATGAAGCGATCGAGGATGCAGGACTGCCACTTGAAAAGCTGAAACACTCCCGAACCGGGGTCTTCATCGGTGGCTTCACTCTGGATAATATGCTGGAGCAACTGAATCTCTCCAACCTCGATCTTACGGATTCCTTCACCCCCGCCTCCCTTACCATGACCATGCTTTCAAACCGCCTCTCGTATACCTTCGGCCTGCAGGGTCCGAGCATGACCATCGATACGGCCTGCTCCTCGTCTCTGGTGGCCACCCACCTCGGCTGTCAGAGTATCTGGACAGGCGAAAGCGAGATGGCCATCGTCGGCGGCGTCAACGTTCTGCTGCGACCGGAGTTTTTTGTCATGCTGGCAAAGGGCAAGTTCATATCGACCCACGGCCGCTGCAGAGCCTATGACCAAGGGGCCAGCGGCTATGTCCGAGCCGAAGGCGCAGGCACCGCGATCCTCAAACCTTTACCCAAAGCCATTGAGGACGGAGACCACATCTGGGCGGTCATTCATAACACAGGGGTCAATCAGGACGGAACAACGGCAGGGATCTCTTCACCCAATCAATTTGCCCAGGAAGCCCTGCTAAGACAGGTGCTACAGGACAGCAGTATCTCCCCCGGAGACATTCATTACGTAGAAGCTCACGGAACCGGAACCCAGGCCGGCGATAGAGCGGAAACAACTGCCCTGCACAATGTGCTGGCAGAAGGAAGGGGCCCTGACGAGAAGTGCCATGTAGGTTCCATCAAAACCAACATCGGTCATGCGGAATCCGCCGCCGGTATCGCCGGACTGATCAAAGCTATTCAGGTCGTTGGCCACGGCAAGATTCCACCGAACCTCCATTTTGAAACACCGAACCCGGAAATCCCCTTCGACAAGATGTGTATCAAGATACCGACCCAACTGGAAGACTGGCCTAACCCTGAGGCAAGGAGACTAGCCTGTGTCAGCTCCTTCGGTTATGGCGGCACCAACGCCGCCGCAGTACTCGAAGCTCCACCGCAGATCACCCCAGACAAAACTCTTCCAGCGGGGGACGACGAGGAGCCAGTCCTCGCCGTTATCCCCATCTCAGCACGAAACCGTTCAGCCCTAAAGGACTTGGCCAAACGCTACGCCGATTACCTGGAGGAGCAACCCGATATTTCCTGGAACGACTTGCTGCACACCCTCTCCCATCGTCGGAGCCAATTCAAACATCGCGCCGCCTTCTTGGCCTCAAATGCCACAACCCTGCAGCAAAGCCTCAGTGAGTTTGCCCAGGACGGTATGCCCAGCGGGGCTTCCACCGGCGATGCATCGAGCGATGCCGCCCTACCGCTAACATTTGTCTACACCGGGATGGGTCCCCAGCACCCAGGTATGGGCATGGAATTGTTTCAGCAGGAGAAAGTGTTTCGCGACACCATGCTCCGCTGTGAAGAGATTTTCAAGGAACTATCCGGTCGCTCCATTCTAGATGAGATTCGCAAAACCGGGCCAGACTCCCGCATGGGGGACACTCGTATTTCGCAACCGGCCAACTTTTTCATCCAGGCCGCCCTCACCGATCTCTTGGCGTCGTGGGGCATCCGTCCCGACATCGTGGTCGGACACAGCGTCGGCGAAGTAGCCAGCGCTTACGCATCGGGGGCCCTTTCCCTCAAGGACGCCCTGCTGGTCAGCTATCACCGTGGCCGCCTGCAACAGACACTCTCAGGAACCGGCAGTATGCTGGCAGTAGAACTGACCGAAGCTGAGGCGCAAGAACTGCTAAACGAACTTCCCGAAGTGTCCATCGCCGCCATCAACGGTCCATCCTCCCTCACACTGGCCGGCGATACTCAACAACTGGAAACCGCCCAGTCCATACTGAAAGAGATGGACCGCTTCAACAAATTCATGAAGGTAACCATTCCCTTCCATTCGCCGAAAATGAACGCCATCGAGCTGGAACTGGAAACCGCTCTGCGGAGTCTGACGCCACAACCGGCTACGATACCTCTCTATTCTACCGTCAGCGGAACACGCCTTAACGGCCCTGAGCTCGACGGCGAGTACTGGTGGCTCAATGTTCGCCAAACCGTCCGTTTCGCCGAGGCGGTCGGCAACATCGCCGCAGACAACCAGGATTGCAACTACCTAGAGATCGGACCGCACCCGGTCCTTCGCGCCTCCCTGCTGCAATCCCTCAATGAAACCAAAACAACCGGCAAACCGGTACAGACACTAAACCGCAAGACCGAAGAGGTAGCCACCCTGCGACAGTCCCTGGGAGAGCTCTTTTGCCTGGGTTATGAGCCTCAATGGGAAGAGCTTAGCGCAGCGAAAGGCCGCTACATCAAACTGCCCCGCTACCCCTGGCAACGGGAAGAACACCGAATTCGGCGAACCGCCAGGGCTCAAAATCAACTCCAGACGGCAAGCGAACATCCTCTACTAGGCTGCCAGGTTGACACTGCCGCCCCAAGCTGGCAGGTGGAAATCGGCGGAGAGCTACATCCCTACATCGAAGATCACCGTGTTTCAGGAGAAGTCGTGGTTCCCGGGGCCGCCTACCTCGAAGCCGGCCTTGGCGCCCATAAAGTCCACAGGGGTTCTGAACCCTGCGTGCTGGAAAACCTGGCCTTCCACAACATGCTGGTACTCGATCCACAGACGTCGACCCGCATGTCGGTAACGGTCGACCCGAAAACCGGGCGCTATGAAGTTCACAGCCGACCAACGGAAGATCATGCCACCTGGACCCTCCATGCCACCGGCACCATTGCCGACGGAGGACCAAAACAGCAGCAGGTCGATCTGATCTCCCGCCAAGCAATCTGCACGGAAGCGCAAGCCATCCCGGACTTCTACGAAAAACTTTCCGATATGGGCCTGGTCTACGGACCGTCCTTCCAAACCGTTGCCGGCTTGCATATTAGCCCCGATGGTCAGGCTGTCCTGGCGAGAATCGAAAGCCAAATTCCTAAGGAAGAAGATTATCTGCTACATCCGACCCTGATCGACGGTACCTTTCAAGCCCTAGTGACCCTGGCTCAGGGTCAAGACGGCGAAGGAGCAGGCCCCATGGTTCCCGTGGCCATCGACCGATTCGCCTTCCACCGGCCGCCCACAGGCACCTTCTATGCTTTTGCGGCACTTACTCATTGCGATGAACAACAACTGACGGCCGATCTCAGCTTTTTTGAAGAGAACGGTGAAGTGATCGCCCACCTGCAAGGCGTCAAATGCCAGCGCGTCATGGCTCAGGACCAGGCACGGGAAGACCTGGAACAGTATTTTTATGAACATGCCTGGGTACCGGAAGTCTTAGACGAACTATCCCCGCGCCAGGGGGTGGATCAGGAACAGTGGCTGATCCTCGGAGATCGGACTGCGGCGGAGCCGATCATCGAGGAATTCTCCCGGCGGGGGATCGAACACCTGCTCGTGGAAAGGGGAGAAAAAACCTGCCTGAAAGGGGAGTCGCCCATATTGCGCCCCGACGATCTAAGCGGAATGATGGAACTCGTCGAGATGAAAGCGCAATCGGGGCTAACCCATGTTCTTCATCTCTGGAGCCTGCATCCATCACCGCAAGACGATTTGCAGAGCCAGATCGTCGCCGGAACCATGCCCTTGCGGAACCTTGTTGAGGCATTGCGAGCTAATCTTGGACAACAGCCACTGAACATCATTTCCGCCACCCAGCAGGCCCATGTGGTCGCCGACGGCGACAGGGGGCAAAACCTAGCGGCCGCTCCGATCAGTGCTTTCGCTCGATTGGTCGAAAACGAATACGTCAACATCCGTTTTCAACATATGGACTTTGCAAACCAAACCAACTTTCACAGTCTGGCGGCGAGCCTGCTGCTCGCCGACAGTCACGAAAGGGAGATTGCAGTAAGATCCGAAACCCTATGGCTACGGCGACTCAAGCGGGCTCCGTTTCTCGGTGCCGCGAAAAAATGCGCAACGCAACTCTGCAACTGTGCCGACAACTGTGTGGAATTGCAGCCCCCTGCTGCCCAGGATGAGCAGCCGGTGCTATTTCGCGAAACAGCCCGCATCGAACCAGGTCCACAAGAGATGGAGATTCGGCTACACAGTGCATCTCTGCAGCCAAGCCAACTTTCAAACTCGGCCAAGTCCGACACCAAACAGCCTATCAACTTTTCCGGAATCGTCACCAAGACAGGAGAAGGCGTCGACCATCTGCAGGTCGGAGATAACGTCATGGGAATCGGACACGGCCCCCTGCGCTCCTTTTACATGGCACCGGCGCAAACAGTGATCTTGAAACCACAAGGCGTATCGGCTCTGGCAGCCACCGGGCTGACAGAGCTGCTCGGCGCGTATCATGCCCTTAGCAAAATTGCCAGGCTGAAGAGGGGAGAGAGGCTGCTGATCTGTAATGCCGCGAGCCCTGAGGGACTAGCTGCCATTAAGGTCGCAAACTGGATCGGTGCCGATGTTTTTGCCACTACCGACTCTATGGAAACAGCCCAGGATCTGAAAACACAGGGAGTTGGAAAGGTATATACCACTCGCGGCCCGGCTCTCGATGAAGAGCTGGCAGCGGACACTCAGGGAAAGGGCCTTGACGTGGTGTTAACTATGACCTCAACCAAATCCCTGACCGGAAATTTCCGGTCATTGGCCTCCTGCGGCCGGATCGTAGAGATCGGATCGCGACAACCACAGGAGGATCTCCATCTCCCCCAGATCGCCTTACAAAAAAATCTAATTTTTGCTAGCGCGGACATTAACCGCCTACTGGTCGAAAAACCCCGTCAGTGCAGAGACCTGCTTGCAGAGGTGGCCGCCCTCCTGGCTGATGGCTGCCTAAGCTCCCTACCGGTCACTGCCTTTGCCGCCGATCAACTCGATGCTGCTCTCGACCCCACCAGCCTTCCCCTTGGCGGCCTGGCCATCACCTTCGAAGGAACGGAAGTTCAAGCCGAAACCGATACCTGCGAACCCCTATTTCGTGAGGATGGAACCTATTTGGTAACCGGTGGCACCAAAGGATTCGGCCTGGAGGTCGCCAAGTGGATCGCCGACCAGGGCGGCGGCACCCTGCTATTGGTTAGTCGCAGTGGCGCCGACGAAACCACCCTGCAAGCCACCAGCGAAATGGAAGCGACCGGTACCCAGGTAGTCACCCGGGCTGGCGACATCGGCGATGAATCGGCAATCGAGAAACTGATCGCCGAGACCGGACAGGCGCTGCCGCCGCTGCGGGGGGTGTTCCACGCCGCCGTGATCCTGGAAGACGCCCTGCTGGCCGATCTCACCGCCGAAAGCCTTGCCCGCACCCTGCACGCCAAGGTCGGGGGCCTTTTGCATCTCGATAAACACACCCGGAAATGCCCGCTGGAAGTCTTCATGACCTTCTCTTCGGTATCGGCATTGATCGGCAACACCGGTCAGACCTCCTACGTGGTGGGCAATGCCTTCCTCGATGCTTTCGCTCATTATCGCCGCAGCCAGGGGCTGCCCGCCACCAGCATCAATTTCGGCGCCATCTCTGATGTCGGCATCCTCAAAAAACGCGCTCACATTGAAGACTTCTTCCGCCGCCACGGGGTCCACAGCATGAAACCCCTTGCCACCTGCCAGCTGCTAGGCCGCGTTCTGCGGGCGGACCTCGCTCAAGCCGGGATCTTTGACGTCGATTGGGCAACCCTTTCCATGGCCATGCCGATCGTTCAGTCTTCGCCGGTCTTCGATGAACTACTAACGGACCGCGACCGAAACGGTGCTGGCGAGGACGGTCAACTGGCCGCTCTGCACAGCCAGCTTGCCGAACTTGAACCGGAGAAGCAAAGCCAGTGGCTCCACGAACAGATTGCCCAGGAGGTCTCGCAAGTGCTGGGCCTTTCTGCAGCCCAGATCGACATCAACGAGCGCTTTGCCAATATGGGCATCGATTCCCTTTCAGCCGTGGAATTGGGTGTCGGCCTGCGCGAAACCCTCGGGGCCGAATTCTCGACGGTCAACCTGCTCAATATTGCCTCGATAAACCGGCTGGCAACAGAAATCCACGACAAGCTCGGGCTTTATACCCCCCCTTAATTGATGCACTCACAAAAACATTATTGGATGGCTAAGCAAAAATTTCGACCTACAAGGCCTGGTGTTTTTTCAGGGGCGAAGACATACATCTAGTATGTCGAGGTTCTGAAAAAACACCGTAACGCCGTAGGGCGGACTTTTTGCGACGCCATCTTAATTGAAAACCTGACCGAATCTACTGAAAGGAACCCTGTTAATGACACCTATTGGATTGGAAATTGGTTCGATTGCCGTGAAAATGGTTAGCCTGGACAAGGAACTACGACCATCCGTCGTCAAATACCTGCGCCACGAAGGCAACTTTGACCGAGTAATCAACAGCGATTTACGCCCTTACCTGGAACAAGGAACGGTCTGCGTCACGGGACCGGCAGCCAAGATGCTCCTCAACTTTCCGTACCAACCAGAAAGCGAGTGCCTTGAAGCCGCCATCGCCCAACGGCAACTGCAGCCCGACCTTCTGCTTACCCTCGGCGGCGAAAACCTGACCCTCTACACCCTGCAAAACGGGGAAATCCGGGACCTGTATTCCTCCCCCAAATGTGCTGCCGGCGGCGGCGAGTTTATGTTTCAACAGTTCCTTCGCATGGGCTATAGCCCTGAAGAAGGCATTGCCGCCAGCCTACGGGGACAGAAAGTCCCCCTTGCGGTGCGCTGCTCGGTTTATTGCAAATCGGACGCGACCCACAAACTCAACAAAGGCGAATGCACCCCGGAGGACATCTGCCACTCGCTGATCGACGATCTGGCCAACAAAACCTTGAGCCTCATCGACACGGCACAGTGGTCGACCCGCAGGGTGCTTGTGGCCGGCGGGCTGGCCCTTAACGCACCGCTCCTTGAGAACCTGCGGAACCTGATGCCGCAAACGGAACTGATCGTGTTGCCGGAAAGCCATGTTTTGGAAGCCTATGGTGCCGCCCTGAAAGCCGCTGAAAATCCGCAACAGACTCGCCCACAACAGTGGTTCACACCAGGCTTGGAAACTGTCCTCGGCCTGTCGGCCCTCAATGAGGGACTGCCCCTTCTCGATTTTCGAGTCCAGGGCACCGAAACCCGCACCATCAGAGAGGGTGGCAGCTACATTCTAGGAATCGACGCTGGATCGACCACCACCAAGGCCGTGCTGTTGGACGCCGACAGCGGCCAGGTTGGCGCCAGCGTCTACTTGCGAACCCATGGTAATCCACTGGTAGCGACCCAGCAATGCATCGCGCAGATCCTGGAAGATATCGAAGACACCAAAATCGACCTGATTCAGGTCGCCGTCACCGGTTCCGGACGGGAACTGGTTGCTCTGCACCTGAACAACAGCCCCTTTTTCAATGAAATCCTCGCTCATGGTCGAGCTACCGCCGAAGAATTCCCTCAGGTTGAGACAGTATTCGAAATAGGCGGTCAGGATTCTAAATTTATTTCATTCGATAACGGCATTGCCGTCAACTATGCCATGAACGATGGCTGTTCAGCCGGCACCGGCAGCTTCCTCGAAGAATCGGTGTTGATGGACATGGCAATCCCCCTCGAAGAAATAGCCTCCAAGGCTTTTCAGGGCGAAAAGCCGGTAGCCTTCGGCGAGCGCTGTTCGGCCTTTATCAACACCGACCTGCGCAATGCCATGCAGCAAGGAGCAACGACTGAAGACGTCGTCGCCGGCCTCATCTATTCCATCGTACAGAACTATCTAGTCAAGGTTGTCGGTCAGTCGTCCGTCGGCAAAGTCATCGCCTTTCAGGGGGGAGTGGCCCTTAACAAGGCGGTGGCAGCGGCCTTTGCCCTGCAAACCGGCAAGCAGATCGTGGTACCCCGTTACCCAGAGCTCATGGGCTGCGTCGGTGCTGCCCTGATGGTCCGCGACCGCTTTGAGAGCGGTCAATTACAGAAGAGGCAAATGAATCTTGCAGACTTTTTGGCGAGCGACGCCAAGGAGAAAGAGCCCTTCAGCTGCCCTTCCTGCGAAAACTTTTGCACCATACGACGCACTGAAGTGCGGGGCAAAAGTTACCCCTTCGGCGGCCTCTGCGCCAAATACGAAAACGACCGTCAGCAGCGCAATGCCGACGAAGGGAAAGACTTGGTGGCCCTCCGCAACCAGCTGATGTTCCACGAGTACGGGGCCTGGAAGGTCCCCTCACCTCGCGGCACCGTCGGGATCCCCCTGGCCCTCTCATCCTACGAATGGTTTCCCTTCTTCGCCAAGTTTTTCAACATCCTCGGCTTCCAGGTGGAAACCTCGGATCATATCAGCCAACGGGACCTGCGCACCAAGGCTCCGATCTGCTATCCCGGCGAGTTGGCCCACGCCGCCGTGCGCGACTTACTGCGACGCGGGGTCGATCATGTGTTTCTACCTCACGCCATGGGGGACCAGTTACCTTGGGAACCAACAACCGGACCGCCACTGACTTGGGAGCACAAAATTGGCGAGGGTTGGATCGACGGCCTGTTCTGTCACATTGCCCGCGGCCTTCCTTCTCTGCTGAATATATCGGTCGATGACGCAGAAAAATCTAAGTTGCTAACTCCCATGATCTCCCTGGCAGACCGCCTGTGGCAGGGGACTTTAATTCAGCTGGCCAATCTCGCACCACAGCTCGCCGTCGGCAAAGGGGAAATTCTTGCCGCGGCTGAAGAGGCCCGAAACCATTACCGCACCTATCGCCAGGCCCTGGCCAAGAACGGACAGGAACAGTTGGAGCTCCTCGGTGAGGGTCCCACTGTAATCCTGGCCGGTCGGCCCTATGTGGTTTGCTCAAGCCGCATCAACCTCGCCCTGCCGCGCAAACTCACCAGCCGCGGCTACAACGTCGTGCCTATCGATTTCCTGCCCCTGACGAGCGAGCCGCCCAAAAAACGCAACATGTGGATGGCCACTCAAATGATCGAAAATGCCATTTCTTTTGCCCGCCAACGCCCCAACTGGCACCTCTGTTTCGTCAGCTGTTTCGCTTGTTCCCCCGACGGCATGCTGGAACATGTCTTTCGACAACAAACATCAGGACAGACCTACTGTCATCTGGAGCTTGATTCCCATACGGCCCATGCCGGCTTCGACACGCGAATCGGGGCCTTTCTTGATATTTTGGGGCAGGAGAACGCCCCCCAAGCCAGCGGAGGACCGAATCGATGAGTACAAAAAACTTTCAACCGGCAAGAATTGGCGACGACTTCAAGTACATCATCGACAGCGACGGTAACCGGCTGGCCCTCGATCATCCGCGGGTGGTCCACGTCTGGACCATGAACTACTATCGGCACTGCAGCAGCCTGCTCAAGCACCTATACAAACGCCGTGGCATGCAGCTGCGCATCACCCCCGAACCGAGCAACGAGCTGTTGCGCAAATCGAAACAGGTCTGCACCGGCAAGGAGTGCCCAGCCCTGAATCCGGTTATGGGGGCGGTACTACACGACATGGAACACCAGCGGCAACCGGATGAAGTCACCCTCTACTACGGTCTCGATTGCGTCGGGCCCTGCCCTGCTGGTGCCTGGCCCCTGACCTGCGACGCCTATCTGAACAAGCTACAGATTCGTAATGTGGTTTTTCCCGGAAGTCCGGCGGTACATAATAATTACTTTGGCCAGGGCATTATGTATGCGTGGGAACTGTTTTGCGGTTTTGCTATTGCCGATATCCTGGCCGAAGCCGAGATTGCCCTGCATCTGACTGCTGCGGACCCGGATAGCGCTTTAAAGGTCTTTGATGAGGCTTGCGAACAACTCTGTTTACGGGCCGAAAAGGGGCTCATGGCCTTTGAAGGAGCCATGCGGAAATGGAGTCGCATCATGGCTCTGATACCATTAAAAAAATCCATTGATGATTTTCCTAAGGTGGTCATGATCGGCGGCGGTAACGGCTTCTTCTTTCATCCCCTCTTCATCGACTATTTCGTCGAACAGCAGGTGCTGGTCAAACTCAACCCCATGACCGACTTCCTCAGTCATATCGATTCCGACCTGCCACGACTGGTCGCTTTCGAGGCAGGGCAAGAGGCAAAAAAACAATATTCAGTCGGAAGCCGTGCCCTAGCGGCCCTGACCCTAAACCAAAATGGCTGGGAAAAACGTAAAGCCCTGATCCATGCCGTTAATGCCATGGCCGGCNNGCATTTCCATCGGCCGTTACCGCAAAATCGCCTCTAAAAGCCGACTATTGTTCGCCGACCATATGACCTATGCCGAACTATCCGTCAAAGGCGACACCATGTTTCCCGATCAATTGATGATGGAAGCCACCGGCAACCTCGGCCTGCTCAAACTTGCTATCGATTCAAACAGCTACGATGCCGGTTTCCACTCGAATAGCTTCAACTGCTTTCACGGCATAGTCGGACAGGCCCTCTCAAAAGAACTCGCCAGCCGGGAGAACTTCCCCTTCGTGGTACTGGAGTTTGACGAAATAGGGTTCACCGCCCAGAACCGGACCCTGCTCGAAACCCTTTGTGCCAAGGCGAAAAAATCCTTTACTCGCCGCAAAGAAAAAGAGACTATTCCAAAAATAGCAGCCTCACAATCTGGACTCAGACAGGGGGCTCTCCCTTGAGCACTTAAACAGAACGCCGGGGGCAAGTTGCCCCCGGCGTAGAGTTTTTAAACATTGTCGGAATTGTATTTAGCATATCCGCTGCAAGGGACCGATACAGAAAAGGGACATCCCAAGATGGACGCCCCGCACCAACAGGAAAAACTTATGGAAAAGATTTTTGAGTTCATCGACCCTGGCGAGATGGTGTCTTTGTATAATCACGGCACCCATGTGGTGGAAGTTTCGCTGTTTCTTGACGATAGGCACACCCTTGAGCCCCATTCTGTGATCTTAAGCCACGCCGAAGCTGAGCAAAGGATATCTGACTTGCGGAGCCGGCAGGAGCTAGCTTCCTAACTCAAATCAGCTACACAAGATAGGAATAGGAAAGTCCCGTCCTGGGATTACAGGCGGGCCTTTTCATGTTTTTCCCCTTACTTCTCTCTCTAATGTTGAAATCTGGTTCTCTTGTGTGGTCCTTACTAAAGCCCTGGGATTCCGATAGGACCAGGAAGATCCGGGATACCGCACCCTGAAAGCAAGATTGTAATAAGCAATATAAATATTAAAATTGCCAGTTGTTTCATACGAATTCCTCCTGAAAGCATAACGGCTGTGATTAAGTAGGTGCGCGTTTTGCGCAATCCGCTTGTTTAAATTGTTGAACGAAGCCGCTGTCGCGGCGGAAAAAACAAACTCCCAATCACTATCAATCTCGC
>LGVF01049564.1_pt1 | contig 14563 bp, 19 predicted proteins | sample 469901 | NCBI WGS metagenome assembly LGVF01 (sample SAMN03893561, study PRJNA290197) | marine sediment metagenome | material: sediment; isolation source: combined push core samples #3730, #5133, and #5579 collected at Hydrate Ridge | place: Pacific Ocean: Hydrate Ridge
AACGAGCCGTACCACAAGTAATTGCAACTTATGACATGCGCACCATAACAAAGCCCTTTTGGGCTTTTTATTTAAGTAACATTTTTCTCTTGGTTTTGCTTCTTGACTTTTAATGAATAGTGAATTATAATAAATTATCAAATTATTTAACAACGTTAAGTTTTTATATTACTGTTAAGGAGGTATAAAATGACAATCAAAGAAAAGAACATCAAGCAGCAAAGAGTAGAAGGATATTTTATTGATGCTGCCAAAGTAATTATAAAAAAAGAAGGACCGCAAGCTGTCACAGTCCGAAAAATTGCCGAAATTTCAGGATATTCTTATGGTTCGATATACAATTATTATAAAGACCTAGAAGAACTTATGTTCCATGTCAAGAATTCGATGATTCAAGATATGATTAACACGATGCATCAATCAGGAAAAAAACCTCAAACCATTGAGGATATACAGGTAATCAATCGAGAGTTCGCTAATTTTTTTATGGACAATCCAAATATTTATGAGTTTTACTATAATTATCCTATAAAAACTAAAGGTAAAACTCCTATAGACGACATCGGTTTTAATGAAACTAGATTGCAAGTTTATCAGGTTTTTGTCGATATGGGTATCCTTGCTAAGGAAGACTTGGAAGCAGTGTTTTGGACAATACTATGTTCTTTGTATGGTCTTCTAAATCTATACTTTTCATCAAATGGTCTTACAAAAGAAGATGTTTACTCTGGACTAGATAGAATTATAGAATTCACATTGAGAAGGAGATAAATTATGAATATTGGAATATTGGTGTATTCATACACTGGTAACACATTAAGTGTAGCTGAAAAAATCAGAGTGCAAATTCTTACAAACGGAGATCAAGCGCAAATACATAGAATAACATGCATAAACGGTGAACCAAACGGACAGAAGCCGATGGTATTAAAAGATATTCCCGACGTAAGCGAATATGACAAACTAATAATCGGTGCTCCTATTAATGGATTTAGCGTATGCAAAGCACTAAAGATATATTTTGAGAGTAGTGAAATCAATGCTAGCCAAGTAAATTGTTTTGTGACTCAACATTTTAAACGCGCAATTTTTGGCGGCAACAGAGGGATAAAACAAATTAGTAAACTCGTTTCTAAACAGGGAGCAATTGTGACTAACACTGCTATTATACACTGGTCGTCAAAAGATAGAGATACACAAATCGATAACTCTGCTCAACTGTTGTCACGATTTTAAGGGGGAATTATGAAAAAGAGATCTAGAATTATATTATTTATCTTCTTGGGAATACTTATCTTTGGGTTAATCATGGCCGGATACGGCACATTAGGATTGAAAAAAGTGCTAAATGAGGATATCGAAAGTATTGATTTGTTTTTAGTAGAAGACGGAGAATATATAGGAGAATATGATAACTATCGATGGTCAAACACTGTCGAGGTAACAATTGAAAATCACGAAATAACAGCCATCAGAATAATCGAGTCAGGGAATCAATCGCAGGCTAAAATATTGGATGAAATAATCAACGCTGTACTAAGTGAGCAACAGGTAGATATCGACACCGTATCAGGAGCTTCTGCCACAACTAATTCATTACTTAAAGCTATTGAAGATGCACTTAAATAATTGACACTTGTAAAAGTGATAAGCCGATTTTTAAACATGGGAGAATTTTATCATTATATATATAGCATAATAAGTTGCAACTAAATGCGTTACGACGAGACGTATCATAAGTAATTGCAACCAATGATATAAACAGCATAATAAAGCCCTTTTGGGTTTTTTTATTTGGATTTTATATGGCCTGTTATTTATAATGAAGTGTGATATAATATAAATAAGAGCGAAAAGAACAGTAGTACGAAGTAATATAATTCCTTTCAATTAGAACTTATAGAAGAAGAAAAAAAACTAATCTTTGTTAAGGAGAATACAATGGATAGAAATACAATGACAAATCATCTTATTAAAACGAAACTATTTATTCCCGAGTGTAGTGTTTTGTTAGTAAATCGGGGAACGTTATTTCGCAGATTAGATGAATCAACAGAGTTTAAACTATCTTTGATTTCTGCTCCAGCTGGATTTGGTAAGACAACTTTAGTTAGTGCTTGGGCAAAAGAACATTGTGGTAAAATTACATGGTTGTCTCTAGAGAAGAAAGATAATGATATTTTTCTTTTTTTAGCATATCTTATTGCTGCCTTACAAAATATAGATCAACAAATTGGATCAAGTTTAATGAGTGATTTAAATGAATCAAACATTCTTGATGTTGATGGTATACTAAATACATTAATAAATGATATTTCTGATTTACCAGAAAAATTTATTTTTGTAATTGATGATTTTCACTTTATTTTTGATAAAAAAGTCATTTACGCTTTAACATATTTATTAGAAAATTCGCCATCACAAATCAAGTTTATTGTACTAACAAGAGATGATCAAAATCTACCTATTTCTAAGTTCCGAGCTAAAAATAAGTTGAGAGAAATTAGGATAGATGATTTGCGTTTTACAAAACATGAAGTGAATCTGTTTCTGAATCATATTATGAGTTTAAATATATCGGAAGATGATATCGTTACTTTATTGAATCGAACAGAAGGCTGGATAACAGGATTACAATTATTTTCTCTAGCCATTTCAGGTCAGGAAAATAAAACAAAGTTTATTGAATCATTCAAAGGAAATAACAATTATATTTCTGAATATTTAGTTGAAGAAGTAATTAAACAACAACCAATAGAGATTAAAATATTCTTATTGAAAACTTCAATTCTAAGCCGCTTATGTGGACTGCTTTGTGATGCAGTAGTTCCTGAGTCTTCAATTAGTGGACACCAAATACTTCAATATCTTCAGCATATAAACCTATTTATTGTTCCGCTTGATCAAGAAGGTAACTGGTATCGATATCATCATCTATTTGGAGAATTGCTTTATCAAAAATTGATAAATGAATGTCAATCAAAAGAAAGTGAAGTTTCATATTGTGCTGATGAACTTCATTTACTTGCAAGCGAATGGTATATTGAAAATGGATTTTTGAGTGAAGGAATAGAACATGCTATAAAGGGAAGGGCTTATGAACTTGTTGCTTCATTGATTGAAGATGTTTGGGCCGACATGGACAAAAATTTAGAATCGAAAACATGGCTTAAATGGGCTGATGAAATTCCTGTACAGATTCAAGAACAACATCCTTTAATTTGTGCTGGTTATGCGTGGGCACTACTTGACTCTGGGATACTTGATGGTGTTGAAGAAAGACTAAAAATTGCTGAAAATTACATTTTATCTCAAATATTATCAAAAGAATTACACACTCCTAAAAAAGAGGATGATGTGATTGTTGATGAAGAAAATTATCGATTATTGCCAACTATAATAGCAACAGCTAGAGCTTATTACTATGCGCTTATTGGTGATGTTGCTAACTCTTCAAAATACGCTTATGAAGCAAAAAAACTCAATGAAACAGGGGAAAACTATAACAAAGATGTAGCCAATACGATTATTGGATTGGCTCAGTTTACAAATGGAGATTTGAATGATGCTTATAATACGATGAGCAATAACTCTAACAATAAAGAGTTACAAATAATGTCTTCAACAGTTTTAGGCAAACTTAAAATAGAACAAGGAAACCTATTTCAGGCATTTGATATTTACCAGAATGCATTACAATTCTCACAAAATGAACAAGGAAAATTCATTGCACTTATTCCAAGCCTATATTTGGGATTGGGTAATATTGAATTGCTTAGAAGTAATATAGACAAAGCATATTTATATTTGAAGCAAAGTGAAGAAGCAAGTAAAATATCTTCACTTCTTACTTGGAAATCTGATTGGTATATCTTGGAAGGACTTATTCGAGAATATCAAGGATATTTTGAAAACTCCATGGACTCATTTAGCTTAGCGTTTGAACATCGTTTTAAGAGTCCTGTTCCCGATGTGGAACCAATAGATACTATAAGAGTAAGAATCCTCCTCAAACAAGGGAAACTTTATGAAGCTTTAGATTGGGTAAACAGGAATCATCTAGCAATTGAAGATGAGATTACTTATCTTAATGAGTGTCAATATATTACTTTTACTAGAGTGTTAATTTCTCAATATAAGCATTCTCATAAAAGTAAACATTTGAAAGATGCAATCCGTCTAATTTCTAGATTGTCTCCTGCAATCAAGAGTGGTATGAGAATGGGGAGATTGATTGAACTAAAAATATTACAAGCTATAATTTACGATTTAAATGGGAACAAGGATCAAGCATTAGAAACCATTAAAGAGGTTATCGCTAATGCAGAATTAGAAGGTAACATTAGTGGATTAATTTTAGAAGGATTTCAAATTTACAACCTATTAATTCATACCGATGTAGTTGGAGTGAATCCAAAACTAGTTATCAAAATAGTGAAAATAATTGATGAAATTAGAATTATTCACAATCCAAACTCAAATCAAAAAGTGTATTCAGATAATCTTATAAATCTAAGCAAGAGAGAGTTTGAAATTTTGCGATTATTGGCAAAGGGTTATTCTAATCAAGAAATTGCAAATAACCTATACTTAGCACTAAGCACTGTGAAAAACTATATTCAAAATTTGTTTAGCAAATTACAAGTAAACAGTAGAACTGAAGCCATAAGTAAAGCAATTAAGATTGGACTACTATAAAAAATAGTACTAATTTATAGTACTTTGTGCTCTATTATATATTTATTTTTTTGATATGATGAAATAGTATTATCAGACTATCATAAAATAGATATGGAAAAAATGAACTGTAAAAAAGGTTCTTCTATATCTTTTGTAGGAGAACCTTTTTGTATGCAATAAAGAAGGGTATTAATAGTAAAGATGATACAAAAACACTTGAAGTGGAAAATAACATTGAAAATAAATTCAGCGATAAAAATGAACAGTGTAGAAAACAAGAGTGGATTACCATATGAAAAAGTACATAAACCGATGTTTGTACCAAAAATTGGGGGAAAGATCAAATACTCCTTATTTGTAGAATTAAAAATATAGTTGATATTATTTCTTATTTTTATGTAGTAAAAAAACATATCAGGAATCGAGGTAGAAGGAAATGAAACCAATAATAGTAATCCATTCATATCATCATAATAATACTAGAAAAGTAGCTGAAGTTATTGGTGATATTATTATCTCGGAAGTAATGTCCGTTTATGAAATAGAAAAGGAAGATTTAGTAGATAAAAATTTAATCGGATTTGGTTCTGGGATTGATAGTGGAAAACATTACACTGAACTATTGGAGTTTGCAAGTGAATTACCACCAGTTAAAGATAAGAAATGCTTTATCTTTTCGACAAGCGCAATGCAAGGGAATGCAAAAGTAGAAAAAGACCATAAGATGTTAAAGGCTATTTTATTAGCCAAAGGCTATAAGATTATTGGAGAATTTAGTTGCAAAGGGTTTAACACAAACAGTTTTCTTAAATATATTGGGGGAATAAATAGGAATAGACCAAATGAAGAAGATATAAGTCATGCAAAAAAATTTGCACTATATATTAAACAGGAATGCAGCCTAATACTTTAAATAATGAAATGAATGGAAAACGTGCAATACAAATCATTGTATTTAGTACAAAAACAGTAAAAATAAAAAAAGGAAAAGTGAATAATGGAAAAATTAAATCAACAAACAAAAATGGTAGGAGTATTATATTTACTTGTTGTACTGCTCGCACCATTTGTCATGATGTATATACCGTCACAAATAATAGTTGATGGTAATGCATCTGAAACGGTTAAGAACTTAATGGATAACGAGTTGCTATTTAGAATTGGAATTGTTCTAAAAGCTGTAGTATTAATGACTGAAATTATGATTGTTACTTTACTATATGCTATCTTTAAAAGAGTAGATAAAACACTATCTATAGCAGTTGCACTTTCTAGGTTTGGAATGATTATGATTATGGGAGTTAATCTTTTAGTTTCAGCAAGTATTTTACCGCTAATAACAAATCCTGCCTCATTTGCACCTCTTACAAATGGACAGCTTGACTCAATAATTTACTTAATGTTTAATATTCATGAATATGGAGAATATGTCTGGGGAGTATTTAATGTGGTTCATATAGCTCTTCTAGGATATTTAGTAGTAAAATCTAAATTTATACCTAATTTAATAGGTAAGGCTTTGATGATAGGAAGTTTGGGCTATTTACTAGAGAGTATAAAAGGTTTTCTAAATATTGATAATTCGTTTTTTGTAGGAATAGCAAGTATTTTATTGGTATTCTCGATGCTTGGAGAAATACCATTATTTATTTGGTTTATTGCTAATAAAAAAATAAAAAAGGAGAACTTGGAAAATGAAAGAGTTTAATATTATTATTATGTATTCAGAAGAATTGAAAAGAAATGTTAAAGTATACATTTCACTACCAGAGAATTACGATAAAGAGGATAAGTCATATCCAGTTTTATATATGACTGAAGGACAGATTTTATTTAATGACTATGATGATTATGATGGTACAAGTTGGGGTATGCTGGAAAGTTACAAGAATGACAAAAGTTTACCTGGGATCATTCTTGTCGGAATAGGTTCAACAGCTGCGAGAGTAGGTGAATTACTGCCATTTTCATTTGAAAATCGCAGAACGGGTAAATCTGTTGGAGGACATGCTAAAGAGTATTTGGACTTTATTGTGAATACAGTGAAGCCTGTAATAAATAAAAAATACAATGCTTTAACTTCACCAGAGCATACAGGGATATTAGGTTTTTCAATTGGTGGTGTCTGTGCCACATATGCAGCAACTACTTACAGTAATCACTTTTCACTATTTGGTGCAGTCTCAAGTGCCTATATACCTATACGAGATAAGATGGTTGAGTTGGTAAAACAATCTGATTTCTCTACTGTTAAGAAATTGTATTTGGATGTAGGGACTAACGAATCTGAAAATGAGACTAGAAGAGATGCTTATGTTGAAAGTAATCAACAAATATTTGATATCTTAGAAGAAAAGATGGATAAGAAAAGACTGGAATGTAGCATAATAAAAGATGGCCAACATATTGAAGCTGATTGGGACAATAGAGTTCCTAGTATCATAGCATTTCTGTTTAATGAATAAACATCATATAAATAGTTAATTTTATTACCAATAATAAAATTAGAAATGGAGTGAGTTTAATGAATATAGCAATTATAAATACAACAGACATACCATTAACAGACAAGGATTTTAATAATGATAAAGTTAGTATTGTTAATACAAGAATTATAGACCTAAAGTACTGTGAAGGCTGTTTTGAATGCTGGACAAAAACACCAGGTCTATGTGTTCATTTTGATGATATGCCAAAAATACTCCAGACTATTATGAATTCAGATTTAACTGTATATATATCTGATGTAAAGATCGGTTTTATTAGTAGTGAATTAAAGAAAGTACTAGATAAAACACTTCCTTTGATGCATCCTTATTTTGATATCTCACATGGTGAAGTTCACCACAAGGCGAGATATGATAGATATCCTGAAATTGCTCTAGTATTAATTGAAAATCAAGAAATAAGCAGCTCGGCTTATAATATTATAGAAAACTGGTTTGCTAGAGTATCTTACAATATGATGACTAATGTGAAATTTGTTATTAAAGATGATACACCATTAGGAGGTTTAAAAAATGAAATTAGTAATCATTAATGGCTCTCCAAGAGGTAAGGAATCAAATTCAAATGTCATTACAAATTGGATAGCAACAGGAATTGTTAAAAGTACGCAAGTAAATAAGATTAGTGCAATCAAAACAGACTTTCAAAGAGGAGCAAAAGATTCAACAAAGATAATTGAAAGTATGCAGCTTGACAAGTTTTATACTGCCAATATAAATACCCATAGAGAAGCTGTAGACTCAATTGAAGACAATTCAACTGTAGTAGTAGTTTTCCCACTTTATGGAGATGCTATGCCTGCAATAACCAAATTATTTTTTGAAGAATTAGAAATTATAGCAAATAAAAAAGAAAACGTAAAAATGTATTATATAGTCCATAGTGGTTTTAAGGGAGCTAATCATTGTAGAGCTGTAGAAAGATATCTAGTATATCTTACTGACTATTTAGGCTTTAAATATATGGGAACCGCAATAAAACCTGGTTCTGAAGGACTTAGACTAACTCCTGTGGAGAATTTACTCGATTTTACTAACGACTTTTATAGTTTATCAAAAGATATAGCAAAGGGTTCAGATTTTGATGTTAACACTTTGAAGAGATTAGTAGGGTTCGAATTTCCTTCTGAAGAATACAAAATAGGAATAAAACAAAGTAACGGTAACACAGGATATTTTTCTCGAATACTTAAACAAAATAATGCATTTACTAAGTGTTTTGATAAACCTTATCAAAGAAAAAGCAAAAAATCTTATTAATATAAAAAAATCTTAAGAAGTATTTAGAGAGTTTATATAAAAAAATCAGAAATTAGTTGGAGGATTTTATGAAAATAATAGGTATGATTGGTGGTATGAGCTGGGAATCTAGTTTAGAGTATTATAGAAATATTAATGAAGAAACAAAAAAAACATTAGGAAATTCTCATTCTGATACTGTGACAATTCATTGCAAAGAAGCTGTAAATTATGCTATAAATAATAGTGATGAGGAAAAAGTATGAATTTAAAATGGGTAGATAATCAGAATGAAATTGATTGGAATGAACTAAAAGAACTTTACAGAATTGCTCCATTGGCTATAAAAGATCTTGATTTATTGAAAACGACATTCATAAATAGTATGTATAAGTGTTTTGTTTATGATGAGGATAAATTAATAGGAGTTGGAAGAGCTCTTGCTGATGGGGGAGACTGTTCATATATCTGCGATATTGCAATTCACCCTAGATATCAAGGAATGGGAATTGGTAAAAATATTGTTAAGTATCTAATAGAAAAATCAAGAGGGCATAAAAAAATAATACTTTATGCTAATCCTGGAGGAGAAGGATTCTACTTAAAACTAGGGTTTAAAAAAATGAATACTGCAATGGCGATATTTGAAAATGAGAAGTATTTGATAGAAAATGGTACAATTTCTGAATGACTTTGAGACTATGATGATATGGTATACGGCTCGAATGGTATGAAGTTAGGTGCTTATGCTGAGTATGTTTCTGTTGATGTAAAAAACACAATCAAAAAAGTACCAACCGATTTAGACTATAAAGATGCATTGCCTTTACTTGATGGGGGAATTACTGCACTTCCTTTTTTAAAAAGAAGCAGGTAAAATGAAAGAAGGAGATTCAGTATTAATAAATGGAGCATCTGGTGCAGTTGGATCAATGGCTGTTATGATTACTAAACACTTTGGTGCGATAGTTACTGGTGTTTGTAGTACAAGCAATATTTCGAATGTTGCTAACCTAGGTGCAAATCGTGTTATTGATTATAAGGAAGAAGATTTTACAAAAGAAATAAATAAATACGATATCATTTTTGATGCAGTTGGGAAATCTTCATATAAAAGTGTAAAAGAATCATTAAATGAAACTGGAATTTATCTAACTACAGTGCCAATTCTTGGAGTAATGATTCAAGTATTAACTAAGAAAAAATTAAATAAAAGAAGAGCCAGTTTTATAGCTGCGGGACTTAGGGAACCAAATGTTAAAATAGAAGATTTAATATATCTAGAAAAATTAGTGATATCTGTGGAATTAAAACCGTTGTATGGGAAATCACATAATCTTGGTAATGTAACGATAAGAGTATTTGAATAGTAAGATTACTATTTTCAAGTTTTAAATATAAAGGAGGCAATAAATATGCAGATAATCGAAAGTATTATTTTTATATTAACAATAGTATCTTTAGGATTCTTAATTAAATACAAAATAATAAAAAAACAATATATGATTATACTTGTTGTGGTATCTTTCTTTTCATTGATAATACATCTTGCTTTCGAAAGTACTAGATGGCAATTATACCCATTGTATATAGCAATAATTTTAACTATTGGTATATCTTTATTTTCTATATTCAAGATTAATGGATTTCAAAATAAGGGGAAAATAAGAATGATTACCTTAATCCTTTCAGGACTTTTGATGATATTGTCAGGTATTTCGAAATATGCTTTTCCTCTTCAAGAAATGCCACTTCCAAGTGGAGAGTTTTCAATTGGAACTGAGTCATTTGTTCTGATAGATGACAATAGAGAGGAATCTTATGGGGAAGAAGGAAAAAGGAAAATTAAGATACAAGTCTGGTACCCAGCAGAATCTACGGATGGTTATGATCTTGTTCCATGGTTAGAAGATGGGCAAGTTGTAGCACAAGCGTTAGCAAAAGATACAGGGTTACCTTCTTTTGTACTAAATCATACTGAGCTTATTATGTCGAATTCCTATCTAGAAGCACCAATAAGTGAAACTTTTGATGAATACCCGATAGTTGTTATTTCACATGGGTGGGGAGGTTTCAAAAACCTTCATACTGATTTAGCAGAAGAACTAGCTAGTTTAGGATATATAGTTGTTGGTATTGATCATACCTATGGTTCAGTTGCTACTGTATTCAGTGATGAAGAAATAGCTTATCTTAATCCTGAAGCTTTGCCAGATAGAGACACAACTTCTGACTTCTTAGGATACGCTAATACTTTGGTAAATACTTATGCAGGTGATATCACCTTAACACTAGATGAACTAGAAAAGATGAATACAGGTGATATTTCATCAAGATTCGAAGGTAGATTAGATTTAGAAAACATTGGTTTACTAGGCCATTCAGCTGGTAGTGGAGCAGATGTTGCAGTCGCCATTAATGATGATAGAATTAAAGCACTTTTTGGAATGGATGCATGGGTAGAACCAATATCTGATGAGGAAATAGAAAAAGGATTAGATATTCCTATATTGTTTTTAAGAAGTGGATCTTGGGAAACAGGTGCTAACAATACAAATCTATCAATTTTGGTTGAAGATAATATTGGGAATACTAGGCTTTACCAGATAGACGGAACTACACATTATGATTTCTCAATGGCTTATATGTATTCACCACTGACGAAAAACATAGGTATGACGGGTGAACTTGAAGGAGATTATCTTGTTTCAATTTTTAAAAGCATGATTACAGATTTCTTTGAACAAACTCTAAAAGTTGATAATAATGTTGGTCTTATAGAGATTAGAGATAGCTGGATTGAAGTTAGAAAATTAAGGTGATTTCATAGTGTTTTATAATTTTGTCGAAGGACCTCCATTTTGGTATAGGAGGTAATTATGAATACAATCGAGATAGGAAAATATATAAGAAATAAACGTATAAAAATGCACATGAAACAAAAAGATTTAGCTGAAAAACTTCAAATAAGTTTTCAAGCAGTCTATAAATGGGAAACAGTGACAACGTTACCGGATACTAGTATGTTAGTTGATTTAAGTGATTTACTAGAAGTAACGATTGATCAAATATTAAATGCAGAGGTAATTTAGAAAAAGAATGAATAAGAAAACTAATGTAGAAGAGGTAGTTGAAGCTATTAATCAATAGTGAAATTAAAAAAAGTATTAAGTATAAATAATAGTTTTTATAAAATATTGATAAATGGAGTTAATAGTAGTATGGAAGGTAATTTTGAAGAAAAACTAAGCGTTAAAGAGAAAAGACAAGGAATTATCACTAAATCTATAGCTCAATTAATAGTTGATGGATTCACAATTAGTGATGATGATATTGAAAAACATTTCACACAAGATCATTTAGAAGTACTTACAAAAAATATTCAGTAGAATATTATTTTTGGTAAATTATTAAGTATTATATAAAAAAATTAGTTCCCTTACATTAAATAGCTACAACAAGAAAGTCATAAAGTTGATAATGCAGGATAAAAGTATTAGATACTCTGTAGTTGAAAAAGAAAGAGGTTTTTTATGAAAAATGTTTTAGAAAGTAAAAATTTATATAAAATACATATAAACAACGATGTAGAATTTCACACTCTAAGAAATATTGATTTGGGAATAAATCAAAGTGAGTTTGTAACAACAATCTTATTTAATAGGATGAGAATTATGGAACAAGAGGATATATTATGTTCAAACAACAATATATAAAAGATAAAAACTTCATATTACTGTTTTTTGGTAGTTTGGTTTCAGGTATTGGAAGTAGAATGTACGGATTTGGGATATCATTATACCTTTTAGACTTAACTGGTCTGGCTACATCAATGGCAACATATATAGCAATATGGACATTTGTTATATTTGTTCTTTCACCAATCGCCGCCACATTTACAGACAGATGGAAGAAAAAGGTAAGAGTACTTTATATAACTGATTTTGGTAGAGGTATAATATATTTTATTACAGGAATTAGTGTATATTACTTTAATGATATCGGAAATAGCGATTTAGTACTTACAACTATTTATGGATTATTAATTTTCATTGCAGTTCAAACAGCTTTCTTTTCACCTGCCAGTTCAGCTTTAATACCTCAAATTGTACCAAGTGATGAACTTGTATCAGCAAGCAGTTTGTTTCAGTTAACAAGAAGTTTACAAACATTTGCTGGCTTAGCATTAGGAGCTTTTTTATATGCTAACTATGGAATTGTAATACTTATAATAATCAATGCAATTAGTTTCATCTTTTCAGGAATATCAGAGATGTTTATTAAATATGATACAGCTATGAATCAAGACAGATTAAATGAGTCTGCATATGAAGAGGAAGAAATTATTATTGGTAACAAGCTAATATACTATTGTAAAAGGATTTATTCAGACTTAAAAGAAGCTGCAATATACATCTTTAGAGATGCGAAGCCGATTGCAGCCGTAGTATATATTATTGTTATTAGTTTAACAATGGCTGACCCTTATTTTAGTCTTGGAGTACCTTATATTATTAAGGAGTATTTAACATTTGAGAACTTTGATTCAAATTATATTTTAGCTATGAGTGAATCAGCATTATCTATTGGCATTATGATTATGAGTTTTATTGTTGCAGCATCTTTGGGGGCTAAACTTAAGATTCACCAGTTATTAAAAATAGCAGGTATTCTTTTTCTTATAATTGCAGTATCTTATTTAGCATTAATAAAACTATTTGACTACAATATAATTGAAGAAAATACATTTTTGGTTTTATTCATTGGTGCAAATTTTATTTTTGGACTTACTAATGCATTACTTAATGCACCATTAAATGCAGCAATTACTAAGTATGTTGACCCAAATAAAATCGGAAAAGTAGTAACAATGATGGACTCTTTTGGAGGTATATTATTACCGTTTACCCTACTGTTATCCGGAGTATTAATAGATAATGTATCTGTATATATAGTTGTTTATAGTCTAATTATTGCTATCATATTAATTAATTTAATAATTTTTACAAATAAATATTTAAAAGAACTATAATAACAACATCAATATTGGAGGTTATTTAAAATGAATAAATATAAAATATTCAAAATAAAGTCTAAAGAATTAAGAAGAGAAGTTGTAGTTTCTGTTTATACACCCAAAAGTTATGAAACTAGCGATTTTTCATACCCGGTTTTATATATGCATGATGGACAGAATTTATTTGATGACAATTTGGCGACCTATGGTAAAAGTTGGGGTATTATTGACACTTATGAAAACGATCCTTCACTCCCGGAAATCATCATTGTTGGGATTGATTCTATCGATACTAGAACTGATGAATTGGTACCATATAAATTTATCGAGGATGATGATAAAGAACCTGTAGGAGGAAAGGCCGAATGTTACTATGATTTCATTACTAAGAATTTAAAACCCATTATAGATAAAAATTATAGAACTTTAAAAAGTGAAAAACACACAGGTGTTATGGGTTCTAGTTATGGTGGGTTATCATCAACTTACGCTGCAGCAAAATATCCAGAATTTTTCACAAGGTTTGGTTGTGTTTCAAATGCATATTATCCAAATCAAGATGAGATTGAAAAATTACTAAAAAACTCGACTTTTCCTACTTGTAAAAAGTTCTATATGGATTCAGGTACAAAGGAAATAGATAATGAAAAGCATAGTAAACAGTACTTGAAATCAAATCAGTCAGTTTATGATATTTTAAGTGGAAAAATTGAACCTGATAAACTAAAGTATATGGTAATTAAAGACGCAATTCATAATGAAGCTGCTTGGGGAATTAGATTCCCTAATATTATAAAGTTTTTATTCAGTGATACTTATAAAAAATAGTATAGTAAAGTACTTGAAAAAGAATTCATTAGGAGTATAAAAACTCGCTTTTAAGCTTAACTCTTTAAAATGTGAATGAATAACGACAGAAAATAGCAATATGTGAACATATTATTTAAAGACATGATTGAAAATATCTTTTCAGGTTAAAAAGGGAAAGGTATTGAGTTTATTGGTGAGTTTTAAGAGATTAAATAATAAGTTTTTGACTATTAAAAGATACTGAAAACTGAACTTGTCAAGAGTTCGTAGACATTAAAAAGATTTATTAATTAAACCCTAGTTCAAGCCT
>LGVF01209713.1_pt1 | contig 14537 bp, 14 predicted proteins | sample 469901 | NCBI WGS metagenome assembly LGVF01 (sample SAMN03893561, study PRJNA290197) | marine sediment metagenome | material: sediment; isolation source: combined push core samples #3730, #5133, and #5579 collected at Hydrate Ridge | place: Pacific Ocean: Hydrate Ridge
GTGCGGGTGCCGGTCTTCTACAGCCACAGCGAGTCGGTAAATATTGAGACAGAGCAGAAGCTTAGCGCCGCTCAGGCCCGCGAGCTTCTTGCTGCCAGTGCCGGTGTGCAGGTGGTGGATGATATCGCCAACTTGGAATATCCCATGGCTGTCGACGCTGCCGGTCAGGATTTGACCTTGGTGGGCCGGATTCGCGAGGACGAGTCTATTGCCAATGGCCTCAACCTGTGGGTGGTGGCCGATAATCTGCGCAAAGGGGCGGCGACTAACGCGGTGCAGATCGCCGAAATCGTTCTGGAGAAATATCTCTGAGCCGTTTTAGTCGTTCTGAATCAGCAGTATAGATGAATCGTGCAGGGGGCCAGTGGCCCCCTGTTTCGTTTAATTAGGAGGGTGTCGGACTTGCCAAGAACAGACAACCTCTTAGCGGAACCAAGTGATATGCGAACTATCAAGTTGACTATCGAATATGATGGTAGCGGTTATGCCGGCTGGCAGCGCCAGCCCAATGGATTGTCAGTCCAGCAGGTGGTAGAAGAAGCTCTGACCCAGTTACTCGGGCAGGCCGTGACGGTCTATTCCTCTGGGCGCACCGATGCCGGGGTGCATGCTCGTGGCATGGTGGCCCATTTGCAAACCGAACGTTCAATACCGCTGCAGGCTTTTCGCGATGGGGTCAATAGTTTTTTACCTTCGACGGTGGCAGTGCAATTAGCAGAAGAGGTGCCGGCAGGATTCCATGCCCGCTTCAGCGCCCAAGGCAAATGGTATCGATATAGCGTCTACCTGGGGCCGGTTCAATCGCCTCTGCACGGCCGTAATGCCTGGTGCCTGCGACCGTCTCTCGATTTTGAAGCGATGCAAGAGGCAGCCGCCCTATTTGTCGGGCGTCACGATTTTGCCGCTTTTCGCACCAGTGGGTGCTCAGCCAAGACCACCATCCGCGACATTTTTGCCGTAGACCTGCAGCGGCAGGAGCGCCTACTGACCATCGATGTCAAGGGTAGCGGGTTTTTGCGCAACATGGTACGCATGATGGCCGGCACTTTGGTGAAGGTAGGGCAGGGCAAACGGTCTCCCCAGGCGGTTGCCGATTTGCTCGACGGACAAAATAGTGGTGTGTCGGCCCTCACGGCACCGGCCCACGGACTGTGTCTGATGGAGGTCTGGTATGACGTCGAAGAGAGCAATAAAATGCTTGACAACTTCGAGGCGTTCAGCTAAATTGCTGGCTTCTGTGAGCCCCGTAATTCAATCACAGTTTACGACATATAGAGAATAGAGAGGAACCAAATGAGTACCCAAGTAGCCAAGAAAGCTGACGTGACCAGAAAATGGTTTGTTGTTGACCTTGATGGTAAAGTTCTGGGTCGCACCGCAACCGAGATCGCCCGCGTATTGCGCGGCAAGCACAAAGCTATCTATACGCCGAGTGTTGATACTGGTGATTTTGTCATTGTACTGAATGCTGATAAGCTTAAGCTGACCGGTAACAAAATGGCCGATAAGCAATACTATCACCACACCGGTTATCCCGGCGGAATTCGCTCCATCAATGCCGCAAAGTTGATGGAAAAGAAGCCCGAAGAACTGGTCAAGAAGGCTGTTCGGGGCATGCTGCCCAAAAATACGCTGGGCCGTGAGATGCTGAAAAAACTCAAGGTCTATGCCGGCACGGATCATCCCCATGCCGCTCAGCAGCCCAAAGAACTGGTCATTTAAAAGTTAAGATTCGCATCAGGAGATAAAGATGGCAGANNCAGAGGTTCTACGCAACCGGCAAGAAGAAGACTTCCGTGGCCCGGGTTTATGTTAAGCCTGGTACTGGCGCAATTGTCATCAATCGCCGGTCCCTCGATGAATATTTCGGGCGTGCCACGTCGAAGATGATTGTGTGCCAGCCCCTTGAACTTACCGAAAACACCGGCAAGTTTGATATCAATGTTAATGTCAGCGGTGGTGGCCCATCCGGTCAGGCTGGTGCTATCAAGCATGGCATCACCAAGGCCCTGCTGGCCATCGACCCCGAGTTGCGTGCCGTCCTCAAAAAGGCCGGTTTCATCACTCGTGACAGTCGTATCAAAGAACGTAAGAAATACGGTAAAAAAGGTGCTCGCGCCAGCTTCCAGTTCTCCAAGCGTTAAGCAGCTTTTGGTCGCTGTGCGACCCGTTTACAGAAGATCGCACAAGGGGAACCCACGGGTTCCCTTTTTGCTTTGCAGGCCAGTGAATTTATCGGTCAGGCTTGCACCTCATATCAATCATATCGGAGGCTATCATGATCAAGGTTGCCATCGTCGGAGCCAGCGGCTACACCGGTGTCGAGCTGCTGCGGCTGCTCCTCAACCATCCGCAGGTGGAAATCACCTGCGTCACTTCGCGGCAGAACGCCGGCTCGCCTATCAGTAGTGTCTTTCCATCGCTGCTTGGTCGTAGCGAACTGGTTTTCGATCCCGTCGATGTTGAGCTGATCGCTTCCCGTGCCGATGTGATTTTTACCGCACTGCCGCACAAGGCGGCTATGGCGGTGGTGCCCGATCTGCTAGAGGCCGGCTGCAAGGTAGTCGACCTGTCCGCCGATTATCGTCTTAAGGATGCCGCTGTTTATGAACAGTGGTACCAGCCCCATACCAGTGCGAACTTGTTGGCTGAGGCTGTTTACGGCCTGCCAGAGCTTTACCGGGAGCAGATCAGGGGGGCGCGGTTGGTGGCCAATCCTGGTTGTTATCCTACCAGTGTAGCTCTGGGCTTGGCTCCTCTGCTTCAGGGGGAGCTTGTCGACTTAGCCAGCTTGATTATTGACAGCAAGTCGGGTGCCAGTGGTGCCGGTCGCTCTGCTAAGGTCGGCTCCCTGTACTGTGAAGTCAACGAAGGTTTCAAGGCCTACGGTGTCGCCAGCCATCGGCATACACCAGAGATCGAACAGACCCTCGCTCAGCTCGCCGGGAAACCGGTTGCGGTCTCCTTCACGCCGCATCTACTGCCCGTTAATCGCGGCATTTTGTCAACCTGTTATGCCAGTCTCACTGGCAGCCACTCCACTGCCGAGTTGATCGAGCTCTATCAAGAACACTATCGGAACGAACCCTTTGTTCGGGTCCATCCTGAGGGTGAGCTGCCTAATGTCGCTTACGTTCGGGGTAGTAACTATTGCAATATCGGTTTGGTTAGTGATGAGCGTACCGGTCGGGTGATCGTTGTTTCCGTTATTGACAATCTGCTCAAGGGGGCGGCCAGTCAGGCGGTGCAAAACATGAACCTGATGCTGGATCTGGAAGAGGACTGCGGCCTTCAGCAGCTTCCCTTGTTCCCTTAAGTGCTGACCGTAGGCGAAGGTGTTTTCGACTTTAGGATAGAGTAGGGGGACTTCATGGCTTGTATTGGCGAACAGAGTCTCGATCATTGTACCTGCACCTATGCCGCCTGCGACAAGCGGGGGCGCTGTTGCGAGTGTGTTGTTTATCACCGTGACAAGGGTGAGGTACCGGGTTGTTTTTTCTCTGCCGCCGGTGAACGCAGCTATGATCGGTCCCTTAAAAAACTCTGTGAGGATGGCGGCTGCTGAAAACCATCAACGATAATAGGTTTCTGCCCGTCTGCCGGCAGGATATGGACGAGCGTGGCTGGGATCAGCTCGATGTGCTGTTCGTTTCTGGGGATGCCTACATCGATCACCCGGCTTTCGGCGTGCCATTGCTGGCTCGGCTTCTCGAAGCCGAGGGATATAGGGTCGGTATTCTGGCCCAGCCCGATTGGCGAAATCTACAGGCGATGCAGGCCATGGGCCGGCCGCGTCTGTTTGCCGCTGTCTCCGCCGGAGCCATGGATTCCATGGTCAACCACTATACGGCGGCCAAAAAATTGCGCCGTAACGATGCTTATACCCCTGGAGGACGAAGCGGGTCCCGACCCAATCGCGCAGTAATCGCCTATACCGCATCTCTAAAGGGAGCGTTCAAGGGGCTGCCGGTCATTATCGGTGGTATTGAAGCCAGTCTGCGCCGTTTGGCTCACTACGATTATTGGTCCGACTCGATACGTCGTTCCCTGCTGGTCGACAGCAAGGCTAGCCTGCTGTTATTTGGCATGGCCGAAACAGCTCTGCTGGAATTGACCCGCCGGTTGGCCGCAGGCGAGGCACTGGAGACTATTCGAGACCTGCGCGGCACTGCCCTGCTCTGCACGGAGCGTCCTGGCGAAGGGGTTGAGCTACCCTCCTTTGAAGCGGTGGTGGATGACACGGCCGCTTTCAACGAAGCCTTTCGCCTGGCTGCTGGCGAAATCAATCCCTATTGTGCTCGACCTCTGCTGCAAGGCCACGGCGCTCGCTGGCTGCTGGTCAACCCGCCGCCGCTGCCCTTGGACCCGTCCCGCCTCGACCGCCTCTACGCTTTGCCCTTTCAGCGCAAGCCCCATCCCGACTATAACGAGACCATTCCGGCTTTTGAGCAGATCCGTCACTCGGTGACCAGCCATCGTGGCTGCTGCGGGGGCTGTGCCTTCTGCGCCATTGCCCAGCATCAGGGCAAATTTATCCAATCCCGTTCTGAGCAATCCATTTGCAAGGAAGTACAGCATCTGGCAGAGGGTGACGGTTTTCGTGGCACGGTCAGCGATGTCGGCGGCCCGAGTGCTAACATGTATGGCATGCGCTGCGGCAATGCTGAAGCGCGCCGCCAGTGCCGCCGGGACGGTTGTCTGTTTCCCGAACCCTGTCCTCATCTGCAGGTCGATGATGGAGCCGCAGTGCACTTGCTGAAACGCTTGCGGGCTATCAAGGGGGTTCGGCACTTGTTTATTGCCTCCGGGGTGCGCCTCGACTTGTTGGAAAAACAGCCTCATTACCAGCGGCAACTCATTGCCGAGCATGTTAGCGGTCTGCTCAAGGTAGCCCCTGAGGCTCTGTGTAAGGAGTTGACCCGTGTCATGCGTAAGCCCGGTCCTGCTGTATTCAAGAGCTTTTTAGCCCGTTTCCGAGAACATAGTCAGAGTTGCGGCAAGCGCCAGAGTGTAGTGCCCTACCTGATCGCCGGTCATCCCGGCTCGACTTTGGAACATATGCTCGATACGGCCCTGCTGTTGCGGCAGTTGGGGTTGCAGGTCGAACAGGTGCAGGAATTTACGCCGACCCCGGGAACTTTATCCTCTTGCATCTATCACACCGGCTGTGACCCCTTTAGCGGCGCAGCGGTGCATGTGCCCCGATCCGATCGAGAGCGCCGGCTGCAAAAGGCTCTGTTGCTTTCGCATCTGCCTGAGAATCGTGCCGCGGTGCGTGAGGCGTTAAAACGCTGTGGCCGTGAAGACGACGAGGCCCTGTTGCTGCGTGGTCGCCCTGTAGCTGTTGAGTCCTCTCGGCGGCGGCGGGGCAGAGCGCTTGACAGGGGTCGAGGCAAGGCTTAACATGGCCCGCCACGCAGGCCGCGCCGAGCCAGAATAGAAGGGAAGGGCATGGAGCTGTTATTGACGGTTGTCGGGTTATTGCTAGTGATCGAAGGCATTCCTTGGTTTTTATCCCCCCGTCGTTTCAAGGTTCTGCTGGCGAGCTTAGCTAAAGCCGGCGAGGGCTGGTTGCGGCTGGCTGGACTTGTTTCCATGCTGCTTGGATTGCTGCTGGTCTACCTGGCTCGAGGGTGAAGCAAGGCTGTCCTTTATAGTGACGATCCTTGCTGTAAACTTATGAATATAACGCCCTCTTGTACGATGTGCTTTCCGGCTTCTCTGCGGGCTGATTTCAGCCTTCGCCACGGGCCGGGAAAAGCATTGACTTTGCCCATTATCTATGTTTGATTAAGCCCGTATTTGCTGCTAGTTGGCAGCCATTGGATCACCTTTTATGCACCTGAATGATTTCGATTTTGACCTGCCCGAAGAACTGATTGCCCAAGAACCCCTGGCAGAACGGACCGGGTCGCGGTTGATGATTCTCAATCGTGGAACTGGTAGCCTGACGATCGGTGGTTTTAGCAGCATTGTGGACCATTTCAGAGCTGGCGATGTGCTGGTTATCAACGATACGCGGGTTATCCCTGCGCGACTACTTGGTTGCAAGGAATCCGGCGGCAAGGTCGAGGTGCTGCTAGTACGGCGTCTGGCAGGGGATGAAGAGACCTGGATCTGTTTGACCAAGGCTTCTAAGGGGCCTCGAGTCGGAACCCGGCTGCTGCTCGGCGATACCTTGACCGGTACAGTAGTAGACGGCGGCGAAGAGCCGTATAAGCATATCCAGTTTGCCTGTGAAGGCGACTTCCTGCAACAGATCGAAGAGATCGGCCGCATGCCGTTGCCGCCGTATATCCGCCGGGACGACAGCCAGCTTGACAAAGAGCGCTATCAGACGGTTTTTGCGCAGAATGCCGGAGCGGTAGCTGCGCCCACGGCTGGGTTGCATTTCACGCCGGAGATTCTGCAGCAGTTACGAAACAAGGGGGTGGAGATTCATCCACTGACCCTGCATGTCGGAATCGGCACCTTTTTGCCGGTGCGCGTGGATAATATCCGTGAACACCGCATGCACGCAGAGCACTTTACGGTTCCGGTTGCCACTGCAGCTGCGGTCAACCAAGCCCGTGCCAGTGGCCGCCGCATATTTTCCCTGGGTACCACCAGTACCCGAACTCTGGAATACGCCGTCGACGATCAAGGCCAGTTGCAGGCCGGCTCGGGCGATTGCGATCTGTTTATCTATCCTGGCTATCGGTTTCGCACCGTCGATGCCATGCTGACTAATTTTCATCTGCCCCGCTCGACCCTGTTGATGCTGGTATCGGCCTTTGCCGGCCGTGAATCGGTATTGGCGGCTTATCGTAGGGCGGTCGATGAGGGCTTTCGTTTTTTCAGCTATGGCGATTGCATGCTGATCATATGATGGCGTCGCAAAAAGTCCGCCCTACAGCGTTACGGCGCTTTTCAGGACCTCGACATACTTGATGTATGCCTTCACCCCTGAAAAACCGCCAGGCCTTGTAGAACGAAATTTTTGCTTAGCCATCCAGTAAGTTTTTGCGAATGCATCTTGATATACGAAGTTTTCGACAAATAGCGCTGCTTTTCGCTCTCAAATACTCGAAAATCTGGCCTTGAACAGCCGATTTTTCGTTACGGTTCATCAAATCCGCCAGCCTCCTTTCAGGCTGATAAAAATAATAGGTTTTTTTAGTGAGTTCCTTCGGTTTTACGCTGTTACATAAAGATCTCCACAGCCAGGCTCGGCGCGGTCGTATTCAGACCCGTCGCGGAACCATCGAAACGCCGGTGTTCATGCCTGTGGGCACCCTCGGGACGGTCAAGGGCATGCTGCCCGAGACTCTCAAGGAAGAAGGGGCCGAGATCATTCTTGGCAATACCTATCACCTCTTTTTGCGCCCGGGGCACGAACTGGTCGCGCGTCTCGGTGGACTGCACAAGTTCATGAACTGGGACCGGCCGATTCTCACCGACAGCGGCGGATTCCAGGTCTTCAGCCTTGGCAAACTGCGCAAGATTACGGAACAAGGGGTGCGCTTTCAGTCCCATATCGACGGTTCCAGCCATATGCTGACACCGGAACTGTCCATCGCCGTGCAGGAAACCCTCGGCGCCGATATTATCATGGCTTTCGACGAGTGCATTCCCTATCCGTCGAGCCGTGATTACGTCGCTGCTTCCACCGCGATGTCGGGACGCTGGGCCCGGCGCTGCAAAGAGGCCCGTCGCAGCGACGACGGGGCCGCGTTGTTCGGTATTGTGCAAGGGGGGATGCATGCCGACCTGCGGGCGCAAAGCGTCGAAGAGTTGCAGGAAATCGGTTTCGACGGTTATGCCCTGGGGGGGCTGTCCGTCGGCGAAGAAGCTGCCGCCATGTATGATATGATGGAAGCGGCTTTGCCTCTGTTGCCCACCGATAAGCCCCGCTACGTGATGGGGGTCGGCACGCCGGAGAACCTTATTGAAGGGGTGGCGCGGGGAGTCGACATGTTCGATTGCGTGATGCCGACCCGCAATGCTCGCAACGGAGTGCTCTTTACCAATTTTGGCAAGGTGGTCATTAAACAGGCTCGCTATGCCGAGGATCCGCTGCCTATTGACCCAGACTGTGACTGCTACGTCTGCCGTCATTACAGCCGGGCCTATTTACGTCACCTTTACCAGAACAATGAGATTCTTGCCGCGATGCTTCACACTCGGCATAATCTGCATTATTACCTTGGTCTGATGGCGGGGGCGCGTGACGCCATCGCCGCCGGGAGTTTTACCGAGTACCGAAAAGAATTCTATCGACGCCGTCAACCGGAATCCGCAGTTTAAAGTCGGCGTACAGTTGAGGCAAACGGGTCTTTCAGATCCGCTTTAAAGGTTCTATTTACGTACACTTCAAGGAGGTTATCCATGGTATCCGAAGCTTTTGCATTTGCCGGAGCAGCCGGTGGCCAGCAGGGCAGCAACCCTTACCAGGGTGTGATCATGCTGGTGCTGATGTTTGCTATTTTCTACTTTTTGCTTATTCGGCCGCAACAGAAGAAAGCCAAGATGCAAAAAGAAATGATCGATGCTCTTAAAGTCGGCGATGCGGTTGTCACTGTCGGTGGTATTTACGGCAAAGTGGCTGCTATTCAGGAAAATGTGCTCACCGTTGAGATTGCTACTGGGGTTAAGGTCAAGATTACCCGTAGTTCCGTCTCTTCGGTCACCAAAGAGCAATAATTTGATCTGCTAAAGGAGCTAGTGCTGCCATGTCCAAAAGCATCAAGGTGCGGGGAGGGATCGTCCTCGGCTGCCTCCTGCTATCGCTGATTTCTCTGGCGCCGACTTTTTTCAACGGTAGTCTGCCATCTTGGTGGCAGAAGGCTTTTGATCCCATCCATCTTGGTCTCGACCTGCAGGGCGGCATGCATCTGGTGCTGGGGGTTGATGCTGATAAGGCGGTGGAAAGCCGGATCGACACCATCGTCGATCAGGCCGAGGGACTGCTGCGGGAGCAGGATGTAATCTTTAAAAGGGTGGATCGCCGTAACGGTCAGCGCCTGACCGTTACCGTCTATGACGAACAAGCCGGCGCTCAGGTTGATGGCTTGATGACGGAAAACTTTCCTGACCTCGAAGCGATGACTCTGTCCACCGAGGACGGCTACATTGAAAAGAGTTATCGGATTAGTGATAAAGAGGTGACCCGCATCAAGGACTATGCGGTACGCCAGGCCTTGGAAACCCTGCGTAACCGGGTCGACCAGTTCGGAGTCAGCGAGCCAACCCTGCAATTGCAGAGCGGTGGCCGGATTCTGATTCAGTTGCCGGGGATCAAGGATCCCGAGCGAGCTATCGCCTTGCTCGGCAAGACCGCTCGCCTCGAATTCATGATGGTCGACGAAAAAGCCGATCTGAAACAGGCGGTACAGGGCAATCTGCCGGAGGGCAGAAAACTGCTTTACGAACGCCGGGTGGACCCTCGCAGTGGCGATATCAGTGAGATCCCGCTGGTGGTCATGGACAAGACGGTAATGGCCGGTGATTTGCTGTCTGACGCCCAGGTACGCATCGACCCGCGTTTTAACGATCCCTATGTGGCCATTGATTTCAACGCTGTCGGGGCTAAGCGCTTCGATCAAGTCACTGCCGCCAACGTTGGCAAGCAGATGGCCATCGTTCTGGACGATACGGTCTATTCGGCACCGGTGATTCGCGAACGTATCTCCGGCGGCAGCGCCCAGGTCAGCGGCTCCTTTTCCGAACAGGAAGCCACCGACCTAGCTATCGTCCTGCGGGCAGGTTCTCTTCCGGCTCCTGTTGAGATCCTTGAAGACCGCACCGTCGGGCCGTCCCTCGGTCTCGACTCTATCAAGCGGGGTAGAAACTCGGTTCTTATCGGCGCGCTGCTGGTGCTGTTGGCCATGGGCCTCTACTACCGGCTGTCTGGTTTGGTAGCGAATTTGGCGTTGATCCTCAACGTGTTCTTTGTTTTGGCCATGCTCGGTATGTTCAAGGCGACCCTGACCCTTCCGGGGATCGGCGGCATTGTTTTGACCATCGGCATGGCGGTGGATGCCAACGTGCTGATCTTTGAGCGTATCCGAGAGGAATTACGCCTTGGAAAGACCGCTCGGGCCGCTTTGGAAGCCGGCTATGCCAAGGCCTTCCGCACCATCATCGACGCTAACGTCACAACGTTGATCGCTGCTGTGGTGCTCTTCCAGTTTGGCACCGGTCCGGTCAAAGGCTTTGCCGTGACTCTGTCGGTGGGTATNNCTGGCCTCACTGTTTACCGCGATTTTTGTCTCGAGACTGGTATTCGATTTCTTCTTGACCCGCTATGACATCAAGCGGCTGAGCATATAGGGAGGGCGGCATGGAATTAATCAAACCGGATATCAATCTCGACTTCGTCGGCAAGCGGCGTATAGCAGTAATCTTTTCCGCAGTTCTGATCCTCATCGGCCTGGTATCATTGATTGCCAAGGGGGGCCCCAACTACGGTATCGACTTCGCCGGCGGTAGTCTGGTGCAGGTCAAGTTTGTCGAGGCCACCACCGCCAAGGACATCAAGGAGGCCCTAAAGGATCTCGATTTGCGAGGTCTTTCCGTGCAGCAGTTTGGCGATGAGGCCAACGAATACTTGCTGCGGGCCCAAGAGTCCAGTTCCAAGCTGGAGGGGATGTCCCAAACCATCGGTGGTGCCTTGGATGCTGCTTACGGTGCAGATCAGGCGGAGATCAGGCGGGTCGAAATGGTTGGGCCCCAGGTTGGCAAGGATCTGCGTCAGAAGGGCATGATGGCCATTCTATATGCCATGATCGGCATCCTTATCTATGTCACCTGGCGTTTCGAATTTCGATTTGCTGTCGGCGCTATTCTGGCCCTGGCTCACGATGTGTTGATCACTCTCGGGATCTTTTCCCTGGCGGGTAAAGAGATCGATCTGCCGATCATCGCTGCTTTTCTGGCCATCATCGGTTATTCGCTGAACGACACCATTATTGTTTATGATCGGATTCGCGAAAACCAGGGTAAGCATGGTAAGCAGGGGCTTGAATTCCTCATCAATCGTTCCATCAATGAGACCCTGTCCCGTACATTACTCACTTCCTGTACGACTTTGTTGGTGGTGCTGGCCCTGTTTATTTTCGGCGGTGGCGTGATTCACAACTTTGCCTTCGCTCTGCTCATCGGGGTGTTGATCGGGACTTTCTCCTCGATCTATGTTGCCAGCCCGCTGCTGATTTTCTGGCAGAATCATCGAGCCCGAGCTAAGGCCAAGGCTTGATTATGCAAACACAAACGGCCGCATGGTCGGTTGATTGATTCACCCAGGCGGGCCGAAATAGGATTATTTCGGCCCGCTTTTTTTATAGGACTCCTTATGATTCCGATACTACGCTATCTCTGGGATTTTCGCGGCGAAGTCAATGCAGCCCTGACCAAAGCCTTGGCAGAAAATCTTCAAGTCAGTCCTCTGGTCGCCGCTCTCTTGCAGCAGCGGGGCATCGCCGACGTCGAGCAAGGACGTCTGTATCTGTCAAGCCGTTTGGCGACCATGCCCGACCCGCTGCTGATGGCGGATATGGCGCCTGCGGTGGGTCGTCTCTGCCGAGCGGTAGAGGAGGACGAACGGATTGCCGTACATGGTGATTACGATGTGGACGGTATCACCGCCAGCGCTCTGCTGGTTGAGAATTTGCGTTCTTTTGGTGCCACCGTTGACTACTACATTCCTCTGCGATTGGTGGACGGTTATGGTTTGTCTGGCGAGGCTTTGCAAAGAGCCGCCGATAGCGGAGCCAAGGTCGCAGTGTCCGTCGATTGCGGGGTGTCGGCTCATGATGAAGCTCGATTGGCCAATGAGTTGGGTCTTGACCTGATTATTACTGACCACCATCAACCCCCCGATCAACTGCCTGAGGCCCTAGCGGTTATCAACCCCCACCGATCGGACTGCGATTTTCCTGACAAGGGACTGGCCGGGGTTGGGGTGGCCTTTATGCTGCTGGTTGCTTTGCGCAGTCGCCTGCGGCAGCAGGGTTGGTTTACAGCGCGGCCTGAACCAGATCTGCGTCGCAGTCTTGATCTAGTGGCTCTTGGCACCATCGCTGATATCGCCCCGTTAAACGGCCTCAACCGTATTCTGGTTAAGGCCGGTCTGGCAGTACTCAACCAGGGGCAGCGGCCAGGTATCGCCGCTCTAAGAGAGGTCGCCGATGTCAAAGAGGTCAACTGCGGCAGCGTCGGTTTTCGACTTGCGCCGCGCCTGAATGCCGCCGGCCGCTTGCAGGATGCCGCGCAGGGAGTCGCTCTGCTCCTTGAGCCCTCACCGGTCAAGGCAATGGAAAGCGCTCGCCAACTCGACGACTGCAACCGCGAGCGTCAGGCTATCGAACAGCAGACCCTTGAACAGGCCATGGAGCAACTCACTGAAAAGTACGATCCGTCGCAACGCAGTATCGTCCTCGCTGACCCCGAGTGGCACTCGGGAGTCATCGGCATTGTTGCCAGCCGCCTGGTGGAACGTTTTTACCGGCCGACGGTGATGATTGCTGTCGACAACGGGATCGGCAAAGGCTCGGCTCGCTCTATCCGCAGTTTTCATCTCTATCGAGCGCTACAGGACTGTCAACAACAGCTGAGTGCTTTTGGCGGTCATGAATTCGCCGCCGGTTTATCGATCCCTGCTGACCATATCGAGGCCTTTACCGCCGACTTTGAGGCGGTGGCAGAAAAAGAACTGAGTGACGATCAGCTACAGCCGCGCCATCTGTTCGATCAGGAGGTACTTCTTGAAGAATTGACTCCTGAGACGGTGGCTGAGCTCGACCAGATGGCCCCTTTCGGAATGGGTAATCCTCAGCCGTTGTTGGTGGCCCGCAATCTGCGCGCCCAACAGGTACAGATTCTTGGTGATAAACATCTGCGCTTCACCGCCCGTCAGGGAGGTTATAGCCAGACTTGCATCGCCTTTGGCATGGCCGAGCGAATTGACGAACTGGACGGTGAGTTTGACCTGCTCTTCACCCCGGGAATCAACGAATGGCGTGGCCGGAGTTCAGTGCAGCTCAAGGTTAAGGATTTCGTAGTACTTGGTGAATCAAAGTGATATTTTTTTGAAGGTCCCGACTTGGAGTGCGCCTGTATTATAGGTGCGCCAACTCCTCTATTTTGCAGTCGCTCTTTTTCACATTGTTTGCATATTTCTTCTTCATCCCCAGGTGTATATTAAGCTGACGTTGTAGGACATGTAGGGTCTTTCTTATTGCTGGTATTTGAATGCAATTGTGGAATAAACAGGGGTGTTTATAGCTGGAGGTGCGCAATGGAATTAATTAAACAAGTAAAGGCGACTATGAAGTTAGCCCGGATTTCCTCTGCATGGGGGGTTGTCGGTGGTCTGTTGTTGCTCGTCGTTACGCTCAGTACTGGTTGTATCAAGACCACCGGGGCAAACGTGCAAACATCGACCAAAATCCTGTTTGCTAGTACTTGTTCCGGTAACTATGAGATCTACACCATGAGCCCTGATGGCTCAGAGGTTGTGCAGATTACTGAAGACGGGACGGACAACCGAGAACCGGATTGGGCGCCGAACGGTTCACAGATAGCGTTTAAAAGTACCCGTAACGATGAGGGAACTAACCCCGAGGGTGACTTTGAAATCTTTGTCATGGATGCGGATGGTTCTAACATAAAGCAGCTGACACATGACAGCCGTGATGATCGCCACCCAGTCTTTTCGGCGGACGGTAAAATCATTTACTACGTGAGTATGACCGCCGAAGGGCATTTCCAATTGCACTCAGTTGGTGTTAACGACGGAGCGGTTAAACAGCTGACCGAAATGGTTGGAGGGGTTAAGATGCCCGCGGTTTCTTCCGATGAGGGTTGGCTGCTGTTTCAGACCGATGGCGGCGCTGAGACAAACGATACTCAGGAAATCTACAAAATGCGTCCGGACGGCAGCGAGTTGACCCGCTTGACCAACAACAGCGCTCACGACAAGGTCCCCCATTTCTCACTCGATGGTAATTACATAACCTTTCAGAGCAAGCGGGACGGCGACTACGAAGTGTACCGGATGAAAGCGGACGGTTCCGAACAGACTCGCTTGACCCGTGTAGAGGGTAAGGACAAGCGAACCAGTTGGTCGCCGGATGGGAAAAAGATTTCTTTTCAGAGTACGCGCACCGGCCACTGGGAAATTTATACGATGAACTCAGATGGCAGCGAGCAAAAGCAGCTCACCTCGGGGGATTGCGATTCCCATATGCCCAAATGGTCGGGGTATCTACCTCAGAAGTGATCATTTGTCGGCTGTTTGTGTGAGATGATGGACCGCCGACGTTGAATTGACCAAATAAAATTAAAATGATATAAGCTCAAAGGTGCCGTGAGTTGGCCCTTTGAGCTTTTTTGTGTGTTTAGCAGAGGTTTAAAGCCTAGCTCGCGCAAGAAATGTGAGATGGGAAAAGGGAAACACAGTCCGTTCTGGGCTCATAAATAGTTTTATGCAGTTTGTATTAGTCAGGTGATAAGGTTATGTCCGTATAGTGCTGTAAATTCATGAGGCCATCGTGGTC
>LGVF01009582.1_pt1 | contig 14527 bp, 12 predicted proteins | sample 469901 | NCBI WGS metagenome assembly LGVF01 (sample SAMN03893561, study PRJNA290197) | marine sediment metagenome | material: sediment; isolation source: combined push core samples #3730, #5133, and #5579 collected at Hydrate Ridge | place: Pacific Ocean: Hydrate Ridge
CGTTCAGTCCCAATGATATGAAGACCTCCAAGTTCCTTGACCCCTTCTCCAAGGACGATGTCAGTACCACGACCAGCCATGTTGGTAGATATGGTCACATGCCCTTTTTGCCCTGCATTGGCTATGATCTCTGCCTCCCGTTCGTGATTCTTGGCATTTAAGACCTCGTGCCTGATCTTGGCCTTGGTCAGCATTCTGCTCAGGTTTTCGGATTTTTCAACAGAGATGGTCCCCACAAGCACGGGCTGCCCCTTCTTGTGAAGTTCTCTGATTTCATCCACCGCGGCCTCAAATTTCTCAGCTTCAGTCTTGTAAATAACATCAGGATAGTCGAGCCGAATCATCGGTTCGTTCGTCGGGATGACCATAACATCCAGATTGTAGATCTTCTTGAATTCCGCAGCCTCCGTGTCAGCGGTGCCCGTCATGCCGGCCAATTTGTCGTACATCCTGAAGTAATTCTGGAAGGTGATCGTAGCCATGGTCTGGTTTTCCTCAGCCACAGTCACCCCCTCTTTGGCCTCAACCGCCTGGTGCAATCCATCGCTCCAGCGTCTGCCGGGCATCATACGTCCCGTGAACTCATCCACGATGACGACTTGTCCCTCCTTCACCACGTATTGCACGTCCTTGGCAAATAACCAGTAGGCCTTGATCAACTGCCGGGTGACATGAAATCGCTCAGAGGCTTCACGACAAGAAGCCTCGACCCTGTCCTGCTGTATCTTCTTTTCCGTGCTGCTCAATTGCTCGTCCTGATCAATCTTCTCCAACTCTTCGTCGAGGTCCGGGACGATATGATCATCCGCGTCCCCTCCATAGATCAGTCTGAGCCCTTTGTCCGTCAGTTCTACGAGATTCTGATTCTCATCAATGGTACATAAAAGGTCCTGGTCAATCTGGGGAAGCAATTTCTCCGTGGAAAGCTGCCCCTCGAGTTTCTCCAGCTTCTTCTTCAAGCCTGGCCGCTTGGCAATCAAATCAAGGAATCGGGGATTCTTTGGATCTCCTCGTTTGACCTTTAGCAGAACTTCAAGCACGCCATCCGCCTCCCCTTCGTCCTCAAGTCTATTCAAGGCCTCGTCCAGCACGGAGCGTATAATGGCCTCCTGGCGTTTTCTCAGCTTCATCACCCGCGGCTTCACCTCATCGTACAGTCTGTCACCTGTCTGTTCGACCGGGCCTGAGATAATCAGTGGAGTCCGGGCCTCATCGACCAGGATACTGTCCACCTCATCAACAATCGCATAATGGGGCGGCCTTTGCACCATTGATTCCGAAAAAAACTTCATGTTATCCCGCAGATAGTCGAACCCGAACTCGTTGTTGGTTCCGTATGTAATGTCGGCGCCGTACGCTTCCTGGCGTTCGTTGTCATCCAACCCATGGACAATAGTACCCACCGACAGGCCCAGAAAACCGTAAATGGCCCCCATCCACTCGCTGTCACGCCGGGCTAAGTAGTCATTTACAGTCACTACGTGTACACCTCTGCCGGTCAGGGCGTTCAGATACACTGGAAGCGTGGCAGCCAGGGTCTTGCCTTCACCCGTCTTCATCTCAGCAATCTTTCCCTGGTGCAGCACAATTCCTCCAATCAGTTGAACGTCGAAATGACGCATCTTCAACGTTCGCACCGACGCTTCCCGGACCACTGCAAAGGCATCCGGAAGCAACTCATCCAGGGTGGCGCCCTGCTCAATCCGCTCCTTGAAGACCCGGGTCTTTCCTCTCAACTGATCGTCACTCAATCCCTGCATCTCCGCCTCCAGGGCATTAGTCTGTTCAACGATCGGTCTAAGCTTGTTCAGATCTCGCTCGTTTTTGCTCCCAAACACCTTTTTCAATACATTTACGATCATGGGCATCCTTCATATATACCAACATATATACCAAAAAGTAGTTTACACTTTACTTGTATCTCTTCAGGTTTCAGGTGTCAGTGTTCAGGTTTCAGGATTTGTATTTCTCTTCCCTGACACCTGAAACCGAAAAGCCATGTGAGGGGCAATTTTCATCAGCCCAAAATTTTGTCTATTGGCGCCCGCATCCCTGAAAAGTGTAAACCACCGGTAAATGAAAGATACCGGCAATTCAGGTCAGACTCCCCCTAGGCACTTCAGCATGGCAATTTCATCGCAGTCTGGAAACTTCACGCACTTTATGCAGTCTGCCCATACTTTCTGTGGAAGCGTGAGCTTGTCTACGATCCTGAATCCGTGTTTCTCGAAAAAATCGCAGCGATAGGTCAGAGTAAAGACACGCGTGATTCCAAGCTCACTGGCTTCGCCCAGGGCGGCAGTGATCAGGCCGGAACCGATCCCCTCCCTTTGATGCTTCTCGCAAACAGCCAGAGACCGTATCTCTGCCAGGTCCTCCCAGTACACGTGAACCCCACAGCAACCAATGATCGAACCGTCGCACTCGTCCTCAAACAGGCAGAACTCTCTGACGTCACCATAAAGTTCACCCAGAGCCCGTGGCAGCAACTCCCCACGGTCGGCATACTTCTTTAACAGGCGGTGAATGGCCTTCACGTCTCTTACTGTGGCCTTCCGTATCATGAATCACCCACCTTTAGCCTTCACCTATTACCTGTCAGCCTCTGGATGAAGCTCGTCAACGGTATATTTTCGGTTACCCCGTTCGCCCGTTGGCCGGTTCACCCCTTTAGGAAACGAAACCCTTTGCTGGCGAGAAAGCTGAAAACTCAGGCCAAAAAGGGCAATTCCTGCTTTAAATCTTGGAATCCCGGAACTTGCTATTCAATTGAAGATTCCCTCAGCAAGATGCGGGGAATGCGCTCGCTTTGGCGGTTCACAAGATCAACGCGGCAACTGGGAAACACTATCTAATCCTTGTCATCTTGGCTTTCCGCGCCTGAAGTACATCCGGCTTTGCTCCGCGCAAACACGAGGTAATATATAATCAGTACGGGATACGGCAAACAGGCCTGCTCAAAATCCCCCTTAAAAAGGCACTGGATCGAGTACCCCAACAAACATACTACGATAACAATCTGCAGCCAGGCTACAGCATGCCTCATGGCCTTTCCTGCCCCCATTTTCCTAAGGCGTCCCGCAAAAACACATCTGCCGGACGCCAGCCATTAGACCAATCCACCCACCCAGTTTCAAATGATATTACAAATCATCCCAAAAGGCCACAACTTTTGAACCTGTGCGATTCATGCCGCACTTCCTCTTAAATCTCAGCCCCCTGGATAGAGCTATTCAACAGCAAATATTGGGCTAACCCCTTCGCCGGTTTTCCCCTTAAAATTTAAAGCATACCACAAAACACAAAAAAATGCCCACCTAGCTCTGTTGGCCAGATGGACATTCTTATTACTGTTTCTTTAAACTATTGCTGCCGCACTAAGTGTCTTGGTTATAACAGGTCAAACAGCATCTCATGCAGCGATTCGCCTCTTTGACGGCATCTTCCTCAGTAACCGTCAAGTCTACCTCGGCATAAGTATGCTGCCTTTCGTAAGAACCAGGCTCTAGCTCGGGCTGGCCTATACGACCCTTTCTTTGTATGCCTTCAATGCTGTCAAAGATCGTACCAGCTATGTGACCCTTCATCCGTCTTGAATCCACCCGCAGTCTATCAGGAGAAAATGCCATGTCCTCGCCCATCAGATACTTGTGGATGCCCCTTGCAGCTCGCCTGCCTGCTCCGACAGCCGCAACCAACAGCCCCGGAGGTCCCGCACAGTCACCGCTTGTAAATACATAAGGAATGGCTGTTTGGTGGGTATCCGCATTATTCACAATTGCACCCCGGCTGGTCTCAAGTCTTGAAGCCGCAGTCCCCTCTTCATCTGCAAAGGCAGAATTCGTGGTCTGCCCAATGGCGAGGATAAAATTATCGATGTCTATGACCGTTTCTGAGCCGTCTATAGCCACAGGGCTTTGGCGTCCGCTGGCATCCGGTTCTCCAAGCTCGTTTTTCAAGTACTCAATTCCTGTGAGTTTTCCTTCATCATCGGTTATGAACCTGGTTGGGCTACACAAGGTTACGAATTCGATCCCTTCATGCTGGCACGCCTCTATCTCCACCTTGTTGGCAGGCATATCCTTTACCTCCCGTCGGTAGAGGCAATACACCTTCTCGGCTCCCAGGCGCACACTCGACCTCAGACAGTCCATGGCAACATTCCCGCCACCGATGACTCCGACCCTTTTTCCGACCAGATACGGATCTCCCAAACCCTGCTTTCTAAGAAACACAGTGGCCGGGACGACTCCTTCCACCTTGTCTTCATCAGGTATCCTGGCCGAGGCATGATTCATGGCGCCAATAGTCATCAGGACCGCATCAAAGCCGCCTCCCACAAGGGACTCAAGATCAAAATCAACTCCAAACTCCACCCCGGTCTTTACTTCAATGCCACCCAGACCAAGGATACGATTGATGTCCGCGTATAGGATAGCCTTAGGAAGCCTGTATTCAGGAATACCATAGTAGATCATGCCTCCCAGCTTTGGCAACCATTCAAAGATCTTCACCTTGTGCCCAAGCCGTCTCAAATAAAAGGCTGCACTCAACCCGCTGGGGCCACCCCCCACAACGGCCACCCTGTATCCCGTGTCAGGTGCCACAGGGATCTTAAGCGACGTACCCTCATTCATCACCCAGTCTGAGCAGAATCGTTTCAATTGATTGATGGACACGGGATCATCCGCCAGTGCCCTGCGACACGCATCTTCGCACGGATGCGGACACACTCGACCAGTAGAAAGCGGCAGCGGATTACGTTCCATGACGGTGAGCCACGCCTCGTCGTATTCCCCACGTTTAATATGGTTGATATATTTGGGGATGTTGACCTCTGCAGGACACGTCTGACGGCATGGTGCAATACGATCCGTAACAAGGTTCATATGGAGAATTCGATCAGACGGTTTGCGTACCTGCATGATCCCCTTGGGGCACGCCTTTTCGCAGGCCCCGCACCCCACGCATTTTTCCGCCTCGACAACAGGATAACCCTCGGACCCGATCTCAAGAGCGCCGAACAGACAAGCCTTCACACAACTCCCAAAGCCCAGGCAGCCAACATCGCAATCCTTGGCCCCTGCATAAAGCAAATAAGCAGCCCGGCAATCATTAACACCCATATAAGAAAATTTCTCAGATGCCCGGAATCCGCCTGTACACGTGTTCATTGACGTAAGCGCCTCGGCAGCGCCGGCCTCCATACCCAAAACAGCGGCCACCTTTTCCGCACCGTCAGCACCCGCAACGATACAGGCACCTACGCCCGCTTCGCCAGCTACAATCGCCGCTGCACAGGCACCACATCCGGTGTAGCCGCAACCACCGCAGTTGGCGCCGGCCAAACAGTCTGACACCAGCGCTATGCGCGGGTCCTCCCACACATAGAACACCTTGGAGGCAATCCCAAGCAACACACCACTGACAGCACCCAATCCCATCATGAGAAGTAAGGCTTCTAACATTTTCTTACCCCCTAAATCATCCCTTTAAACCCGAGAAACGAAAGCGACATAAATCCAGCCGTAACAAGAGCGATTGAAACATCCTGCAAGGGCCCGGGTACCCTTCCGATGATAATCCGTTCACGCAGACCTGCAAACAGGATCAAGGCCAGGCCAAAACCGGCCGCATAGGCAAAGGAAGAGACGAGCATCTCCAGAAAGTTGTATTCCTCTTTGATATTGATCAGACACACACCCATGACCGCACAGTTGGTCGTAATCAGGGGGAGAAAGATACCCAGGCCCGCATAAAGGCCCGGCATACTCTTCTTCATAAAGATCTCCACAAACTGAACCAGTGCGGCGATCACCACGATGAATACGATAGTCCTCATATACTGAAGGCCGATTGGTCCCAGAAAAACCGCCTCCATAGTCCAGGTCACGATGCCTGCCATAGCAAGGACAAATACCACGGCCATGGACATACCCACGGCATTGTCCATACTCTTGGAGGTACCAAGAAAGGGACAGTTGCCCAGATACTGAATCAGCAAGATATTGTTAACCAGGATAGCGCTTACAGCAAGTAAGATGTAATCTGACATTTGACTACTCCTTAATGTTATGAAGCATTTTTATTTTTATTCTCCCGCCAGGTTCATGAGAGCAAGGACCAGGCCCAGGCACACAAACGCACCAGGGGCTTCAACCATAAAGGTGAACGGCTCATACGACGCCCCGAACAGTTGAATGACGGTATCTGAAAATGGAATAGAGATGGTGCCGGCACCAAAGGCCTCCCGAATACCCGCCAGGAAACCAAGGGCAATGGTAAAACCCACCCCTATACCAAGACCGTCTGCTATGGATGGTACCGGGGGATTCTTGGAGGCAAAGGCCTCGGCTCGCCCAAGGATGATACAGTTCACCACGATCAGAGGAATAAAGATACCGAGTTGTAGAAAAAGCGGATACGCCACTGCCTGCATGACGAGTTCTACCACCACCACAAACGTCGCGATGATGATGATGAAACACGGCACCCTCACCTGGCTGGGTATAACGTTACGCAGCATAGAGACCAGGAGGTTCGAACACACAAGAACAAAGGTAGCTGCAACCCCCATTCCCACGCCGTTTGCCACTGTCTTGGTGACCGCCAACACCGGACAAAGCCCGAGGACAAGCCTAAAAGGCGGAATCTCATCCCATAAACCCTTGGTAAATTCTTGAACGATTGTTTTGGCCATTACAATTCTCCCTATTTGCCAAAAGCCTTGGCTTGCTCTATGATTTGTGGTTTCAGTCTGGCATAAATCTCTCCACCTTCCGTGACACCTTCACACACGCCCCTTGATGTAATCGTAGCGCCTGACACCGCATCAACCACTCCACCATCCGGCTTGACCTTAAAGGGCTCAAAAACAGACATCCCGCCAAACTGGGCCCCAAAAGACGGGTCGTCTTTAGCCCTTGACCCCAGACCCGGGGTCTCGGAGTGGGTGGTCACTCCAACACCCAGAAGTTTCTCCGTCTCAACGTTGACACCCATCATCACACCGATCGGTCCCGCAAAACCCTTGCCGGATGTCTCATAAGCCACGGCATTGGGATTGCCGTCGAATACACCCACGTAGAAGCCTCTCTCCACATCGCCGTCCTTGAGCTTGAAGCGGTCGACGAGCGGATCATTGCTGCATCCCTCCAGAATCATTTTGATGGCAGGCCCTTTTACAAACTTGAGCTGCTGGTACTCAATTTGTGCCGCAGTCCCCGATTTAACACCCGACAGCAACGCACCGGAAACAGCCGCCATAACGCCAAGAACCACGACCATCCTTATGATGTCACGCATTTTCTACCACCTTTCCAATTGCTTTGGGTCTGATCTTGTCAAGAAGCGGATTAGCAAGATTCATGAGGAGGATGGCAAAAACAACTCCATCCACATAAGCCCCGATATTCCTTATTAGGACCGTCATGAGCCCGGCCATGGCACCAAAAACGAGCATGGGTATAAAATTGGCCGGAGATGAAGAATCCTCGGGTAACAGAAAAAAAGCTGCGATCAATGTATAACCGGTCAGTAGATGAAAAAGAGGGCCGGCGTATTTCTCCGGATCAGACAGGTTAAACAGGAGGGCGGTAATAAACACACCTGCCAGAAAGGAAAGGGAGATCTCCCACCGCATGTACCCCCTCAACAAAAGGTAGAGCCCCCCTACGATGAGCCCAAGGCCGAAGGTAGATCCGATGCCCCCGGCCTGTCTTCCCATCAGGAGATCACCCAGGTTGAACTTTGCAATGGCTTCCGGCCCAAAGGCCTTTAGGTCAGCTAAAGGAAAAGTCATGACAAAACCCAGGTCATAATTGCAAAGGGATTCGTTAAAATCAAAGATCCCTTTAAAAGAGATAACCAGCATGGCCAGGGCAAGAACTGGAGGATTCAAGGGATTAAACCCGATACCACCAAATATCTGTTTTCCCACGATAATGGCAATAAAGGTTCCAAGAGCTACTACCCACCACGGGGCAGTCGCCGGCAGGAGCATCCCAAACAGCAACCCTGTGACCGCGGCACTGCCGTCGCCAATGGTGGCGCCCTTTCCCAGGATCAAACTCCAAACGATTTCCCAGATCATGGCACAGGCCATGGCAAAGGCAATTACCCCGAGAGCCGGCGCTCCGTACTGGCTAATTCCCATCAGCGCTGCCGGAAGTGCGGCAATTATGATACTGTAATTCTTCGTCGATATCTTACTGCCGTCGTGCCAGTAAGGCGCGTGGGCGACGACAAGTTTCTTTTGACTACTCATTGGCTGCCTCCGCAGTTTCAATCAGGCTAAGTTCATATTTTCCCAACTTGATATATTGAAAGATCGGGATTCTGGACACGCACACATAAGAACACAACCCGCATTCAATACAGCAATGCAGATCGTACATAGCCGCAGCGTCTTCATAAAGGCGAGCCTCAAGGAACCTGACGAGCATGTTCACCGGGACATTCACCGGACAGATCCTGATACATTCCCCGCAGTTGATGCACGGGTAATCCGTCACCTGGGCGCTATCGGCCTCATCCTGAACAACAATCCCGTCTGTGCCGGGCTCCAATGGCAGGTCTTCGGAATAGGTGGCCACACCTCTCATTGGCCCCCCCAGCACGAGACGATCCCGGTCATTCACTGAGACATTACAGGCTCGAAGTACGTCCTTAATGGGGGTCCCTATTCTTGCCTTCACATTCATAGTACTTCCGTTTTTCCCTGCTACTGTCAAAACCTTGGTCACAGGCAGGTGCCCTGTCTTAAATGCCGTCCCCAACATTGCTACGCTTTCTGCTTTGATAAATGAAACTCCAGCGTCGTCTAAAGTATCACCGGCTGGGACCACCTGCCCAAACACATCTTTCATAATCATGTGAGGAAGGCTGTTAGGGTATACGGCATTGACCGTCTTTACTTCCGCGCCTGTGGTACTGGCTTGCTGAACCAGTGTTTCAGGTACTGCGATGAAGATGCGGTCCACACCTGTTATCTTCTTGAGGACTCCAATACCATCCTTGATTTTTGCAGCCTCATTCTGGACAGCCTGTTGATTGGCGGTAAGGAGCAAGTCCTCATCCAGTCCATTGATAACGATGGTCTTTATGGTCTTTTCCGGATCAGCGAAAGGCTTGAAACATGGGTTACCAGGGGCGAATTGAAAAAATTTCAGGGCTGTATCAAGGCTGGGAGTCTTGTCAAATTCATCATCCCATTCATCCTGGCCACCGGCATCGATAGTAATAGCAGTGTACTTCTCCGCCAAGGTCCCCACATATGGTGCGATAGCCGATATGGTACCGGTTACGGAAGAGATGACGTATTCGGTACTGTCCGGACTTGCACAGAGCCTCTGGCCGGTCTTGACAGAGTCACCGACCTTGAGTGTGCCGTGAGGGCCACCGTTTGCCGACGCTTTCAACAACAGGACTACCTTTCTCGGCACGGGAATCTCCTGTACCGAATCAGGAACCAAGTTGTACTGGAGTGCCGGCTTCACCAAACCTAAGAACGATCTCTTTATCATAAGCTCAACCCTTTATTTTGTTTGGAATCCTAATACCAGCTTCCTACATAACGTGACACGCACCACACTCAACCGGCCCTGCCCCGCTGTCCTCGTGGCAGCCCTTGCAATTGGAGTGCAAGGCATCTCCCCTTTTGGGTTCGGTGTCCGGGCCGTGGCAATCCTCACCGCTACACGACATGGATCCTTCCTGTTCTTCGTGATGGCAATCATCACAGCCGATACCATACCCCTCAGCAGCAGTGTGTGTCATATGATCAAACAGTATCTTTCCTGCAGTGCTTTTAAACATGAGCCTTACAGGCTCTTCAGGGGCTTTTTGTGGAAAAGCCGCGTAGCACACAACGCCTACGACGAGCAGACATGCTGCAAGGGCAAATGCCAAACCTTGTCCGTTCTTTGAAGTCATTTTTTCTCACGTTCCTTTCTCTGAACATGGATTATTGAAAGTGAAAGGCGGGATTTCCATAGGACGGGCGAATGGGAGGAGGATACGGCCTGAACGAATATTAACGACTGTGTAGTTGGCTCCATTAAGTTGTTCTTATTCCTCGGCGTGCAGAATCAGTAAAAAGATGCCAACCCTATATGACAACAGCCGCATATTGTCAAGAAGAAAATTGTCATAACATACCAATCTCCTTGCTAACTGCCCCTTGCTAATTAGTAATGGAAGAAGTAACACCTCGTTCTTGTTGTGCCTGCAAATGCTGGATTATCTATGGGTTTCAGTATGCACCAAAAAAAGCCCACAAAGCGTTTCGTTTCTGAAGCTCTCCGATTTGGAAAATCATCTCTCAATCAAGCATTTCCTTCCACTAACAGAGCCGCAAAAACCACTTGACAAATTTCACTGGAAAGGGTAAAGAATGAGTCTCTTTTCGTCTACTTCATACGCTTTTGCACCCGGGTAACAGGATTTCTCAACCAATAAAGAGCCAAAATTCTGCTTGTCAATTCTATTACTCGTGCTCAAGACATAGAGGTTTGCTGTTTAACACTATTTTATGACAACCCAATGCCCAGCATTGGAGCAACAGGAGGTTCGATATGGCAGGTAAAGACGTAGTCGGATCGGTGTTGATTGCAGGAGGCGGCATTGTCGGGATGCAGTCCGCCCTTGATCTAGCCGACTCAGGGTTTTATGTCCACCTGGTAGAAAGGTCCCCAGGAATCGGCGGAATTATGGCCCAACTGGACAAGACCTTTCCTACCAATGAATGCGCTATGTGAATTATCTCCCCCAAGCTGGTCGAGGTCGGCCGGCATACCAACATCAACCTCATCACTCTGGCTGACGTAGACAGCATAAGCGGTGAGCAAGGCAACTTCCAGGTTAAAGTCATCAAGCATCCACGGTATGTCGATGAAGACAAGTGCGTGGGTTGCGGTATTTGCGCTCAGAAGTGCCCCAAGAAGGTGAAGAACGAGTTTAACCTGGGCATGGACAAACGCAAGGCGATTTATGTCCCCTTTGCCCAGACCGTGCCCCTGAAGTACACCATTGACAGAAAGGCCTGCATATACTTCAAGGCGATAGATTCAGGCAAGAAGGGCAAATGTAATGCCTGTGCGAAATTTTGTGAAAACGACGCCATTGATTTCGAGCAGAAGGAAACGATCCTTGATCTCAATGTCGGTTCTGTCATCCTGGCACCGGGCTTTCAGGCCTTTGATCCGTCAAAGTTTGATGCCGTTTACAGCTATGCCGGCTTTAAGAACGTGGTGACCAGCATGGACTTCGAGCGAATACTCGCCGCCACAGGCCCCACGGATGGTCACCTGGTTCGCCCCTCGGACAAGGAACAGCCCAAATCGATTGCCTGGTTCCAGTGCGTTGGCTCAAGAGATATCAACCGCTGCGATAATGCCTATTGTTCTTCGGTCTGTTGCATGTATGCGATCAAAGAGGCCATGATTGCTATAGAGCATGCCCATGACCCGTTGGAGGCATCCATCTTTTTTATGGATATGCGGACCTATGGCAAGGATTTTGAGAAATATTACAATCGCGCCAAAGACGATATGGGCATGCGCTTTATCCGCTGCCGGCCTCACACTGTCATAGAAAATGAGGACAAAAGTCTCAATGTTCGTTACGTGGACGACCAAGGCAATATCCATAATGAGGATTTTGACATGATTGTCCTTTCCCAGGGCCTTGAGCCGTCGACAACCGCCATCGACCTGGGAAACAAGATGGGCATTGAGCTGGATAAGTACAACTTTGCCAAAACAAGCGATTTTACGCCTGTTGCCACTTCAAAGCCGGGTGTCTATGTAGCGGGTTGTTTCCAGGGTCCGAAAGATATCCCATATTCGGTCATGGAAGCAAGTGCTGCAGCCGCAGCCGCAGCCGCAGACCTGGCATCGGCCCGCGGGCAGTTGGAAAAAATCAAGGAATTTCCGCCTGAGCGGGATGTTTCAGGAGAAGAAACGCGCATGGGCGTCTTTGTGTGTAATTGCGGCATCAATATCGGGGCTGTAGTGGATGTACACGCAGTGGCCGAATACGCAAAGACCCTTCCGAATGTAACCTACGTGCAGGAAAACCTCTTTAGCTGTTCTCAGGACGCCCAAGATCAATTGGCGGAAATGATCAGGGAGCACAATCTCAACCGGGTTGTGGTGGCAGCCTGCTCCCCTCGTACCCATGAGCCCCTCTTTCAAGAAACCATGTCAAATGCCGGTATCAACAAGCATCTTTTTGAGATGGCCAACATCCGTGATCAGGATTCCTGGGTTCACAGCGCGGACCATGATGCAGCCACTGAAAAGGCCAAGGATCTCGTGGCCATGGGTGTGGCCAAGGCCAACTTGCGTGTGGCCCTTGAGCCGATAGAAGTGCCTTGCACTAAATCGGCCATGGTATTAGGAGGCGGGCCGGCCGGTATGACGGCAGCCCTGAACATTGCCGACCAGGGTTTCAAGGTCTATTTGGTAGAAAAAAAGGATGTCCTTGGGGGACATGCCCGGAAGATGCGAAAGACCTTTCAAGGTGACCCGGTCAAGCCTTTCCTCGATAATCTCGTTAAACGAGCCAACGACCACGAAAACATCGAGGTCCACTTAGGGGCTGAGCTGAAAGATGTCAGTGGATTTGTCGGCAACTTCCACACTGACTTGACCACAGGGGCCTCGTTTGACCACGGCACGGTCATCGTAGCCGTTGGGGCTGATTCCACCAAGGTCAAGGAATATCTGTATGGCGAAAACCCCAATGTCATGAAGTGGTTTGACCTGGACAAAAAGATCGAGGAAGATCCGGATTCCATCAAGAAGGCCAACTGCGCTGTGGCTATCCACTGCGTCGGCTCCAGGGAGCCGGACATGCCTTATTGCAGCAAGATCTGCTGTGCCCACGCGATTCAGAGCGCTATTGATCTCAAAGAACTGAATCCCGATCTGGATGTATATATGCTTTACCGGGATATCAGGACCTATGGCCGGCTGGAAGATCTGTATAGAAAGGCCAGATCCATAGGTATCATCTTTATCCGCTATGACCTGGATAGCAAACCCAAGGTAGAAGAGGTTGGCGGCAAGCTCCAGGTAACGGTCACGGACCCTCTATTGGGTCGGCCTATTGTCGTGTCGCCTGATTTCATCACGCTTTATACGGCGATTGCGCCAAAGGGGACCGAAGAACTGGCCAATATGCTAAAGGTCACCCTGAACCAGGAGAAGTTCTTCCTTGAAGCCCACATGAAACTGCGGCCCGTGGAATTTTCCACGGATGGGATGTTCATGTGCGGCCTGGCCCATTACCCCAAACCGCTTGACGAGTGTATCGCCCAGGCCCAGGCTGCGGCGTCTCGTGCCGTCACCGTATTGTCCAAGGACAAGGTCATTATTGAGCCGATTGTAGCGGCCTTTGTAGACAAAGAGGCCTGCAGGGGATGCGGGCTGTGCGTGGCCCTTTGCCCGTACGGCGCGATCGATATAGAAGAGACTCCGGATGGCCGAAAGGCAAAACTGATCTCTGCATCCTGCAAGGGGTGCGGGATCTGTGCGGCCACGTGCTATCGACATGCGATCAGCATTAATGCCTTTAACGATACTCAGATAGAAGCGCAAATGCATGCTTTTTTGAATAGATAAGGAGGTGTACCCATGGCAGATTTCCATCCAAAGATTCTCACACTCTGCTGCACGTGGTGAGGCTACTCTGCAGCTGACCTCGCTGGCGTGTCCAGGATGCAATATCCACCCGATATCAGGGTGGTTCGGTTAATGTGTACAGGCAGGGTAGATCCAGCCCTGGTGGCTGATGCCTTTGTGAACGGCGCCGATGGTGTGTTGGTCATTGGCTGTTACTTTGGCGATTGTCACTATATCACGGGCAACTTCATGGCCAAGCAGAAGCTTGACATGGCAGGGGAGATGCTTGCCTATGCTGGGCTCAACCCCATAAGGCTCCAATTCCGCAACCTGTCGTCTGCAGAGGGCGCAAGATTTGCCCAGCACAACACAGAGTTTGTGGGCCAGATCAAAGAGCTCGGGCCCCTGGGTACAGGGGATAAGGTCGGAATGCCCAAGCTCAAGGAACAGCTTGAGATAGCCTACAAGGCCCTGGCAGGGCCGAAGCTCCGCTGGGTCGTAGGCAAAAAACCTGTATTTATCGAGAAGGACAAGGGCAATAAATACGGAGAGGTTTTTACGGAGCATGAGATCAACCGGACCTTGAGCGGGATCATTATAGATGAAATGGCTACCCATTCCATCCTGACCGCCCTTGAGAAAAAGCCTGCTGCTGTAAAGGACCTTGCCAAGGATCTCGAGATCCCGGCACCGGAGACATTGAAATATGTCCTGGCGTTAAAGCGCAGGGGTTTTGTGGAAATGGATGGCGTGGAGGGTACGTCCCCCATTTACAAATTCAAACCTGAAGAGGGGAGGTGAAAGGGGTGGCTGAAAAAGTTTTAGTTTTGGGTGCAGGAGCTGCTGGAATCAAGGCGGCATTGTCAGAGGCTGCTGCTGGAAACAAGGTTTACCTGGCAGAG
>LGVF01357131.1_pt2 | contig 14513 bp, 15 predicted proteins | sample 469901 | NCBI WGS metagenome assembly LGVF01 (sample SAMN03893561, study PRJNA290197) | marine sediment metagenome | material: sediment; isolation source: combined push core samples #3730, #5133, and #5579 collected at Hydrate Ridge | place: Pacific Ocean: Hydrate Ridge
GAATCGTAGATCAACTCCAGGTTGGCCTCACCACTGATACGCAGCGCCTCGCGCACATGAAAGTCCCAAGTCTTGCCAAAGATGGTGACCGCATCCGGTTCGGCCTCAATCAGAGTCCGTAGGTTGTTGTCCTTTTCCGGCGTAGTCTTGGCCCGACGGGTGGAACCGAAGGCAGCGATTTTGGCCTGACTCAGAGGAACCTTCTTGATCTCCTTAAAGAAGGCGATGTCCTTGGGATTGGAACCCGGCCAGCCGCCTTCGATATAATGGACTCCCAGTTCGTCGAGTTTCTGGGCAATACGGATTTTATCCGCTACCAGAAAAGAAATCTCCTCCGCCTGGGTCCCGTCCCGCAAGGTCGTATCGTACAGATGGATCAAACTCATGGTCTCTATCCTTCACCTGCTGCCAACAGCGTCGACAGTATTTATTCAGACTGGGCCGTCTGGTTACCCAGACCGAAGGCTTCATGCAACACGCGCACGGCCAGTTCAGTGTACTTGGCGTCGATAACACAAGACACTTTGATCTCGCTGGTGGAAATCATCTGGATGTTGATCCCCTCCTGGCTGAGCACCTGAAACATCTTGCTCGCCACCCCCGAATGGGAACGCATGCCGACCCCGACAATGGACACCTTGGAGATGTTCTCGTCCGTCATTACTCCGGCGGCGCCAATCGCCTTGCCGGTCTGCTCCACGGTCTTGAGGGCCTTTTTAAAATCGCCATGGGGCACGGTAAAGGTCAGGTCCGTATAGCCTTCATGGGAGACGTTCTGAATGATCATATCGACCGTGATGCTCTCCTCGGAGAGGGGCAAAAACAGCCGAGAGGCGATGCCGGGTTGATCTGGAACCCGCATCACGGAGATTTTAGCTTCATCCTTGTTATAGGTCACTCCTGAAACCAGAACGGTCTCCATTTCACTATCCTCCTTCATTACCAGGGTGCCCTGGTTGTCGTTGAAACTGGAACGCACGTGCACCACCACGCCATATTTCTTGGCGAATTCCACGGAGCGGGTCTGCAACACCTTCGCCCCCAGGGAGGCCATCTCCAGCATTTCGTCGTAGGAGATCTTAGCGATTTTGGAGGCCTCGGGTACGATCCGCGGGTCGGTGGTATAGACGCCATCAACGTCCGTATAGATTTCACAGACATCGGCCTTTAAAGCGGCCGCCACCGCCACCGCCGAGGTATCGGATCCCCCCCGTCCGAGGGTGGTCAGGTTGCCGTTGCAATCGGCACCTTGAAATCCGGCGACCACCACAATATTGCCGTCGTCCAGGTCGACACGAATCTTTTCGTCGCCAATATGTTTGATACGAGCCCGAGAAAAGGCGCTGCTGGTAACAATCGGCACCTGGTGTCCAAGATAGCTTTTGGCCTTATATCCCATGGACTTCAGACACATGGACAACAGGGAAATGGTTATCTGCTCGCCAGTTGACACCAGCACATCATATTCACGTTCATCGGGCTGCTCGCTGATTTCCTTGGCCAGCCCGACCAATTTATTGGTTTCACCGGACATCGCCGACAGAACCACCACAACCTGATTGCCATCAGCGTGGGTTCTGGCGACCCGGCGGGCCACATTGCGGATTCTGTCGATGGTTCCAACCGAAGTACCGCCGTATTTCTGAACTACCAGGGCCATGACTTCCTTCTCCTCCCGTATTTAAATAAAGCAACCGCATGGATTTTGTGACGCGTCCCAATCCATGGGGAATAAATTGGATTACTTCTGCCTAGCTGGTGGCCGATGGGGCGCCAAGCCGACGACATCTTCGGCGGCCTCTTTGACCATTTCGGCCAGGGTCGGATGGGCGTGAATCAACCGACCGATATCGGCAGCCGTCAATCCATGCCCCATGGCCAGGGCCATTTCGGTCACAAGATTGGAGGCTTGCTCGCCGACCACCGTGGCTCCAAGCAGACGGCCATCGCTTTTACCGGCCATCAATTTGACGAAACCTTCGGTGTGTCCATCAGCCAGGGCCTTGCCGTTGGCCCGATAGGAAAACCGGCCGATATCTACGGCCAATTGCCGATCCTGACAAGCTTTTTCGGTCAAACCAACCTGGGCCAGTTCAGGCAGGGTAAAAACCACACTCGGAATGACTCCATAATCGACCTGTTCATCACCGCCTAAGGCATTGGCAACGGCCACACCAGCCTGATACGCAGCGACGTGGGCCAATTGGATCCCCCCGGTTAAATCGCCAATCGCAAACACTCCTTCAACGGAGGTGCGCATGCCCTCATCTACCACCACGGCACCGGAATCCAACTCTACGCCGAGCTCTTTCAAACCGAGACTGTCGCTATTGGGTTTTCGGCCGACCGCCACCAGGGCCTTGTCAATTTCGATGGTTCCCTTACCGGCAAGTTGTGCTTCAACGCGGCCGTCAACCACAGTAAGCCGATTGATGGCGGTATCGACATGAATGGTCACCCCTTGGGCCTGCAGGGACCTTAACAGCAAATCCACAGCCTCTCTGTCGCTATTACCAAGCAGAACGGGTTGCTGTTCCACCAGGGTCACTTGAGTACCGAAAGCGGCAAAAATAGCGGCCAATTCGCAACCAATATAGCCACCGCCAATAACCAGCAGACTGGACGGAAGTCCTTGAATACCAAGAATTTCGTCACTGGTCAAAATATTTTTCCCATCGACCAGCCAATCGGCGGGACGCACCGGACGCGCGCCGGTAGCCAAGATGATATTACGGGCCTCTAGGCGACCTATCAATCCGGGGCGACGAAAAGCAATTTTCCCCGGTTTTTCAATGCTAGCCTGACCATGAAAGACCGTAATGTTGTAGCTCTTCATCAACTGGCGCAAGCCACCGTGAAGTTGCGCGACCACGGTATCTTTGCGCTGTGCTGCCGTCTCAAAATCAAAGGATCGAGAACCGAGCTTGATGCCGTGACTAGCGGCTTGGTCGAACTGACTCAGCAACCGAGCGGTGCTGTGCCAGGTCTTAGTCGGAATACATCCGCGATGCAGGCAGGTACCACCAAGGCGATCGGCTTCGATCAGGCAGACCCGAGCCCCTTGCTGGGCAGCGCGCACCGCAGCCGTGTAACCTCCTGGCCCACCGCCGATCACCGCCAGATCGAATTCAGTCATCGCCCCCCGCCTGTCTGAGCCACTCACCTTGCCAACGCTGCAACAGGATTTGGGCAGCCGCCCCCACGGCGCGGCACTCGATACGTCGTTGATCGGCCTGTTGATGGCTCAAGTGCACGGCCAGATATTCCCGAGCCAGGCCCGTAAAGAGATCCGCCCATTCGACCACCGCTACTCCGGCCCCCGGCAGGTATTCCTCCATGCCGAGTTCCAGCAAATCATCGGGCTCGGCGAGCCGGTAAAGATCGAAGTGATAGAGTTCCAAACGGCCCTGATAGGCGTTCATCAGGGTATAGGAAGGACTCGCGATGGGCTCCTCTTCTGGAACCCCTAGACCGCGAGCCAAACCGCGACTGAAACAGGTCTTGCCCGCCCCCAGATCACCGCTGAGCAGGATTACCAGCGGTTGTTCGATAAGCCGGCCGAGACAGCGCCCAAGCTGTGAGGTTTCCTCCTCGCAAGCGGTTGCTAAAGACCAGGCGGGCACGGACTACAACCCCATGCTACGAATAATATCGAGACGGGCCACCACGCCGAGCAGGCGCTTGCCCTCTACCACCGGAATCATGTGAACCTGCTTCTCGACCATCAAGGCAGCGATTTCAGTCACACTCGTGTCCTCACTGCAGGTTGTCACAACGGTTGTACAAATTTCGCCGACCTTGCAGGCGGTAAGTTTTTCCACCTGCTCGCGAAACTTATTCTCGCTCTCCAGGTAGATCACCCAATCGAACAAAGAAATGACCGTTGGCAGATGCAGAGGACGATCCTTGGCGATAAGATCGGTTTCAGTAACCACGCCGTGCAACTCACCGGCGTCATCAAGTACCGGCATAGCATTAACACCTGTCTCGATGAATTTGCGGGCTAATTCTTCCATCCCGGTATCGATACAAACAGTGTGAACCTCGCGGGTCATGATGTCCTTGGCCTTAAGCATAGCGTCTCCCTTTTTGCAAACGGGGCGGCTCGATGGCCGCCCGTGAAAATAAGTGTATTATTCCTGTCGGCCGTAACTCGTTTTTTAGCAGCCTTCCAAAATCACCGTCGCAAAGGCGTAATCACCATCGTGACTGCAAGAAAGATGAATTCTGTCGTGACCGCCGTCACGAAACAATTCTTCGGCCCGGCCGGACAGGACAAGGTCCGGGCGGCCCAGATCGTTGCGCACGACCTGCACCTCATCCCAGCGGATTCCGCAGCGCAGACCAAGGCCCAGGGCTTTGAGCAGCGCCTCCTTGGCAGCAAAACGTACTGCCAGATGAGGGGCCGGATCGGCCTTGGTCAGGGAATAGGCCAGTTCTCCTGCGGTAAAAATCCTTTCCAGCAGCGCTTGCTTATCGTCCTCGACAAAACGGCGAAAGCGCCCGATACGCGCCACATCGTTGCCCAGACCGGAGATCCGTACCGTCATCAGCGCTCCTTGAGCAGCGCCACCATCTCCCGCACCGCCCGCTCCATACCGACTAGCACTGCGCGGGCCACGATACTGTGGCCGATATTCAGTTCAGCAATCCCACCGAGGGCAACAACCTCCCGCACGTTGACATAGTTGAGGCCGTGCCCGGCATTGACCTGCAGACCGAGTTTTTTACCAGCCCGTATGGCCGTTTCCAGTTTTCCCAACTCTACCTTACGGCTGGCATCATCACGGGCTTCACAGTAGCTGCCGGTGTGCAGTTCGATGGCCTGAGCGCCAACCCGATGCGAGGCCTTGACCTGCTCCAGATCGGGATCGACAAACAGGCTGACCAGCATTCCCCCTTGGCGGAGCGTTGCAACCTGCTCCTTGAGGGTGGAGCGCAGACGCAGCACGTCAAGCCCCCCTTCGGTGGTCAACTCTTCGCGCTTTTCGGGCACCAGGGTCACGCAGTCGGGCAGCAGCTTGAGGGCGATGCCGATCATCTCTTCGGTGGCGGCCATTTCCAGATTAAGACGGGTCTTGACCGTTCGGCGCAGGATCTCCACATCCCGATCCTGGATATGCCGGCGGTCTTCTCGCAAATGCACGGTAATGCACTCGGCGCCGGCCAGTTCGGCAAGGGCTGCAGCTGTAACCGGATCGGGCTCGTCAATACCCCTAGCCTGGCGAACGGTGGCGACATGATCGACATTGACTCCCAAAGTGATCATGTTATGCCTCCTGGTTTTTACAGCACATGTGCTGTTCCACGGCGGTGGCAATATCCTGAGCCAAAGCGGCGATCTGTATTTCGTCCTGACCTTCGAGCATGATTCGCATCAGCGGTTCTGTCCCGGAATAACGAATCAGCACCCTACCCGTCTTCGCCAGTTTTTCCTCGGCGGCGGCGATGCTCTTGGCAACCTCGGGAACTTCCAAAACCGGGCGTTTTTTGTCGACCCGCACGTTGACCAGCACCTGGGGCAAAGCAGTCATAATCGATGCCAATTCCGAGAGGGACTTGCCGGTGCGCTGCATGATGGCCAGCACCTGCAGTGCTGAGATCATGCCGTCGCCAGTGGTGTTATGGTCGAGGAACACCATGTGCCCCGACTGCTCTCCACCTACATTATAACCGCTGCGACGCATCTCCTCCACCACGTAGCGATCGCCAACGGCGGTCTTGACAATCTGGCCGCCAGCGTTGCGAATGGCGATATCGAGCCCCATATTACTCATGACCGTAGCCACCAAGGTGTTCTTAGCCAGCTTGCCCTGCTTGATCAAGTCGTTGGCGCAGATGGCCATGATATAGTCGCCATCCACCTCTCGGCCATTCTCATCAACGAAAATAACCCGGTCGGCATCGCCGTCCAGCGCCATACCGAGATGGGCCTGATGTTCCTTGACCGCCGCCGAAATCACCTCCGAATGCATGGAGCCACAACCGGCGTTGATATTGGTGCCGTTGGGGGAGGCTCCGATCAGCACGACCTCGGCGCCAAGTTCCCTGAGCACCGCTGGAGCCGCTTTATAAGCTGCGCCGTTGGCGCAATCGAGAACGATCTTCAAACCGATCAGATCGAGTTCCCGAGGGAAGGAGTTTTTCAGAAACACCACATAGCGACCGACGGCGTCGTCGATACGATAGGCCTTGCCGACCTTTTCGGCGATGGGCCGCAGCGAATCGATCTCCTTGGAAAAAATCAGCTCCTCAATGGCCAGTTCGGTCTCATCGGGCAGCTTGAAGCCGTCGCCACTAAAAAACTTAATGCCGTTATCCTGATAAGCGTTGTGCGAAGCAGAAATCACCACCCCGGCATCGGCCCGCATGGAGGAGGTAATAAAAGCGATCCCCGGGGTCGGTAAAGGACCGACCAGTAGCACATCGACACCCATGGAGCAGATTCCCGAGGCCAGGGCATTTTCGATCATATAGCCGGACAGCCGGGTATCCTTACCGATCACGATACGGTGCCGTCGATCATCCTTTTTGAAGATGTAGGCAATGGCCCGCCCGAGTTGCATAGCAATTTCGGTGGTCATGGGATGAATGTTGGCCACCCCCCGCACCCCATCGGTACCGAACAGTTTCTTTTTCATAACGGGCAAACTCCTGAGCTGAAGTGTTATTACTGTTTTGGCGTCGGCTCAATGACGATTTCCACCTCGACTGCCAACTGGTTCTTGAGACTGCTGTAGCGACCCGGGTAGGACAGAGAGAGCTTCTCCCGCCGAGTTTCCCGGGCATCGGTGATATCCAGCGGCTCTGTAGCAACGCTATCGAGCACGGACACTTCGCTCTCAGCCCCCTCGACCATCACTTGCTGTGGCTGGATGTGCACCGCCGCCACTCGGTGACCGGCTGCCGGCTTACCGCTGAGCTGCGGCTTGACCAATACCTTTTTACTGATGACCCGTTCCAGCTTGACATCGATGTAAGATGGCGACAGGCGCGTCACCTTGAGGGGGCCGGGCAGATTGAGGCGCTCTTCGAGACGCTTGAGGGTAGACAGACCTGGCTCGAGGTCCTTGAGATTTACCGCAATGCCGATATCCTGCAAATCCAGATTCATCAACAAGGTGCGAGGACCGCTGATGCGCACGTCGATCATACTCGGCATATCGTTGACCACCATCATGCCGGCCGGCATATTCTTCAACTCAAGGGGCACCGCATAGGAACGCTCGAGCTTCTGCTCACCGGTGACAAAAAACCACAAAATGCAGGCAAAAACCAGGGCCAGTAACTTCAGAGCCCAGTTTTTGGTCAATTTTTTCAACATATTACTTGGCCTTTTTCTTACTCCCTCGTGGCTCCAGCAGTCGCTTGAGCACCCGGGTCAGGGCGGTGGAATCGAGATCACGGGTAATGCGACCACCGACCACCACGGAAATCTTGCCTGTCTCCTCGGACACTACGATGGCCACGGCATCGACCAGTTCGGTCAAACCGATAGCGGCCCGGTGACGGGTTCCGAAGGTCTTGCTGATATCGGGATTCTGTGACAGAGGCAAAAAACAGCCGGCCCGGTTCAGACGCCCCTGTTGAATGACCAAAGCACCGTCGTGGATGGGCGAATAGGGTAGAAAAATCGAGGTAATCAGATCACTGGCCACCTTGGCATCGATCTCNNATCCGCTTATTGGCCATATTGACGCAGGCCTTGACCAGCTCGGACATGACCGCCGTCTCTTCCCGATAGGACAGGTCAGCGAAAAAGGGATTGGCGCCGACATGGATGAGGGCGCGGCGGATATCTTCCTGAAACAGAACGACGATAACAAGAATAATGGAGGAGAGAAAGTTATCCAGAATCCAGTGCAGGGTATAGAGGCCGGTCAATTGGGAACCGACATAAACACTGAGGATAACCGCCAGGCCGAACAGCATCTGCACCGCCCGAGTGCCTTTGATCAGCAACATAATCCGGTAGATGATGAATGCCACCAGAAATACGTCGAGGGTATCGAGCAGCCATCTGAAATCTTTTAAATAGTCGATAACTGCGCCCATAACACCTCGGTTCGCGACACCCTCGCGAACAATTCGCTGTCTATCCTCTTAGGGCATCTGCTGATGACAGATCGCCCAAGCCACCAAGGCCGCTTCCCGGGCTGGCTTCACATCGTGCACACGAAAAATCTGCGCTCCGGCCGCCACCCCGAGGGAAACTGTCGCCAGAGTGCCGGCCAAGCGGTCGGCGGGATTGTCCAGCCCGAGAGCCCGACCGATAAAACTCTTCCGCGAGGTGCCAAGCAATAGAGGCCGACCGAGACAGTGCAACTCTTTCAGACGCCGCAAAATCTCCAGGTTGCCCTCAGCGCTCTTGCCGAAGCCGATGCCGGGATCGATGGCCAGCCTTTGTTCGCTGATTCCAGCCGTAACAGCCTGCGTAACAGCCGCTTTTAGATAGGCGATGATTTCACCGAGCAGATCGCTATAACCGGTATCCTGCTGCATGGACCGGGGGCGTCCCCGGGTATGCATCAAAAACAGCCCGGCGCCGCTTTGGGCCACCGCTGCCGCCATCCCGGGATCAAACTGCAGGCCGCTGATGTCATTGACGAAATCGGCGCCGGCGGCCACCGCAGCGGCGGCCACCTGGCTCTTGTTGGTATCGACAGACAGGGGACAGTCGACTTCCCGGGCCAGCCGCTCGATCACCGGCACCACCCGTTCCAGCTCTGCGGCAAGGTCGACAGCCGCCGCCCCCGGGCGGGTACTTTCACCGCCGACATCGATAAGGTCCGCCCCTTCCGCCGCTAAACGCACCCCTTGGCGCAACGCATCGTCCAGGGCCACTTGGCGGCTGCCCGCATAAAAGGAATCGGGGGTGACGTTCAAAACCCCCATGATCCGTGGTCGATCAAGGGATAGGATGCAACGACGACCGGCCAACTGAACAGGCGTTGGCGGCCCCGTGTCTAACTGGCGGCTCAACTCAGCGGCCAGAAGCGGATCCAATGGCTTGAAGCGGGCCAAGGCCTGCAACATGCTGCTCGAGGCGACCAAGGCCAGACGATTCCGTTTGGCGGCTGAAACCTGCGTTTGCTCCAAGGCGATACCGCCCAGGCCGGTCAGAGTTTCGGCCAGCAGCACCGCCTCGGCGGCCGGCAGGTCCGAAATAACCACCAAGCGGGGGAACACCCCGACCAGCTGAGCCTCAATCTCTGAAACGGGAAACCCGGCATCCGCTAACCGGCGGCACAATTCATCGACGCCGGACACCGCAAGCAACTCTACAGAAACAGCCAATTAGACCTCGGGAGGCACACTGTCAACGTCCGCCGGGCTGTCAGCCACCTCGACCACAACCTTTTCTTCTGCTTGCTCGCCGGTAACCAGATAGCGGACTTCTGCCGCGTCCAGGGTTTCCTTCTCAAGCAGGGCTTCCGCCACGCGGGTCACTCCATCTTTATGCTCAGTCAGAATCAGCCGGGTCCGTTCGTAAGCTTCCTGAACGATGCGACGAATCTCTCCATCGATCTCCACGGCCATCGATTCACTGTAATTTTTCATATGGCCCAGATCGCGCCCCAGGAAAACCTCACCCTCTTTTTCCCCATAGGCCAAAGGACCAACCTTGTCGCTCATCCCCCATTCACAGACCATTTTACGGGCGATACTGGTAACCCGTTCGATATCGTTACTGGCACCGCTGGTGATCTCGTTAAACACCACCTCTTCAGCCACCCGGCCACCAAGCATGGTACAGATAATCGTTTCCAAACCACTGCGCGACTCATTGTACTTCTCTTCAGCGGGCAGGTACATGGTCACGCCAAGAGCCCGACCTCGGGGTATAATGGTCACCTTATGCACCGGATCGGCATCCGGCAGATAGAAAGCCACTACCGCATGGCCGGCTTCATGGTAAGCGGTAACATTTTTTTCTTTTTCAGTGATGACCATTGAGCGGCGCTCCGCTCCCATCATTACCTTGTCCTTGGCCGATTCCAGATCTTCCATCTCGACCTGATCCTTGTTAGCCCGGGCCGCCAGCAGAGCGGCTTCATTAATCAGGTTGGCCAGGTCGGCACCGGAAAAGCCGGGGGTTCCCTTGGCCACCACATCCATATTTACATCGTCGGACAGGGGCACCTTGCGGGAATGGACCTTGAGAATTTTGGAACGACCCTTGATATCCGGCCGTGGTACCACCACCTGACGGTCGAAGCGACCCGGACGCAACAGGGCCGGATCAAGGACATCGGGACGGTTAGTAGCCGAGATCAGGATAACCCCTTCATTGGATTCAAAACCGTCCATCTCCACCAGGAGCTGGTTAAGGGTCTGTTCCCGCTCGTCGTGACCGCCGCCTAGACCAGCACCACGGTGGCGTCCAACCGCATCGATCTCGTCGATAAAGATGATGCAGGGTGCATTTTTCTTGCCTTGCACAAACAGATCCCTTACGCGACTGGCACCGACGCCAACAAACATCTCAACAAAATCGGACCCGGAGATAGTAAAGAACGGCACATCGGCTTCCCCGGCAATAGCTCGAGCCAGCAGGGTCTTACCGGTACCGGGAGGCCCGATCAGCAACACCCCCTTGGGAATCCGGCCACCAAGTCGCGAAAACTTCTTGGGATCCCGAAGATAAGAGACGATCTCTTCCAGTTCGTCCTTAGCTTCATCAACACCGGCCACGTCCTTGAAAGTCACCTGAGCGCCGGTATCGGACATGAGCTTGGCGCGGCTCTTGCCGAAGCTCATCGCCTTGCCGCCGCCGGATTGCATTTGGCGAATGAAGAAAATCCACACCCCGATCAGAAGCAGAATCGGCCCCCAGGAAACCAGCATGGTCATCCAGAAGCTACCGTCGTCTTCGGCCTTGGCCTCGATGACTATGCCCTTGGAGCGCAATTCCTGAACCAGTCCTGGATCGCTCGGAGCAAAGGAAATAAAGGTGCGTTCGTCCTGATAGACCCCCTCGATATTCTGCCCCTGCAGGGTCACACTGCGGACATCACCCGCCTCAACGGCGATCAGAAAATCACTGTAGGCCAAAGCTGGCTGTTGTTGCTGGCGGTTGGCCATGATGTTGTACAACATGATCATAACCAACAGAATCACTAACCAGAGCGCCAGGTTTTTATGAAGCTGGTTCACAATACCCCCTAAAAATCGTTATTACGACGACTGCGTACAGCCGTACAGCATGGCCTAGGGCCGCTGAAACATTACCGAAATTTATCATACCAAGGCCCATTGCACAAGGGGCATCTCGGGCTTCAGAAAGACTGAAGAACCACCCTCAGCACCAAGCCCTCCCCCGCCGCGCAAGACCACTGCTGACATCGAACCAGACCCGCCAGCCACAGGATCTGTGCCCCTTCGACAAGGGGCACACTCGCGCGGGTCTCCTTATCAATTCTGGCATCGATAAAAAACTTTTTGAGCTTGCGACTGCCGGGAGCCCCGTGCGGCTGAAAACGATCGCCGGGACGGAAAGAACGTACCGTCAAGGGAAAGGGCACCGCCTGCGCCGGAAATTCCACCGCCGTGGCACTCTCCCCCTGCGGTAAATCCTCCAGAGTGAACAGGAGCCGCCGCCCGTCCGGCAATCGTACTTCGCCCGGCTCGCGCACCTCAATTGTGAAGGGTGACGCCACCATCGGCGGGGCGGAACGCAACCAGAGCCGCTCATAACGTCGCCCGACCCAAGCCGCCGGCAGATGCGCCTCGGCCTGGGGCGCATCCCCCTGCAGGAGCCCTTCCAGAGCATCAATGTGCACCGCACCGATACCGCGCAGATCGCCCCGCACTTCCTGTAGAGCCTGACGCAGAACCCGTGCCCGCAAGGCGGGATGGAGCCCCAGCAGGGCCAAGCGGTCGAGCCATAGCTCCCCGTCAGCCGAGGTTCGAAGCCCAACGAGAGCTCGCTGCACCTCCTGCTGCCAGAACCCTTCCTCCAAGGCAATACGCTGACTCAAAGCCGCTAGGTTCTCTTCCAGCCGCGGATTGAGCTCCGTCAGCGCCGGCAACAAACGGTGGCGAAGACGATTGCGGGTATAGTAGAGATCCTCGTTACTGGAGTCCTGCACATAAGCCTGATCGATGGCGGCCAAATAAGCCTCGACCTGTTTTCGGGAGAAGTCCAGCAAAGGGCGAATGCAGGAACCATTAAGGGGCCGCATGGCGGCCAGACCGGTCAAGCCACTACCCCGCACCAGGCGCATCAGCAAGGTTTCCGCCTGATCACCCCGATGATGGCCAAGGGCTATAAAGCGGCAGTCCAAATCGGCAGCGGTACGCTGCAGAAACTCCCGGCGCAGCTCATGGCCCGCCTCTTCCAGCCCCTGGCCCCGCTCCCGGGCCAACTGCGGCAGATCGACGCATTCAACAGTCAAGGGCACCCGCCATTCGTGACAGAGTTGCTGAACGAAATCGGCATCCCGACCGCTCTCGACACGGATTCCATGATCGAGATGAGCCGCTTTAACCTGTAGGGAAAAATGCGGGGCCGCCTGCAACAAAAGATGCAACAGGGCCACCGAGTCACCGCCGCCGGACAGGGCAACCAGCACTCCAACCCCCTTTGGCAGGCGGTGGTGAGCCCAGAAATCATGCAGTCCTTGCTGCAAAACCGTTATTGCCTTCATTTCTCAATTATTTCCAATAATATTTCCAAAAAGTGCAAACGACAAAACCCCCACCGTAAACCGGAGGGGGTTTTGTTTATAAAAATGGTGGCGGTGCAGAGATTCGAACTCCGGACACTGCGGATATGAGCCGCATGCTCTAACCAACTGAGCTACACCGCCTTGTTTACGAGGAAAAATCCATCCCCCCCTTGCGGGAGGATCACTTTATAACCCAAGCCATTTGACCTTGTCAAGCAGAAACAAGCGGTCATTTTCCAGCCACCATCAGCGCGATTCCTATAACCACAATCGGCCTCAGCATAGGCCTTATCATTGTTTAACACTATACTTCAACAATTGAAAACCCTTGACATCCCATGAAGCGAAAGAAGATAACTAAAGGCTAATATTTCACACACGGAAAGACATCTGATATAAAGAAAGAAAAGGCACTGGTCCAACACCAGATCATTTAGGATCAACCAACAGCAGCTGCCCCCTTCATCGTCCGGCAGCCCCTTCACCCACCATACGCATCATCAGGAGACACCATGAGTGAAGATTCTCAACAAGTTGACTTTACAGAAGACACCCAAAAAGATAAATATCTGACCTTTCGTCTGGCAGGTGAAGATTACGGCATCGAAATTTGCCATGTCACCGAAATTATCGGCATTCAGAAGATCACCAAGGTGCCCGACATGGCCAATTTCATCAAGGGCGTTATTAACCTGCGTGGCAAGGTTATTCCGGTGATGGATGTCCGCGCCCGCTTCGGACTATCCGCTCGCGAATACGACGAACGTACCTGCGTCATTGTCGTTAATGTCAACCAACAGGACATCGGCCTGGTCGTCGATCGGGTCAACGAAGTGGTCGACATTCCGGTCACCCAGGTGGAGGCGCCGCCCCTCTCCTCCCAGAGCCAATCGACCCGCTACATTCGCGGCATCGGCAAAATGGGCGAGTCGGTCAAAGTCTTGCTCGACGCTGAAAGACTTCTGGAGCTTTAACGCATCCTCCAAAAAGAGACTGTTTGTCAGGCGCCCCGCCCTTTTCGGCGGGGCGTTTTTATTTAAAGCAGCAGCAAAACAAAAAACAGTCCGTTTATTGACCAAGGTCAACGCTGTCAAGCAGGCCGTGAGGCATTCTATCCTCAACCTTGTTCTTAAACTTGATGCATACAAAAACTTATAGGATGGCTAATCAAAGATTTCGTCCTACAAGGCCTAGTGTTTTTTCAGGGGTAAAGGCATAAAGCTTAGTATGTCGAGATCCTGAAAAACGCCGTAACGTCGGAAGGCGGATTTTTTGCGATGCTATCAAACTTCTTTGCGGAGATTGCCATGACTATTAAAAAACAAGCGCCCAACATGCCCGCCGCCACCCCCACCGAACTGGCCACCATGATCGACTATCAGGAAGGTGCCGTAGTCAGTCGCACTCTGCAAAAAGACGAGGTCGGCACCCTGACCGTCTTCAGCTTTGACCAGGGCCAGGGACTCTCGGAACACACCTCGCCCTTCAATGCCTATGTGCAGGTTCTCGACGGTCAGGCCGAAATCACCATCGGCGGCAAATCGGTTACCGTCCAAGCCGGCCAACTGATTCTCATGCCGGGAGGCGTACCCCACCAATTAGATGCCGTCCAACGATTCAAGATGCTGCTGACCCTGTTCCGCACCGCCCAACCGGCTGCATAGAGACTTTAGCTGCAGCACCACGAATGCCCCGACTTCATTTGCAGCGGAGCATTCATCAAAGGAACAAAAAAAGTCGTTGACAGTCCGACTCCCCCTTTGCTATAAAGTGGACCTCACAAACACGGGGCTATAGCTCAGCTGGGAGAGCGCTTGAATGGCATTCAAGAGGTCAACGGTT
>LGVF01299179.1_pt1 | contig 14512 bp, 14 predicted proteins | sample 469901 | NCBI WGS metagenome assembly LGVF01 (sample SAMN03893561, study PRJNA290197) | marine sediment metagenome | material: sediment; isolation source: combined push core samples #3730, #5133, and #5579 collected at Hydrate Ridge | place: Pacific Ocean: Hydrate Ridge
CTTAGTATGGGAAAGAGGACCACCTCTCACTTGAATTCTTTTTCTTAGTATGGGAAAGAGGAAACCACCTCTCGCTTGAATTCTCTCCCCTTAGCAGGGGAAAGAGAACCACCTCTCACTTGAATTCTTTTTCTTAGTATGGGAAAGAGGACCACCTCTCGCTTGAATTCTCTCCCCTTAGCAGGGGAAAGAGGACCAATATTTGTTAATATTTTTTAGTATGAGAAAAACTCCAGATATATTAATTGAAATATCAAGAAAATTGAGAAAACAGATGACTGATTCAGAGGAAATATTATGGGATAAATTGAAGGCAAAAAGATTTAAAAATTTAAAATTTTTAAGACAATGTCCAGTTTATGTATATACAGAAAATTCTTGATTAGATAGATATATAATTCCAGATTTTTTATGTAGGGAATATAATCTAATTATAGAATTAGATTGAAGTATTCATAATAGAAAAGATATATATGAATTAGATAAACAAAAAGAATTATTATTAACTAATTTATGATATAAAATACTAAGATTCAAAAATGAACAAATATTAAATAACCTCAAAAACTCATTAAACCAAATTGCAGCCTCTTTCCCCTGACAAGGGGAGAGAATTCAAGAGAGAGGTAAAAACTAAAGTCCACAAAAAAAATAAACACCTCTCATCTGTCCTTACAGGATGATCTCAAGGCCGAAATCTGTACTCTCCTTAACAGGAGAAAAGGGCTACATTTTTTGTTTCCTCTTTCCTCTGACAAGGGGAGATAATTCAAGAGAGAGGTAAAAACTAACACCCACAAAAAAAAAGAACTCTCTTTCGAGAATTCTTTTTTTAAATATTTAAGTAAGAAATACTTATTAGTAAGGAAGATATTCACCACCTTCAGAAACAAAACCAGCAGTTATACCGTATATTAAACCAGCAGATTCAGCAAAATCTAAATCTATTGTACCTGTACCAGCAGTACCTAATGATCCATCTGCAGTTATACTCATTCCATCAGAAGAAATTTTAGTAATATTTACTCCATTAACTGTATCACCAACTTTGAAGTTACCAGTATCAGTTAAATTATCTAGAGTAAATCTATTAGTATTTGTAGCAATAAAAGTACCTGAAATAGCAACAATACTTCTTGCATTATAATTACCATTTAATTTAGCAACTTCACCACCATCTTGTTCGATAGAAGCAGCTAATTCAAAAGGACCACCAGCAAGAGTAGTACCACCGATAACATAACTATCATCAAAAGGATCAGAGAATTCAGAAGCTTTCATTTCTAAAGCAGTATAATTAACATTTCATGCATTATAAACATTAGAAGTTAATCCTGTAGAAGTAGCACCACCTAATGCTATTGAAGCAGCAGCATTATCATTAGTAGCAATAGCAGATAGAACTGACATACCTCTAGTTAATTTGATATTTAAAGAACTAGATATAGAAGATAAATCTTGGATTCTTTTAGAGTTTCTAGCTTCAGCTGAATACCCTTGTAAAGAAATGAATGCAATTGTACCTAAAATTGCAAGAATAGTAATAACAACAATTAACTCCACTAATGTGAATGCACTTTTTGTATTTCTCATTTTTATAAATAAGTTAAGAAGTAAAATACAAAATAAATTTCTAAAATAATATCTTAATACATTTAATAGTTAAATTAATTAAGACCGATATAGTTTACACTTTTTCTAGAATAAAATCAAATATTTTATTTATTTTGAATAGACAATATATTTAAAGCATTTTTAATATATTTAATTCAATAAAATGATATAAAAGTCAAATTAATGAGTTTTTATTATAAAGAAGCCTTTAATTGCTATTTGATTTTTTAAAATTATATTTTTACTAAATAAAAAAATAATGATTTTAATTAATCATTATTTTTGTTATTTGTAAAGTATAATTATTACCTCTCATCTGAATCTTCTCTCCTTGACAGGAGAAAAGGGCTACATTTTTTGGTCCTCTTTCCCCTGACAAGGGGAGAGAATTCAAGTGAGAGGTAAAAACTAAAGTATAATTTTTTTATAAATTTTGTGCAATTTTTCACATTTCAAAGAATGGAAGCATTATGGCAATAACTATTGTACCAACTAGGAATCAAACTATTACTATAATTACTGGTTCCATCATACTTGATAGATTTCAAATATATCTTTTTAATTCTATATTATAGTTTGATCAGATTTTTTTTAGAGATGTTGAAATACTTCAAGTCTCTTCTCATGTATTTACTATATATGCAAATTCTTCAGGAAATAATTTATTTAGATAAACACTTGCATCATAATCTACATTTAATCAAAGAGATTTTGAAATAGTTAATCAAACCTCTACTTCATTTTTTATTCTAATTATTTCTTTTTTGTATACCAAGTTTGGTACTACTTTACTAGATGTTTTTATTGATTCAAGTAATAATACTCAAGAATCAAGAAGAGTAGTAAATGATTTTATAAAATATACTATATTTGATTGTTTAACTATAAATCAAAATATAGGTAATTTAATATATAAATGAGCAAAAGCTATTTTTCATAGATATGTTTTATTTGCTAGTTTAAATCAAACCACAATAAGTACTAGTATTCCAATTAATATAGCCCAATCTTCTGTAATAAAATTAGATACTTTTACTACAAATTGAGTTAATCATGGTAATTCACTTCAGGCTTTTTCAAAAGAAGCAGATATCCTTGGTACAATAAATATCATCATAAATGTTACCATTGATAGAGTTAATACCATTAGAATCATTGGATATATCATCGCTCATTTTACTTTTCATTTTAATTCAATACTTTCAAGTAAATTTGTATCAAGTTCAGCAAGTACATTTCAAAGTTGTCATGTTTTTTCTCATACAGCAATAAGTGCTACTGTTAATGAATCAAAAACTTTTGGATATTGTTGCATAGTTTCACTAATATTTATTCAGTGATCTATATTTTCTTTGATTTCTGAAACTATTCTTTTTAGATAAGGATTTTTAACTTGTTTAACTAATATATTTAATGCTCATTTTATATCAAGTCATGAGTTAATAAATATAGATAATTTATTAATAAGCCCCCATAATTCTTTTTTTGATACACTATTAAATAAAGTAATTTCTAAATTTAGGTTACTTAAATTTCAAGATGTTTTTTTGTATTTCATATTTCTAGATTTCTCCAAAAGATTCACAAATTTTTCATTGTGAAAGTTTCAGTACTTATCGTAAAAATTATTTCAAAAAAGTGTATCTGTTAACATAGTGTGTTTTTTTAATTAAATATTTCAATCTTTTGCTATTATATTTTCTATTTCAGATATAACAGTATTATAATCTCATTTTTTTTCTAATTGTTTTAATACATTAAACTTATTAATCATCTTCATATTCTTTTGTTCAATTTTGTATTCAGTTTCTTTATTTATTGCAATTTTTAAAAAATGATTTATTTTTTTATGAATATATCCTTCATTAATATATCTTTTTGCTTCTTGTTTTAGTTTAAGTATTTCTCATGTATAATATAGAGTTTCTAAATTTTTTATTACTCTTTTTGTTTCTTTTTCTTTTTTTATTTCATTTAATTCTTTTTTTATTTCTTCTTTATTTTTTCATATTAATCTTTTTAGATCTTTTTTTACTAATCATTCTTTGATTGTAAGATCTTTTAGATATTTTGATTTATTATCTTGTATATCTTTATCTCAATTTCTTTTTAATATAAGTATACTAGCATCATCATCAAAATTACTTGTTTGTTTGAATAACTTTACATCTTTCATAATATATTCATATATTTCATTTATATCTTTTGTATATGAAGCAATTTTTGAAAAAGTTTCTGTTAATTTTTCAATTCAATAAAAATCTCATTCTTCATTTTTATTTTCTACTATTCAATCACTATACGTTATTAATATATCATTATTATCTAATTCTATATGTGATGTTTTTACATTACTACTATCTTTGATTATTCTTATTCATGCGGCTAATCATCCTGGAATTACTTTTTCTATCGTTGCTGTTTTTGTTCTATAAATAAGCATAGGCTCATGTCACATTCAAACAAAATTTATACTTCAAATTTGTTTTTTTATTATTTCAAAAAATATTCATGTAATAAAATTTCTTGATTTAAGATCTTGTTTTAGTCAATTATTAATTTCATAAGCTAATTCATCAATTTTTGTTGATTTAACATATCTATTAAATAATCTACTAAGTAAAGTTATTATAAATCAAGCTCTTATTCAATGTCATGTTGCATCTCATAAAAAAAACACATATTTATTATCATCATCATATAAACCGAAAGTATCTCATGATATTTTATCTGCCCCGAGAATTTTTCAATATAATTCATATCAAAGCATATTTTCATTACTAATTTCTTTGATCAATCATTTATGTATATTTTCTAATTTTTTTTCTGCAATATCATTTTTTACTTTTGAATCTTCTTCAATTAACATATTTATTTCATCAAATAATTTTTTTCTTTTTCTACTTTCTTTAATTTTTTTATAAAAATTTAATTTTTCTTTAATTTTTTTGAAAAAATTTAATTTATTATTTTTATTATTTTTAATTTTATTTTTATCTGTGTGTAAATCTACTGTTTGTCATATTAATCTCATTGCTTCTTGTCTTGAAGTTTCTTTAATCTTATCTTCTGAATATTTTTTTTCTTTTTCAATATTTTTTAATATATGTTTTTTTTCTTTATTAAAGAATTTTATAACAATAGTTTTTTCTTTATTTTCTTCTAAAAATTTTTGTAATAAATTGAGAGCTTGAGTATTTTTTCTACTTCATGATAATACACTTATTTCATCTTTAATAATTTTAAATCTTATTTTAAATCTTTCTCCTTCTTCTTTTTTTCTATATTTTTTTTCAAGTTTTACTAATTTTAATTTTAATTCTTTTAATTCTTCAACTTTTTTTGTATTTTCTAAAATTAATTGAGATTTTATTTTTTCTGATTCTGGAGATTTATCTGCTCTAAAATTATTTAATAATTTATCTAAATTATCTTGTTCTTTATTTTCAATTTCTTTAATAGCTTGTTTTGTTTTATCCCACTCTGATAATAACATATAAATATTAATCGCTTTTAATGCTTCTTGGAATTCATGTATACTATCACTATCCACTTCTTTTTTTCCAAATAATTTTGAAAACCAACTATCTTGAGATTTTTTTTGTATTAAAGCATTCTTTTTTAATTCTTTTAATTGTATAATTTTATTATTATAATTATTAAGAATACTTGTAGAACTTGAATTTATTTTTACTTCTACATTAAAAATAGCTTTTTCAATTTTTTCAGTTTTATGTATTTCATTTATAGCTTGAGAAAAATTTCATTCGTCAATAAAAATCTTAATATTTTGAATTTGAGTATCAAAATTTTCATTTTCGTTATATTTATGTTTTCAAAAATTAAGCATTTTTATTTGTTATAATAGGTAATAATAATTTATATTAGTTTTAAGGCTTCTTCAACTGTAGTTTCTCATATTAGTGCTTTTAATAAAGCATCTTGTATAATAGTAATCATTCAGTGTTCAACAGCAGCATCTCTTATAGTATTAGAGCTTTCTTTACCTAGTATTAAATCTTCTAAATAATCTTTAACTATAAGTACTTCATGTATTCATAATCTTCATCTATATCATGTATTACTACAATTTTCGCATCATTTTCATTTGTAAAATTTTAAATTATCTAAAGTTGCTTTATCAACAATTGGTCTTAGATATTTTTTTATTTTTTCTAATTTTATATTAGATATTTCATCTTCAATTTTACATTCTGGACATATCTTTTTTCAAAGTCTTTGAGATATAACCATTTTCATTGCTGATGAAAGTAAGAAAGGTTCAACTCCCATATTTAAAAGTCTTTGTACTGTTCATGCTGCTGAGTTGGTATGGATTGTAGATAACACCAAATGTCAAGTTAAAGCAGCTTCTACTGCTAATATTGCAGTTTCTTTATCTCTTATTTCTCATACCATTATTATATCAGGATCTTGTCTAAGCATTGTTCTTAATCAATTTGCAAAAGTATATCAAATTTCTGGTTTTACTTGAGATTGATTAACATATTCAATATTGTATTCTATCGGATCTTCTAGAGTAGAAATATTTGATTCAAGAGGATTAAAACTTTTTAATATTCATGATAGGGTAGTTGTTTTTCATGAACCCGTTGGTCATGCTACAAGTATGATTCAATATTTACTTTTAAGAGCATTTTTTACTAATTCAACATTTACATCTATTAATCATAATGCTTCAATTTTAGTTAAGTTCTCATCTTGTTTTAATATTCTCATAACTATTTTTTCTCAATATTTTGTTGGTAGAGTAGAGAAACGCACATCAATATTTAATTTTTCAACTTCGTAATAATAAACAAGTTTTCAATCTTGGGGTTTTTTATTTTCATCAATTTTTACTTTAGCAAGTACTTTTAATCTAGTAATTATACCACTTACATTATCATTATGTAATTTATCAATAAGTAAAAAATCACCATCTTTACGAAATCTTATAAGTAAAAATTTTTCAGTTGGTTCTACATGTATATCTGATGCTCATGCGTCTATAGCATTTTTAAACATTTTTTCTACATAATCAACTGTGTCTCAGATGTCTCTTTTTATTAACATTTTATCTAAGCTTTCAGTATTTATCATAATTATTATTAATTAATAAATTTTATTTACTATATAATATCATATATATAAAAAAAAATTAAGAAAAAAGAGTTGACATAACGGATAATGATTTTATAAATATAAAAAAAGACCAAAAATTTTATATTTTTTGGTCTTTTTTTATATTTATTTAAATGAATTAATTAATACATTTTTTATAATTCATTTTTTTAATTCTATTACTTCTAGGGCGAGGACTTTATCTAATTTTTGTTTATTTTCATATTCTGTATTTTTATATTTATAATTTTTTATTCAGTTAAAAGTTCTTGTCTCTATTGTAAAATTAAATCATAAATATTTTACATATTCTATTTTCCACTTGAGCTCTTCTTGTAATATTTGATATTCAAGTTCTATTTCTTGTCTTTTGGCTTCTATTTCATCTTTATATATTATATTTAATATACTAGCTTTGTAATTTTGTATAGAATGATTATTTGGATTAATATAAAACAATAATCATATTCATAAAACTGTTATAGTCATTAATCAAATTAAAAATTTATAATGTGTTTTTGGGAGATTCTTTAATTTTTTAATTTGTTGTGTTAATGATACTTTTTTCTTTTTATAATTAGCCTGATAATTTGTAAATAGTTCTTTTGTTTCTTCTTTTGTTTCTTCTTTTTTTTCAACTTTTTCAACCTTTTCTACTTTTTCAACTTTCTTTTCATCTTTTTCTTTTTGTTCTTGTTCTTTTAATTGTTTAGCATCAAGACTTTTATTATTATCAATAGGATTATCAATAACAGTTTCTGGAACAGTTTCTGGAACAGTTTTAGGTTTAATAGTTGAAGCTTTTTTTACCTTATTTTCTGCATCTTTAATATCATTATTAATAATATTAGTATCAGTACTTCAGATTTTTTTATTTTCTGTAATAGTTGATTTTTTGATATCAGAAATTTTTATAGTTGATTTTTTTAATTCATTAGTTTGAATTTTTTCTTCTTCTATAATAGGTATATCTTTAGTATCAGGATTATTGTTAATATTTTTTGTTTTATTAACAATATTTTCCTTTGTTTTTATGCTTTTTGCCTTAATGGTATCTGGACCATCTTTATTATTTTGAATAATTTTATTATTCATAATAGCATTTAAATTTATTTTTTTGTTTGTTTCCATTTTTTTAGGGGGGTTTACAAAATAAATATTTAATGTATAAATAAATTATAAACTACTTTAAAAAATAAATCAAGTAAAAGTCAAGCTTTTTTAATAAAAAATAGAATAAAAAAAGTTTTTGTTTTAAAATAGAGAAGAATAAAGATAAAAAAAACTTGACAAAAGTAAATAAATATTGTGTAAAAGTATAAATATTGTATTAAAAAGTGAAAAATTAAGTTGATATATGTTATATAAATATAAAAAAACTTCTTTTTTTTTACTTTACAAAATAATAAAACAAAATAAACTAGTAAAAATTATTTAAAAATATTAAAAATAATTATGAAAATTGATAATGTTACATTAGCCTTTTGAAATAAAGTAATTTTAAGAGATATTAATTTGGAATTTAAATATTGAGAGTTTGTTTTTTTGATAGGTTATTCTTGAAGTTGAAAAACAAGTCTTATAAGATCACTTATAGGAGATTTTAAACCTTTAAAATGAGATATTATATTAGATAATAATCTTGCATTATATAAAAGTTTGACAGATGATACTCTTTTATCATATAGAAGAGATATTGGTGTTATATTTCAAGATTATAAATTACTTGAATCAAAAAAAGTTTATGAAAATGTAGCTTTTGCTATGGAAGTATGTTGATATAGTGATGAATTAATTTCAAAAAGAGTACCAGAAGCATTAGAACAAGTATGATTACTTATAAAAAAAGATAAATTTGTATATGAATTATCAGGTTGAGAAAAACAAAGAGTTGCAATAGCTAGAGCTTTAGTTCATGATCCAAAGATTATAATAGGGGATGAACCAACTTGAAATCTTGATCCAGAAACAGCAAAAGATATTATGAATATTTTTCTTGATCTAAATTTGGAGTGAAAAACTATAATAATAGCTACACATGATAAGAATATAGTTAATGATTTACAAAAAAGAGTAGTTGTATTTGAAAATAAACTAGTAACATCAGATACTGAAAAGTGAGAGTATTTATTGAAATAATATAAAAAGTGCTTGACAAATGTATAAAAAATAGTATTAATATAATAATACTATTTTTTTAATTAATATAAAATGGCTCAAAAATTAAATAATTCTATAAATTTTTCTTCTTGTTTAGATGATTGTATAAATTTTTCTACTATGGAAAAATTAAATTTGAATATATGAAATTGATTTGAAAAGTTAGAAAATATATTTCAATGTTTAAATAATGGTTATTGTTGATTTAGGTTTCATACAAATTGAGGTAAAATTTATAAATCTAATATTTTTAGTTCTTGAAAAGAATATATTGAAAATAAGTGAGAATTATTACATATATATGATATAAATGATTTTGAACATTTGTTTAATTTTTTATCTGATTATATTGCTTATTCAAGTAATTATATTTTTACTATAGTTGAAGGCGATAAGGTAAAATTATATATTGAGGAGGTTTTAGAAGATAATTTTAGTGATGAAGCTAATGATTTAAGAAATAGTGTTCAATCAGAAGTAGGAGAATTTGTATAATAGTTAATACAAACAAAAAAAATCAAATTTTATAATTTGATTTTTTTTATTCTATAATTTGACATTAATTGATTTACTTTTATTATTAAGAAAATAAAATACTTAAAAGTCAATATGAATAATAGAGTTAATAGTTTATTAATGAATTGAGGGAATCAAATATTGGAATTAGATTTAATCTTAAGAAAATATTGAGATACTATAGATTTTGTTAAATTAACTACAGCATGAATAATTAGTGAAGGTTATTCTAATGATTATTCTAATTGTTTTTCTAATAATGAAATACAAAAAATAGTTAAAATGTGTAATGAATTTTGAGTAAATACTTATTTATGATGATGAGTTATTGAAGATGGATATAAAAATTGAAATTTTAATTTAAATGAATTTATAAAAAAATTAAAATTATTATGAATAAATACAGTAGAAATTTCTAATCGTTATTGATTATGAATAAGTGATAAAGAATATAGACAATTAATTATTTCTTTTAAATCTGAATTTGAGAATATTTTAATTGAAATTTGATCTAAATGAGCTAATATTCCTAAAAATCCTTATTCTGATTATCAAAAATGGTTAGAAGATATAGAAATAGCTGAAGAATTATGAGTTAATAAAATAATTGTTGAATGATGAAAGTGACAAGTTTGATTTTATAATAAACAAGGTCAAGTAATAACTTTATTATTATGAATCATATTAGAAAAAGCATTTAAAGATTTTTGAAAAAATTGAGTTATAATAGAAGCTTATGAAGAAAAAAGTAGAAATTATTTATTAAATCTATTTTGATCAAATATAAATATATGAAATATTCCTGTTTGATTATGACATTTAAAAAAATTAGAACCAAAAAGATTAGAATTAATTTCTATATTACAACAAAATGAAGAAAAATTATGAATAATTATTAAAGAAGTTTTAAAAATATCAAAAATACATAATATAAATCCAAATTTATTATTATTTGATAATAAAATGTGTAATATTGATTTAAGAGAGTGATTAAATAAAGAATTATATCGTGAATTAGAAAAAATTTGTAAATTATAGTAGTAAATAATATATTAATTAATTTAAAATATATATATGGAAAAATTAACAAAAAAAAATTCTAAACCACCATATTTTTCGCTTTATTGAACTGAACATAAGTCTATTTATGCTTTAATAAATGCGGATAAAGATTTTGTTTTGGATTGTTTAGAATATGAAGAAGAAGAAAAAGAAGATGATTCATTTTTAGGTGTTTTAGATGAAATAGCTAATGCAATTAGTCTTATAGTATTACAAAAAGAAAATTTATATCTTGAAAATGGTAATATTAAGAATGCTGACTATTTATTAGAAGTTTACGAACAATTTAAACTGATAAAAGATGATATTTTTAAAATTGATACACAATTTATATTAAGTTCAGAAATAAAAAAATTATGAAAAAAAATTAAAGATTTTGGTTTTTTTATAAACACTTGAATAATTTCTGATAATAAAATACAATTAGTAAAAGATTATTTTATTAATTCTGAGGTAGATGAGGTAGATATTGAAACAATTAAAAAATTTCTATTAGGTTATCAATCTTTTTTTCTTAAAAAAATTTGAGAATTAAAAATATTAATGACAACATGAGAATTTATTAATAAAAATTCTTTATTAATAAATATATTAAAAAAAAATAAATATTGAGATAAATTTACTTCAATTTGAGATGATTTATTTTTAATTTGAATTTATCTAAATTTATTAGAAAAAATTTATATAGATGATTATGTTAAAAAAATATCTCAAACTAAAAGATAATTTAATTAAAATCAATTTAAAATAATTGTTGTTTTAAAATAATTTTGAAAAATTTAATATATTATTATAATATTTATGTATTTTATTTTTTAATTATTATTTTTATGTGTTTTATTAGCAAGTCTATGAAAGTAGCACAAAATCTTAATGTATGGGAAATATCTTTTTTTAAACTTTATTTGGTTGCTGTAACATTTATATTATCTATTTGGTTTCCAATAATCTTAACAGCTAATCTTTGGTTATATATTATATTATCAGTTATATTATTAATACTTACTTTTGGTATTATGATAAAACAACAAGGGAATTTTTATAAAACTATATTTACTAAATGATTTTGAGTTCATATTTTTGAAAAAATGGGAATATTTGATATAGGTATTTTTAAATTAACAATGGTTTCTTTTGCTTTATTATTGGCAAAATTGTTCCCAGTTTTACTTACAGCCCATATAGCATGGTATATTGCTATTGCATGTTTATTTATATGATATTATTTCCACTCTATATTTTATAGTAAATAATATATAAAATTCATTATGATTTTCATTATAAAAGACCTAATTATAGGTCTTTTATTGGTTTTGTAAAAGTATTGGTACTACTAAAGGATTTGATATTAGAACTTTTAAGGGAATATTTAAGGGAGATTGATTTGAAAGAATTGAGAGAATTTTTATAAAAAATTAATAAAAAATTAATATTATATAAGTAATATATAATTTATGTTATTTGCAAATATGTAAATACTAATATAATAAATTTAATATTTATAAATATTATATATATGAAAAAAGGATATGAAATGATTGTGAAAGCAATTGAGGTTACAAAAAAATATACAAGTGATGAAGTAAAACAATTATCTTGATTATTTATTTATTTGAATAGTCTAGATATTGATGAAGAATGATTTTGAACATGAGTTTCAGCAAAAGGATTATGGAAATTATTAAATCCTTTGACAAAAAATTTAACGAATCAGACTTTTGAAAAATGGTGGAATAGTGTTTCAAATACTGCTAGATTAAAAGATACTATAGATTATGAGAAAAGAGAAGAAATTGAATTACAAGCCAAATCTACCACTTCCCAAAAATGAGAAGTGGGGAATAGACCAGTAAAAAAAGTAGACTATATTTTGACTCTTAGAGCATGAGAATATTGTGCAGTTTTAACAAAATGAGATAGTGGAGATTTATATAGAAGATTTATTTTTGATATAAAAGATGAGTTTTTAAGACTTGTTTTTAGAAAATGAAAAAGCATTGAAACAAGAAGTGAATTTACAAAATCTATTTGAGAGTTATCTTTTATGAAAAAATTAAAAGAAGAAAATAAAAAAGAACTTTGAAATATTTATTGAGAAATGACAAACCTTATTTATTTAGAATTATTTTGAGTAAAAGCAATAGAATATAAAGAACAAAATGATATTCCTAATAAATATTTTGCTAAAGATTTTTTTACAAAAGATTGATTATTTGATTTAGAAAAAGTTGAAAATAAACTTTGAGCAGTTATTTGATACATTCAACCAGAAAATAGAGAAAAATTAAAAGAATTGATAAGAGATTTTTTGAATAAAGAAGTTAAAGTTTTATTTTAATATCTTTTGGTACTCCTAAAGGATTTGATATTAGAACTTTTAGGGGATGTTTGAGGGAGATTGATTTGAATGAATTGAAAAATTTTGTAAATATATTTAAATATATATAATAATTTTATATCAATTATTAATTATAAATATATGATTAAAAAATTACCATTAAAATATAATTTTTATACTACAAAAATTATTAAGAAAGTTATAAGTGCAAATAAAGCATTAGCTGAATTAAATTGAGTTTCTCAAAAAATTCCTAATCAAAAAATATTAATTAATTCACTTTCTCTCCAAGAAGCAAAAGATAGTTCTGAAATTGAGAATATTATTACTACACATGATGAATTATTTAAAGCAGTTATTGATAAATCTAGTTTTTCTAAGGAGACAAAAGAAGTTGAAAGTTATATAGAAGCTTTATTGACTAGTTTTAATAATACTAAAAATAATAAAATTATTACAAATAGAGATATATTAAATATTCAAGAAATATTAGAAAAAAATGATGCGTGATTTAGAACTCAAATTTGAACAAAACTTGAAAATGATCAAACCTGAGAAGTAGTTTATATTCCACCTCAAGATATTAATGAAATAAAATCATTAATGGATAATTTAGAAGAATATTTAAATAAAGATTTAGATGATAATGATGCACTTGTAAAAATGGCAATAATTCATCATCAATTTGAATCAATACATCCATTTTATGATTGAAACTGAAGAACTTGAAGAATTATAAATATTCTATATCTTACATTAAGTGATTTATTAGATTTACCTATTTTATATTTAAGTAAATATATAATAAAAAATAAACCTGATTATTATAGATTACTTCAAGAAGTAAGAGATAAATGAAATCGGGATGAATGGATTTTATATATGTTAGATGCAGTAGAAAAAACAGCTTTAGATACAATGAATATGATTAATGCTATTTGGGAACTTATGTGAAAACATAAAAATAAATTAAGAGAAGAACTTCCAAAAATTTACTCAAAAGATTTATTAGAAATTATTTTTTCCCATCCTTATACGAAAATAGATTTTTTAGTTAATGATATGATAATGAGTAGACAAAGAGCATCTAGATATCTTACTATACTTGCAAAAAAATGATATTTAGAAGAATTTCAAGTATGAAAAAGTAAATATTTTGTTAATACTGAACTTTTTGAATTATTAAAAAAATGAATATAAAAATATTTTTAAATATAACATAACATTATTATAACATTACATTACTAACATGTTACAAAAAATCAAAAAACGTAACATTATATTACTAACATGTTATAATAAATGACCCCATAGAAGTAGTTTATATTTAAAAAAAATCCATGAAAAATGGATATTTTTTGGCTTAAAATAAGTATTGGTACTCCTGAAGGGTTCGATGTTAGAACTTTTAAAGAATATTTGAAGAAAATTAACTTAATGGAATTGAAAAAATTATATAAAATATTTAAATGTTAATACAATATTTATTGTTTTTGTAAAGTTAAAATTTAAATAATTTTTCATAATTTAAATAATTTAAATATAATGAATAAGTTAATGTTTTTAATTCTAATATAAAAATATGAATCAATACAACAAAAAAGCCTTTACATTAGTTGAATTGATAGTAGTAATTACTATTCTAGCTATTCTATGAACAATAGCATTTATATCTCTTCAATGATATTCTGCTCAAGC
>LGVF01552437.1_pt2 | contig 14500 bp, 13 predicted proteins | sample 469901 | NCBI WGS metagenome assembly LGVF01 (sample SAMN03893561, study PRJNA290197) | marine sediment metagenome | material: sediment; isolation source: combined push core samples #3730, #5133, and #5579 collected at Hydrate Ridge | place: Pacific Ocean: Hydrate Ridge
AAGCAATCGCTGCTTCGACAGGGTCACCCGCGTCGATCAAATCAACAAACTGAACGCCCTTCACCACGCGGCCATCTTTGACATCAAGACAAGGGATAATTCGTCGTGTCAACATGAGCTACCTCTTCTGCCGTGTGAGAGCAACAGCCTGTTGTAGATCGAGAGCACCAGTGTAGATCGCTTTTCCGGTAATGACACCAGTAACCCCTTTATTCTCAATGGTGAGCAGGTTTTCAATATCTTGCAAACTGGAAACACCACCGGAGGCGATAACAGGGATACTGATGGCAGCAGCCAGATCACCGGTCTCTTGCAGATTTGGCCCTTGCATCATGCCATCACGAGCAATGTCGGTATAAATAATAGCCTCAACACCAAAATCTTCCAGCTCACGAGCGAGATCAATGGCCTTCTTTTCGGTGACATCGGCCCAACCGCGTACCGCTACCAAGCCCTTGTTGGCATCAATACCAACAACAATTTGGCCGGGGAACGCTTGACAGGCCTCTTTAACAAATTGCGGATTTTCTTTAGCGATAGTACCGAGAATCACCCGACCAACACCGAGTTTCAAATACGCCTCAATGGTGGCCATATCGCGAATACCGCCACCAAGTTCGGTTGGGATATCCAGTGCTTTAACAATCGCCTCAATCGCTTCATGGTTTTTCGGTTCGCCAGCGAAGGCACCGTCTAGGTCGACAATGTGGAGCAACTCGCCACCTTGATCTTGCCAAATGCGCGCCTGAGCACCCGGATCATCAGAATAAACGGTATCACGATCCATTAAGCCTTGTTCGAGACGAACACAGGCACCATCTTTTAGGTCAATTGCAGGGATGACAATCATCTATATCTCTCCAAAGTTCTTCAACATTTTCAGACCAACTTGCTGACTCTTTTCAGGGTGAAACTGAGTGGCCATCACATTGTCATGACAGATGGCACTACAGAACTCAATGCCATAATCGGTGGTGGCAGCGACAACACTCTGATCCGTCGGTTGCACATAATAGGAGTGAACAAAATAGACATAACTGCCCTGCTCGACCCCTTTAAACAACGGTATATCGGTGTGTTGAATGCGATTCCAACCCATGTGCGGCACTTTTAGAATCTCTGGGCCATTCACTCCAGCGATCTGCATATCATCAGCAAAACGGGGCACACGGCCGGGGATAATATCCAACCCTTGATGGTGACCAAACTCTTCGCTCTCAGTCAGCAGCATTTGCAAACCGAGGCAGATACCGAGGAATGGACGCTCGGCAGCAACAAATTCTTTGATTGGCTCAATAAANNAAAGGGCGTTCAGCAGCAACAAATTCTTTGATTGGCTCAATAAAACCACCCTCACGTAAATTGGCCATACAGTCGCGAAAAGCACCAACGCCGGGTAATACTAGGCGGTCGGCTTGCGCCACGACCTGCGGATCATCCGTCACCTGAGCATGGTAGCCCACTTTTTCAAAGCCCTTCTGCACACTGCGCAGATTGCCCATTCCGTAATCGATAATAGTAATCATCGTTTATTCCAATTTTCCTTTGGTCGACATCACACCTGTTATGCGTGGATCACTGGAGCTCGCCTCATCAAGAGCGCGGCCAAAACCTTTAAAAATCGCTTCAATGATATGGTGCAAATTACTACCATAAGCGAGATTGATATGTAGATTAACTCCAGCATGATTACAAAAGGCGACAAAAAATTCTTCAACGAGTTCGGTGTCAAACGTCCCCACTTTAGCCTTGGGAAGATCAACATTGAAAACCAAAAATGGCCGACCCGAAAAATCGAGAATAATGGAGGCCAACGCTTCGTGCATAGGCATGGTGCAACGACCATAACGACGCAACCCTTTTTTATCTCCAAGAGCTTGCTTAAAGGCTTCACCGAGGCAAATACCAATATCTTCGACAGTGTGATGGTCATCGATCTCAACATCACCTTGTGCCTGCAACGTCAGATCAAAAAAACCATGGCCCTTAAGGAGCATCAACATATGATCTAAAAACGGTACCGAAGTGGAGATCTCCCCCGCCCCTGTACCATCGAGGTTCAAGGTCAGATCAATACTGGTTTCAGCGGTACGGCGTTCTATATGGGCGGTTCGTGACATACACTTCTCTCCCTTATTCGTGATCTTTGATAATCGTTGCGGATGTTACAAGTCCTCTAAACGATGACTCACTGAACGCGCATGCGCATCCAACCCTTCAAGTTGGGCAATTTGCACCGTTGGTGGCCCTAAGCGCTGTAAGCCAGCCTTTGAGCAACAGATTAAACTCGATTTCTTGACAAAATCATCGAGGGACAGCGGCGAGTAAAACCGCGCCGTACCACCTGTTGGCAAGGTGTGGTTTGGCCCGGCAACATAATCACCCAACGCTTCAGGGGTGTAATGACCCATAAAAATCGCACCCGCGTGACGTACTTGCGCCAGCAGATCGAAAGGGTTGTCCACCGCTAACTCTAAATGCTCGGTAGCAATGCGGTTGCACAGCTCAAGAGCTTGATCGATGTGGTCGGCGACAATGATGGCACCATAATTCTCAATAGAGCTACGAGCAATGGCGTTACGTGGCAACAGCTCGAGTTGCTTTTCCACTTCCGCTTGCACGGCAATGGCCATCTTGTCACTGGTGGTAACTAACACCGACGATGCTAACTCATCGTGTTCGGCTTGCGATAACAGGTCGGCGGCTAAATGGCGTGGGTTGCCACTACCATCGTTGACTACCAAAATTTCACTTGGCCCGGCAATCATGTCGATATCGACCTGACCAAAGACCATCTTTTTAGCCATCGCTACATAGATATTACCCGGCCCAGTAATCTTATCGACACGAGGGATGGTATTGGTTCCGTAAGCCAATGCGCCAACAGCTTGCGCACCGCCAACACGGAAAATACGGTGAACTCCAGCGATATGGGCGGCAGCCAGCACATGATCATTGGCCTCACCTCCCGGCATCGGAACCACCATGATGATCTCTTTAACCCCTGCGACCTGAGCAGGGATAGCATTCATCAACACCGACGACGGGTAGGCGGCTTTACCGCCCGGCACATAGATGCCGACACGATCTAACGGTCGAACAAGCTGACCGAGCATGATGTCATTCTCATCCGTCGACAGCCATGTTTCCTGCTTTTGGCGGCGATGGTAATCTCTAATACGCTGCGCAGCAAACTCAAGGGCGGCATAATCGTTCTGTTCAACGCGCTCAACGGCTTGGCGAATTTCTTCGGCGCTAACCTCTAAACCAGCGGCGTCAATGTCCATACGATCAAATTTGTTGGTATACTCGCATACTGCAGCATCACCACGTTGACGCACCGCTGCCAAAATTTCGCGCACGGTATCATCAATCCCCGCAGGGATCTCCTCAGCACGATGTTCAATGTGAGCAAAGGCTGCAGCAAAGTCGGTATCATCAAAACGAAGTAATTTAATCATTATTCGTCTCCCTATTCAGATATCTTTGGGGTATCACCAATCACTTTTTCGAGGTCGTTGATTATCTTGCTAATCCGCTCATGCTTTGTTTTCAAACTAGCGCGATTGACAATCAGACGAGTGGTTACTTCAGCAATGGTTTCAACTTCGACCATGCCATTATCACGAAGTGTTGCCCCCGTTGAAACAAGGTCGACAATGCGCTCGGAGAGGTTGACCAACGGTGCTAACTCGATGGAGCCATAAAGCTTAATCAGCTCAACCTGAATCCCTTTACTGGCGAAATATTTTTCGGTGACGTTTGGATATTTCGTTGCCACCCGAATATTCGACCAGCTGGATGGATCATCCTGTTCACGCAACTCTTTCGGCTCGGCAACCACCAAACGGCAATAACCAAAGTTCAGATCGAGGGGCTCATAAAGATCCTTCATTTGCTCTAACAGGGTGTCCTTACCGACGACGCCAATATCAGCACAGCCATATTCAACATAAGTGGGAACGTCTGTGGCACGAACGGCCATAAAACGGAATTTATCTTCTTTGTTCTCGAAAACCAGTTTACGGTTTTTCTCCTCCATTTCGGGGCAGGTGATACCGATTTTGGCGAACAGTTCCATTGAGTCTTGCAAAATACGCCCTTTTGGCAGGGCAAAGGTGATGTAATCACTCATAGTAGCATCCTCATTTTTATTCAATAGCGTGGAATAAATATCGTTGTTATCGTCAATCAAACGGTAAATGTAATTTTTTATATCGCCACACGTTGGATATCGGCACCAAGGGCCAACAATTTCTCTTCCAAACGCTCGTAACCGCGATCAAGATGATAGATACGCGACACCTCGGTGGTATTATCGGCGGCAAGGCCAGCCAAAACCAGTGATGCACTAGCACGTAAGTCCGTTGCCATCACCGGCGCGCCGAGGAGCATATCAACGCCCTCAACCAGAGCTTGCTTACCGTCGATGCGAATATTTGAACCAAGGCGCTGCAGCTCGCAAACGTGCATAAAACGATTCTCAAACACATTTTCAGCAATCACACTGGTGCCGTTGGCGAGGGTCAACATCGCCATAAACTGTGCCTGCATATCGGTGGGGAAACCTGGGTGGGGACTGGTTTTTATCTGGATCGGTAAAATCTCTTCAGCCCCTTTGACACGAATGCCGTCTTCACACAAATCAACCTGTGCTCCCGCCTCACGTAACTTACTAATCACCGCTTCGAGGCAAACAGGGTCGGCATCCTTCACCAGTACATTGCCCCGAGTCATCGCAGCAGCAACCATAAAGGTGCCCGCCTCAATGCGGTCAGCCATAACGCGATGGTTCATCGGCCGCAAAGCGTCGACACCCTCGATGGTGATGGTATCGGTACCAGCACCACTAATCTGGGCGCCCATGCCATTGAGCGCGGTGGCAAGATCGATAATTTCAGGCTCGCATGCAGCATTTTCGAGGACAGTTGTCCCTTCAGCAAGGGTCGCTGCCATCATCAGATTTTCAGTACCGCCAACGGTCGGCATATCAAAGTAAATGGTGGCCCCTTTAAGGCGCTCAACACGTGCTTCAACATAACCATGGTCGAGGGAGATCTCCGCACCCATGGCAGCCAGACCTTTGAGGTGCAGATCGATTGGCCGCGCACCAATGGCGCAACCGCCGGGTAAACTCACCCGGGCATGACCATAACGCGCCAGCAGTGGCCCTAACACCAACACCGAGGCGCGCATGGTTTTCACCAGATCATAAGGCGCTTCGATACTCTCAACCCGATCAGCATTGATCACTGCGCTATCGCCGGAACAATCCACTTCGGCCCCGAGTGTCTTCAATAATTCAAAGACCGTGCGAATATCTCGCAACTGCGGAATATTACTTAAGTGGTGGTCTCCACCCGTTAGTAAGGTCGCGCAGAGCAACGGCAACGCTGAGTTTTTAGCACCACTAACTTGAACGGTTCCATTCAACGGATTGCCGCCATGAATAACAATTTTGTTCACACTCATCCTCGCTATAACATCGACGCCGCGGCAGGTGAACGTCCACCAACCACCCGCGCAATACCACTATAATCTTGGCGCTGAAACGTTTGTTCCAACCCAGCTTGTTCCATCATCGTTTGCACTTTTTCAGCTTGCGTTGCCCCGACTTCAACCACCAACCAGCCGCTTGGCTGTAATGCTGATAACGCTTGAGCACATAACAAGCGATAACATTGCAAACCATCGTCTCCCGCCTCAAGAGCGAGATGAGGTTCATGATCCAACACCTCGGGCATCAACTCAGCCATCTCAGCCGTGGTGATATATGGCGGATTCGACACGATCAGGCGATAGGGTTTCGCCGCACTGGGCTGATTGAGCTGGGCCATATCACATTGATGGAAACGGATCTGCGCAGCCACTTGATTCTGTTCGGCATTGTGCTGTGCCAGCGTCAGGGCTTCGTCACTGATATCAATCGCATCCACCCGCATTGTCGGGCAACGCTCTTTAAATGTATGCGCAATCGCAACGGCGATCGCGCCACTACCGGTACCAACATCGAGAATTAAATCATCCGCTGTCGGCAGCGACTGTTCGAGTAACCGCTCGACCTCTTCAACCAGAATTTCAGTATCACCACGGGGAATTAACACCCCCGGAGACCCCTTAAATGGCAATGACCAAAATTCAGTATGACCTAAAATATACTGTAACGGCTCGCGGTTCGCCCGCCGGGCCACCAATTGACGAATCTGCGTTAACTCAGTCGGCTCAAGCGGTTGGTCGTAACACAGATAAATACCGACACGATCTTTAGCCAATGCCGAACCGATCAGCAATTCGGCATCGAGACGTGGACTGGAAATCCCTTTTCCGGCAAGGTAGTCGGTAGTCCAACGTAAAACCTTAAGGACCGTCCAACACTCGGTCACTCATCATCCTTACCGGCCATCATTTCAGCCTGATAATAGGTGGTCAATGCATCAAAGATCTCATCTAAATCGCCCTGCATAATACCATCGAGCTTGTACAGTGTGAGGCCAATTCGATGATCCGTACAGCGACCTTGAGGGAAGTTGTAGGTTCGAATTCTCTCACTACGATCACCACTACCAACTTGGCTTTTGCGGTCCGCAGCCATCTGGGCATGTTGTTCAGCTTGCATGGCATCGAGAATACGAGAACGCAACACTTTCATGGCGCGGGCTTTATTTTTATGTTGCGATTTTTCATCCTGACAGGCAACAACAACCCCTGTCGGAATGTGAGTAATTCGCACGGCTGACTCGGTTTTATTAACGTGCTGACCACCCGCACCCGAGGCACGATATACGTCAACGCGCAAGTCAGTTGGATCAATGTCAAGATCAACATCTTCGGCTTCAGGTAACACGGCCACGGTACAGGCTGAGGTGTGAATTCTGCCTTGAGTTTCGGTATCGGGTACACGTTGAACGCGGTGGGTACCACTTTCATACTTTAGACGTGAGTAGACATTTTGGCCCGTGATCATAGCGATCACCTCTTTAAAACCACCAACGCCGGACTCCGACGAACTCATGATCTCGACCTTCCAGCGATGACGCTCGGCATAACGGCTATAGGCACGAAACAGATCTGAAGCAAACAACGCCGCTTCATCGCCACCGGTTCCAGCTCGAATTTCGAGGACAATGTTCTTGCCATCGTTGGGGTCTTTTGGCAACATCAGCAGGGTTAAACGTTGGCCAAGTTCTTCACTCTCTTTTTCCAACACCGGCAGCTCTTCACGAGCCATTTCGCGCATGTCGGGATCATCGTCACGCAAAAACTCACGATTATCTTCGATCTCTTGCTTTACCACTTTATAGCGTCGGTACACCTCAACAGGCTCCGAAAGGTCAGAGTGTTCGCGCGTTAATTCACGAAAACGGTTCTGATCCGATAATACCGTCGGATCGGACAACAAACCTTCCACTTCCATAAAACGGTCAATAACACCTTCAAGCTTATCAAAAATAGCCACGGTCTTTTATCCTATCGGGAACACAAGATGTCCCACATATCAAAACAGCATCTTCACTGATGCGATTCATTTTCCATTATCAATTCAGCCACATAATTAGCTGCACCGATGGAGTGCCTAGTTGGCGTATTCCTCACGGACTTCAGCAGCATGACCACAGCACATTTTACCTTCTGGGCACGCACCACGCAGACAACCGGGTCCAGAATCGGCAAACAGTAACGGTGCAGCAGCGCGGCACAGAAGCAACATCTCTTTGGCCATATCACGAATTTCCCATTGTGCACGACGACAACAGCGCAGACTGAAAAAATGGTGCAATTCACGGGCATTCATGGTCATGACTAACTTGGTTTCGGCAGCATTGGGCAAGACAAAGCGCGCATCTTCAGCGGGAACCCCTGCGTCAAGCATTTCACGATACAATTGGTACACCTGACCAAACAGTTGGTGGTAACGTTGCTGTAATTCGGGATGTTGGTGCAAAGTGGGCGGTTCGACTGCTGGAAATGGCGCATCATTAGCCACATAGCGTTGGCTCTGTTGTGAATACGATGCCAGTCGATGGCGCACTAATTGATGCGAACACGCCCGACTAACACCCTCAATTCCAAAGCTAAAACTGACATGCTCAAGAACTGAAAAATGGCCAAGAGAGAGAATCTTTTCGATGAGCCGTGCATGTTGCTCAGCAGATGCCGACAAAAGATCATCAATTCCTGAATCGGAATAGCATAGACGAGCTGCCGCAGCGACAATTTTCTCTGGCTCAGGGGTATGGGTCAGCAACTGAACGAGCATGGATGCAGCCTTTGAATCGGGGAGTTTACGCGGGGTAATCATGGTGCCCCGTGCAATGAGTTGAGAGTGCGAAACGAACTACCAATCAACGTGAAACAGCCGCAAGGGACAAAATGTCCCTTGCGGCTGATCCAAAGTGTCGAAGAAAACAATGGTGCAAAGTTTACTTCTGTGCGTACCGCTTGCGGAAACGCTCGATACGACCAGCGGTATCCATCAACTTCTGTGTACCCGTATAGAATGGGTGGCACTCTGAGCAAATTTCAGTGGATAGCTCACCGTTTTTAGAAACAGTTGAACAGGTTTGGAATGTGCTACCACAGTGACATTTAACGGTAACTTCTTCGTACTTAGGGTGGATACCTTGCTTCATGGTGTTTCTCCTTGGCAGCGCCTGGCTTTGTACAGGCAGAATATTCTTAAACGATCGATTGCGTTACATACACTGTTTAGCGCTCACGTGCAAGCAGTTAATCATTACAGTGCTGAATCAAAATGCTCATTATTTATTCATTGAATCTAAAAATTCTTGATTATCTTTGGTTTCCACTAGCTTTTCGCGAACAAACTCCATGCTGTCAACCACATTCATGGTGGTCAACACTTTACGTAATAGCCACATCCGCTGCAAGGTAGTGCTATCCTGAAGAAGCTCTTCACGACGCGTGCCGGACTTATTGACATCAATGGCCGGGAAACTCCGTTTATCGACCAAACGACGGTCGAGAACCAGCTCCATATTACCGGTACCCTTAAACTCTTCGAAGATCACTTCATCCATCTTGCTACCGGTGTCAATCAAAGCGGTGGCGATGATCGTTAAGCTACCACCCTCTTCAACATTTCGCGCGGCCCCGAAAAAGCGCTTCGGCTTATGTAGGGCATTCGAATCAACACCACCCGATAGTATTTTCCCACTGGAAGGGATAACGGTGTTGTAGGCACGAGCCAAACGGGTGATTGAATCAAGTAGAATGACCACGTCGCGCTTATGTTCCACCAGCCGGCGTGCCTTCTGAATCACCATCTCAGCGACTTGGACGTGGCGTGTCGCCGGCTCATCAAAGGTCGATGAAACCACTTCGCCCTGTACCGAGCGCTGCATCTCGGTAACTTCCTCAGGCCGCTCATCGATCAATAAAACAATCAAATAGCATTCAGGGTGATTAGTGGTGATGGAGTTAGCGAGATTTTGCAATAGAACCGTCTTACCTGTACGTGGTGGCGCAACAATTAAACCACGCTGCCCCTTACCGATCGGTGACACCAGATCGACCACACGCATAGGGATGTTATCGTTGGTAGTTTCAAGGATCAGACGCTGATCAGGGTGCAAAGGGGTAAGGTTGTCGAACAAGATTTTCTTACGTGCGACGGCAGGGTCTTCGAAGTTGATCTCCGAAACTTTCAGCAGAGCAAAGTAACGCTCGCCCTCTTTCGGCGGTCGAATTTGTCCCGAGACCGTATCACCGGTGCGCAAACTAAAACGGCGAATTTGCGATGGCGAAACATAAATATCATCGGGGCCAGGAAGATAATTGGCATCGATAGCACGTAAAAAGCCAAAACCATCCGGCAGGATCTCTAACACTCCTTCGCCAAAGATAGCTCCCTTTTTAGCCGCTGTTGAACTCAGAATCGCAAAAATCACATCCTGCTTACGCATTCCCGCTACCCCTTCAATACGAAGGTCGTTGGCCATGGTAGTCAGTTCGGTGATCTTTTTAGCCTTGAGATCCTTTAAATGAATGGCTCCACCCTCAGACTCAACAACATCTTGCGCAGGACGAGGCCTAGCAGCAGGCTTCCTTGGTCTCAGCAGGCTTCTTGGTCTCGGCAGGCTTCCTTGTCTCGGCAGGCTTCTTGGTCTCAGCAGCCTTCCTAATTTGGATCGTTTGCTTTGTTTCGGTCGTTTGACTGTCAGTTTTTTTCATTAGTGTGCTGCTGCGCGACAACGATCACGGAAGTACCGTTGAAAACAACAGGCCCCTCGGATTTAGAGTGAAAGGAAAGTGCAGGATTAATTTCTTGGGAAAACCATAGAAAAGTATACTAAAACGCTGCCTCGGCAGACGTGAATTGCTCTCTTATCTACAACCTTTCAACAAGCTTGTCAATCAGTTAAATGAGTTAACAGGCAACGGAAACGGTTATTTATCAGCGATTGAGTATAGCTGGCGCACAATGGTTCCAGCGATCATCTCCTATGTGAAAGGTGAAAATCTGGCTATGACGGTCAACGATTTGCAGAAAATTGGACAAAAGATTAGACTCAGGTTTACAGCTGCCCAGCGATACGGTAAAAACAACTCACCTTTGATGCACTCGCAAAAACGAAATAGATGGCTAAGCAAAAGCTTCGTCCCCCCAAGGAGTATGACCTATGATTCTCGCATCTGATTTAAAACGAGGGGTAGTGTTCCAACTTGATAACGCCCCCTGCTCTGTTATCGACATTAGTCTGCAATCACCAACAGCTCGTGGTGGCAACACCATAATCAAGACTAAATACCGCAATTTACTCACCTCTCAGGTGCTGACCAAGAGCTTCAAGTCGGGTGATAAGCTCGATGATGCCGACTTTGCCCGCCGTAAAGGTCAATTTCTTTACGCTACGGGTGACGAAGGGGTGTTTATGGATATGGAGAGCTATGAACAATTTGAGATTAGCGGTGACCTCTATGACGATGTTCAGGGTTATCTAACCGATGGTTTAGATCTCGTTCTCGGTGTCTTTAACGAGATGGTGATCACCATTGAATTGCCACTAACGGTCGAATTACTGGTCACTGAGACAGCTCCAGCGATTAAAAACGCGACGGCAACGGCGCAAACAAAAGAGGCCATCCTTGAAACAGGGATGACCATTCAAGTACCCGGCTATTTAGAAAGTGATGAGCGAATTAAAGTTGATACGCGCGAGGGTCGCTTTATCTCCCGCGCTTAGTCGATAGCACGCATCTTCCCCGTTTTAAACACGCGGGGCGGATGTCTATTTCGACACCGACGACATGAGGAGTAACGGATGAAAAGGCTCAAGCTACACCGTAAAGTTCAGCTGGCTCTGGTGTTCCTCTCTCTCATCCCTCTGGTTATCCTAGCGGTCAACTCGATTATCACCTTGCGCAAAAGTGAAACCTTTCTACTCCACAAATCAACCGAAACCATCGACCGCCAAATCAAAAACAATCTTGAACTGCGCGCAACGATGGTGTCGCGCAATGTCAGTGATTTTCTCAATTCGGTGGTTGGTGATCTCCATGATTTAGCCAGTTTACCGGCAACGGTCGATAACTACCGTAGTTTCCACCAGCGCCATCAACGGACAACCCTCTCCTGTCAGCAACCGCAACAAACCCCGGCCCTCACCCGTGAAGCGGCAGCCCTTTATTCTGAGTTAACCTTTATTGACCAATGCGGACAGGAGCAGGTACGTATTGTTGCAGGCCTTGCCAGTTCAGAGCTGCGTGACGTCTCGATCAGTGCTAATACCACGTATAAACAGGAAAATTATTTTACTCGCACACAGTCTTTACCGAAAGGGGAGATCTACGTTTCCCACCTTACCGGCTGGCACACCAGTAACCATTCGTCAGACCCGAAATACAGCGGTGTCATCCGTTTTGCTACCAACGTATTTGATCGTAACGGGGCTAAGTTGGGGATGGTGGTGCTATCTCTCGACCATTGTCATCTGATGGAGTTTACCCAGCACATCAACCCGACGACCATTGACGGCGAAAGCTTCCCGTCGTATGACAGCGGCAACTACGCCTTTATGTTTGATGACCAAGGGTGGATGATCACCCACCCGAAGCAATGGGATATTCGCGGAGTAAATGAACAGGGGGAATGGCTCGCCCCCTATTCAGCGACCTCAACGGCTGAACAGATTCAGCAACGACGCATTCCATTTAACCTCGATTCGGCTGGTTTTATTCACCCCAACTACCCCGTCGTTGCCAACGCAGTTCGTAATCGTGACCATGGCGTCGTTGATGTCACCAATGTCGGTGGTTCCCATAAAATCATGGCCTATGCCCCCATCGAATTTAATTATGGTGACTACCGCAGTAGCGGTATTTTTGGTGGCATTACCATCGGTGCTGAACTGAATGACTTTCACCAACCGGCCCTCGATGCTTCTCTGGCAATCCGCTTTGAGTTTAGTCAGTACATTGCCACCAACTGGCTGATCATTCTCCTCACCGCGATACTGGTTCTCTTTTCCGCGTGGGTGCTGTCGATCAACATGACCCAGCCAATTCTTGATCTCATTGAGGGAACCAAACGGATGGCCGATGGCGAACAGGATGTGCGGGTCATGGTCTCATCCAGCGATGAGATTGGCGATCTGGCCCTAGCCTTTAACACTATGGTGGCCCAACTCGGCAAACGTAGTGACAAGCTTATCCACACCTTAGATGATCTGCGCCGCTCGCAACACGATATCCTCCAAGCACGCAATTTCAATAACGCCATTATTGAGAGCATGGAAACAGGCTTAATGACCCTCAATGAAAGTGCCGAGGTGTTAAGTATCAACAGTGCCGCACGCCGCGTTTTAGCCATTCAACCCGCACAACGAGGCAGTGAACTCAAGCAGGTTCTCGATCTCTGGCCAGAACTGTATAACGCAATTATTTCGGCGATTAACCATGAGCTTCAGGATACAGCACAGCCGTGGAATCGCTACATTGAAGTGGATCGTCAAGGGGTGCACCGCACCATCCGTTTGGCGATTTTCCCCCTCAACCAGCAGTCGCAACGGGGCCACATTGTCACCATCGAAGATCTAACCAAACGCGTCAACCAACGCAAACAGATGGCCCGCATGGAGCGCCTCGCCGCGCTGGGTAAGTTTTCGGCGGGAATCGCTCACGAGGTTCGCAACCCATTAACAGGGATCAGCCTGCTACTCGATGAGCTACACGACCGCTTGCTGTCATCGCCGAAGGATCAAAACCTTATCCGCAAGGCTCTTGACGAAATTGAACGCCTCGACAATCTGGTCAACGAACTGCTGCACTACACCACCTCATCGGTTAATCGTAGCGAGCGCAGCTCTTTACAGCCGATTGTGCAACAATCTCTCGCCACCATTGCCAGACAATGTGAGCAAGGTGGAATCAAAATCAGTCAGTTTAACTTCGGCGAACAGATAGAACTACTGCTTGATCCCTATAAGATCCATCAAGCGTTGTTAAATCTTTACACCAATGCGCTACAAGCTATGCCAGAAGGTGGAGAACTGAGCGTCACCCTTGAGCAAAGTAGCGAAGGCGCACATTTAACCATCCGCGACACGGGTACTGGCATTTCAGCCGAACGCTTGCCGATGATCTTTGAGCCGTTCCACACCAACCGGGGCGAAGGGACTGGACTCGGGCTTTCCATCACCTATAATATTATCACCGAACACGATGGCACCATTGAGGTCTCAAGTATTGAGCATCAAGGGACAACCTTTACACTATTTTTACCTACTCAACCTGCTGCGGCACGGTTTCCTGTGTAGGAGGGGACAACTGTGGAACGAATCTTAATTGTTGACGATGAAGCCTTTATTCGCGAGAACTTGGAACGTATTCTCACCGATGACGGCTACCGCACTTACTCGGCAACGGGTGGTGACGAAGCCGCTGCGTTATTGCAAGAGGAGGAGATTGATCTCGTCTTACTTGACCTCAATCTCGGCCCAGAGAGCGGTATTGACCTCCTCGAACGACTAAAAAAGATTGACCCTAAAGTGTTGGTGATTATTATCACTGGTTATGCAACGGTTGAGAGTGCTGTCCACGCCTTGAAGCTCGGGGCCTACGATTACATTAAAAAGCCGTTTAAGGCCGACGCCATCCACCTCATCGTCCGTTTAGCCCTGGAAACGCAGAGCTTGCGTCGCGATCTACGTCGACTCAAACGTCGCGGCGGCTCCGCCCCCCTTTCGCGCAGCGAGATGATTGGCGCCAGTGCCGAGATCAATGAGGTGTTTCATCGCTGCCGCGAAGTCGCCCAACACGATTCAGCGACGGTACTCATCACCGGTGAAAGTGGCACGGGTAAGGAGCTGGTAGCGCGGGCTATCCACACCCTTTCTGCGCGTAGCCAGCAACCGTTTATCGAAATCAATTGTGCTTCACTACCCTACAATCTGCTTGAATCGGAGCTGTTTGGCCACGAACAGGGAGCGTTCACCGATGCTAAATCGAAGAAAATAGGCTTATTGGAAGAGGGCAACGGCGG
>LGVF01223755.1_pt1 | contig 14470 bp, 8 predicted proteins | sample 469901 | NCBI WGS metagenome assembly LGVF01 (sample SAMN03893561, study PRJNA290197) | marine sediment metagenome | material: sediment; isolation source: combined push core samples #3730, #5133, and #5579 collected at Hydrate Ridge | place: Pacific Ocean: Hydrate Ridge
AAAGTTCTAAAACAATTGGTTTAGATTCTTAACTACTGTAAGAATCGTTCACTTTTTTATTAATCAGAATTGTATCTTGATGCTAGGATATGATTCATAAATTTAGAAATTATGGCAGATCAAAAAGGATTTATTAAGTTGAAAGGCTCTTTAGGAGGTTTAACTTTTTACGACAAAGATGGAAAATCATTAGTACGAACTACGGGAGGTGTTGACAAAAGCAGAATTACATCAGACCCCGCTTTTAAACGTACTCGTGAAAATATGTCTGAGTTTGGTGGCTCGGCTAAAGTAGGAAAGTCATTGCGAATGGGATTCGTTAGTATTTACAAAAGTATGGCGGGCACCGGAACTGTTGGAAGATTAACAGGTGTAATGAAACGTATAAACTCGGTTGGTCCCGGACTAAGGGGACAACGTGCTTTTGAAATAGTACCCAACAAGGTTTTATTGGAAGGTTTTGAATTTAATTTAAAAGCCCCTTTAGACACTGTTTTTTATGCTCCAAATGATGAACCTACACTAGATGCTAATAGAAGTATTGCTACTTGGGATATCCCTGATTTTAATACAGATGATTTTATTACTCCACCTGAGGGTGCTTCACACTTTATATTAGTTTTGGCAACCGGTGTATTAAGTGATTTTACTTATAATACCGATCTAAAAACATTCGAACCTGTCAATGCAGATGAAAATGAAGCTGGTGGGGTTGCTTTTACTTCTGAAATACCATTAACAGGTATGGTAGGTGCACCCATAAGCCTAAGTGTAGATTTAGGGTTTGCAGCTACATTACCTGCCACTGTTGGTGTTGTAAGTGCTATTGGGATTATATTTTACCAAGAGATTAATACGCAATTTTATGAATTGGCAAGTGATAATGCTATGCGGATTGAGGTGATTGGGTAGTTTCTATAATCATCACTAGGATTAATTGGTAAGATCCTGAAATATATTCAGGATGACTATCTGAAATAAGTTCAGAATGACTTATAGGTTTTTTGTGGAAGAAAAGCCTGTGCAAAGGGAGTAGCCTCATTAATTTGAGGTTGCTTTTTTTTTATTTTTTTATTCAATTTTATCATTTTTTCTTAAAAAAAAACGAAACAAAAAATCATTTTTTAAAAATAATTAAATGACCATAATCATTAATTTGAGTGATTAGAATCATTGTGTTTTATAAGTTTTAAATATAAATTTGTGCAAGATATTTTAAATACTACAATTGCTTACCAAACTCAATTGACCAAAAAGGTGGAAATCCCTGTTGACTTTTGTGTTTTAATGTATTAAATCAGCAGAGACAAGTTTTTATTAGAGTGTTAATAAATGTTTATATGGTTAAGCTTTATAATATATAAGATGCCTATAGAAAAAAATAATTACGTCGATTTTCACTGCCATTCGGCAATGAAACCTTTTGGTAAAAGTTTTAATTATTCTACCATAGGCAAAAACAATCCCAATAGAAGTAGGTCAAGTAGCATATGGAGATACAATCCTCCATCGTTGGGAGATAAACTCATTAACTACATTCTTCATCTTACAAAATTTTCGCAAGCTAATTTCTCAAGTATGGCAAAAGGTGGGGTAACCATTATTTGTGCATCTCTATATCCAATTGAAAAATGGTTTTTCGCGAATAAAATCAAAAACGAATTTATAAAGGACATAGCTTCCAATTTTGCAACCGGAGTTGGAAGGAAAAGAGTCGATTTTGTTCAAGCTATGACAAATTATTTCAATGATCTTGAAATGGAATTTGATTTTTATAAGCAATTAGATGGTAAGATTATCAAGTTACCTGAAGGCAAATTCAGATATAAGTTAGTGAAGAGTTACCATGAAATGGAAACTCTCAGGGCTCAAGACAATGATAGAATTACTACCATATGTGTTGTACTGAGCATAGAAGGCATGCATGTATTGAATCAGAATATTAATCAAGTGCCCAAGGAAAAAGATTTTATGGCGAATATTCAGACAATAAAAAATTGGGATACACCACCATTTTTTGTTTCAATAGCACACCATTTTTGGAATCATTTATGTGGCCATGCCGAGAGTTTCACGAAACTAGTAAAAAAGAAAGTTGACCAATCGGAAGGATTGAACACAGGTTTCACTGCCTTGGGAAAAAAAGTAGTACATGAATTATTGAGTATCAACAATGGAAAACGCATTTTAATTGATATAAAACATATGAGTGTGGCTTCCAGAAGTGATTATTATAAGATTATTGATAGCACCCCATCCTACAAAAACATTCCTATTATCGTAAGTCATGGAGCCGTTAATGGATTGCAATCCTTTTCTAAGAAAAAGCAAGTGGGCTCTAAGGTTGCCGGTAAATTAAATTCTGTTGATATAAATTTTTATAATGAAGAGATTATCAGGATTGCAAAGAGCAAGGGAATTTTAGGATTACAATTAGACGAAAGGAGAATAGCCAATAAAAATACGCTCAAAAACACGAAGCATTCCATACATCGCTCTAAAATTATGCATTACCGTTCTGAGTTATTATGGAACCAGGTTCAACATATCTTAGAAGTATTAGATAATGAAGGACTCTTTGCATGGGATTGTATGGCTATAGGTTCAGATTTTGATGGTATTATTGATCCTTTAAATGGCTTTTGGACCTCTGAAGAGTTGCCTTTTCTTGCCGACTTTTTAGAAAGACATGCTTATAATTATATGTCAAACGCAAGCTTTAGAGTAAAAGAAAACAATATTAAAGCAGACAAAATTATTGAAAGGATTATGTCGACGAATGGATTGAATTTTTTTAAAACCTTTTATAAATAATGAAGTAGAAGATATGATGCATTGATATATCCCTGAGGAGATTGTTAAAATATTTTTTATAACAATATTGATGATTTTTTAAGTAAATATTTCACAAATAAATACTTAGTTGGAAGGGGAGAACATTCAATAGCTTGATTATAGAAAGATTCTCAAAGTTCGCTATAAAATAATAATAAAAAAGATAATATTATGACTAAAAAACTATATTCATTATTAATTGGAATTGCAGACTATCCTATACCTAATTCACTTAGTGGATGTGTAAGGGATATTGAGAACATGAAGGAATATATTCTTGGGATAAATCAATCATTTTATGATCAAATTGAAATTCCTGTTGAATTATCTAACGAAAAGGCTACTAAATCGAATATTGTTTCATCATTTAATGCAATTGTTGACAAGCTAAAAGATGAAGATACATTGATATTTTATTTTAGTGGTCATGGTGCCGAAGAATTGGCTCCTGGAAGATTCTTGGAAGATCATAATGGAAAATTACAGTGTTTGGTATGTTATCATAATGATAGAGAAGAACACAATCATTTACTGGCAGATAAAGAATTAAGGTATCTCTTTAACAAATCTAAAAGTAAAGCTCATATTATTGCAATATTTGATTGTTGTCACTCTGGGGATATTACACGTGGTATTGAGCAGGATAAAAGTATTAAGAGACTTGCGGTCACGTACCCAGAGAGACCTTATAAGGAATTTTTGTTTAGTAGTGAAATTGAAGAGAATACATTTAAAAATTCTCGCTTCAATAGTATCTTCCCGGATATAAATCTTATAACATTGTCGGCTTGTGCTTCCAATGAATTTTCATGGGAAAAGAGTGATGGAGGGTATTTTACAAAAGCACTTTTACAAAGTCTAGAATCAAATAATAATTCAATTAATTATGGAGACCTTACCAGGGAATGTAGAATTCTAATTCAAAATAATACTCAAGAACGACAATCCCCTACTATTGATGTTTTTGGCAACAAGGATTATAATCAACTTACAAGTTGGTTACGAATAAATGGAGATAAATTATTATCCAGTCTAGGTTATATAAAATATTATGAAAGTAAAGGATGGATCTACTCACGTGGTAGTATTAATGGTGTCCAAGAAGATAATACCATTACCGTTAATGTACCGGGATTTGATCCAATAGATCTTAAGATCAATGAAGTATTCTTATCAGAGTCTAAAATTACTGATCCTCTTAACATAGATTTTGAATTAGATCGCTCAATAAAATATGCGGTGATACTGAATGGTGATCAGCTAAAACCTAAAATCGCAATTGAAAATCTGGACGGTGATTTAAAGACCGAAGAACTCATAATAGACGTTTTGAAAAATGATGAAAGGATTGTATTCACCGATCAATATTTCGATTGTGACTTTCAAATTAATATTTTCAATGAACTAACGTATTTCTCAAGGAATAATGATCCATATAGACCATTGAATAGGCAACTTGATTTAATTCCTGAAGACTTTGATGAAGATAATATTGAGAAAAGGATGCGAGATTACATAGTTGAAAACCTAAATGTTCTATCTAGATGGCATCAGATAAAAAATTTGAATTTAGGTGAAGGATTTAAAGAAACGCCGATTAAAGTTGAGATCAAACATAGGAATAATGAATGGATTGATATTACCAATGGACATATAGCACTTGATCCTGAAGGACGAAAAAGCTATGGTATTCTTTATTCTGACTATGAAATGAGGGTCTCCAATACTTCTAAAGAAGATTTATATGTAACTGTACTGTCACTTTACAACTCATTACTTGAAGTAAGTATTCATGCCTTTGATGAAACAACAGTTCTATTAGAAAAAGACTGCAAACCAAAGAATTTTGAGCCTTCAACAATAGTCTTAGATTACTATCAGGAGATCTATAATTGGGAATGCGAGGCAGTTGAGCATAGATTTATTGTTAATAATTATCAATCCCTCAATGCAGAAATTGCCTTATTAGCTCAAACTGGGTTTTCAGAACCTATAACTCATTTAGGAGTAAAAAAGGGTGACGGAAAATCCGAAAAATATGAAAAATATGAAAAACGCGACAAGTCAGCTATCTATTCTTCTACCGTGCAGCTCAATAATAATACTTTTAATCAAATTTCCGGCACACTTCTTTCAAATATTGAATGGTATCAAGAGAACGAAATAGTCCAACCATTTATTGAGAAGCTCTATTTTGATATTCATTCTGATTTCTTCAATTACAATTTAGCAAATAAACCAAGTAGTAACGAGGAAGCATATAAAGGAGGTATTAAAATGAATATTGGCAACTTCATTGATTATACTAGACGTAACAGAAAATTTAAAAAAATGCGAAGACAATATCCTGAAAAGGATATAATAGTTGCAGAGGGCGATTCCTGGTTCTTATATCCCATTTTAGTTAAAGACACCATTGATTATATCATGGAATCTTGGCCAGTAAAAAATTTAGCTTGGGCAGGGGATACATTAGAAAATTACAAGAAATCCGGACAACTACTCAAAACCGTAAACAAGTTGGTTCCACACCCTAAATATGTATTGATCAGTGGAGGAGGTAATGACATAATAGGCAAAGAAATTACAAATTTATTGATTCGTAATGCTACAAATGTTAAATCTCCGAGAGATTATCTGAATGATAAATATGATCAACAAATACAAGAGTTAAGAGACTACTATATCTATTTTTTTGATGAGTTAAGCAAATTGGACTGGATAGAAAAAATACTGGTACATGGATATGATTATATAAGATCTGATCATGCGCGAATAGTCGTTAAGGGCGGATGGTTAAACCGATACTTAGAAGATTATGGTATAACGGTTGTAGAAGAAAGAGAACGCCTTATTGTATTTCTCATAGATGAGTTTAATAGTGCCCTTCGAGCTATTTCTGAGGATTATCCTAAAGTTAAATACATGAATCTAAGAGGTTTAATAAATAGAGATGAATGGTATGATGAAATCCATCCAAATAATGAAGGATACCGCAAAGTTGCAAATAAATTTTTAACTGAAATAAATCAATAGTCATGAGAATTTGTAAAAATAAAATCACAGATATTATAAGAACGCAGTTTGGTGCAAACCCACTTAAAGTACCTGATTCAACTTATCAACCTTTAATGATGTTGGAAATTGACAAAAAAACCCCTAGGATTTTAGGAAGATTTGAAGATTTAATTAGGGGTGAGTTTGACTATGATTTGCCTCTTGAATTTTCAGATCTCGCTGAAGTTTCTGGTAGTGAAACTAACAAAATTGGAGTCAAGCTAGGATTTAATATCCTTGGAAATTTTATTAAGGCATTTGGCGGAAAATCTCCTGAATTCAATACAACTTTCAAAAAAACGAAGAAGCTTTCTTTTACTTTTTCTAATGTAAAACGAAAGTGGTTTTCTGTGCTCAAGTTAGGTAAATTATTATCTACTAATAATATCGTAGCTGCCGACAGCATATTCGTCAAGAAAATAATGGAGAATAAACATTCAAAATTAGCACTGATTACAGATGTAATCATATCTAACAATTTTTCTTTTAAGTCTTACAATGAACAAGAAAATGAAGTTGATATTGATTTGCCAGTTATCGAGGGCATAGTTGCAGACGCGGATTTTGACCTAACTGTTGAGAAGGTAAAACAAAACGAAATAAAGTTTAACAAAAAAAAATCTTTGACATTCGCTTTTAGCTGTGTAGAGTTAATAGTTGATCAAAATGGTAATTTTAAAAGTGGTAATTGGATTGATAATGTTAAGATTAAAGCTGCGCTTGACAATATAGATGATCGACCATTGGATTATGATATTGAAATTGAAGCCAAATTAATGATTGATAACGATGATTATAATCCTTTACTGATAGAATAACATTAAAATAAAATTTATGGAATTTGTATTAGGTGTTTTTGATAATGATGAAAATAAAAGTCTTAAATGCTTGAGACAGGAGCAAGACTTTATCGAGAAAACTTTATTCCCTCTGAAGATAAATGAGGAACTCAACTTTGATGCTAAGTACAATTTGGGAATGGAGGGACTCATAGATTGGATTAGTAAATATAGAGATAAAATGAACTGGTTCCACTTTAGTGGGCATCATAATAAAGGCGGAATAAAGCTTAAAGATGGCGATTTTGGTAGTTTAGCAACTAATCTAGTAGAGTGTAAAAATCTTAAGGGTATTTTTATTAATGGATGTGGTTCTAAAGAAACTCTAGAAAAACTTGCAGATCGAATACCCATATGTATTGGAACAACCAAGCCAATTTATGATGGTGTCGCTGAAAAATTCTCTACTATGTTTTATCGAGAATTAAACACCCTGGATAAATGGAATGACTATGATGAATTTCACCAAATTTTCAAGAGGGTTGCAGAAAACACCCATACTTTATTAAAAGCAAAAGAAATAGATGATACAACCAGAGGGGGAGGTTTAATAAAAGATTTTGAAGATAACTTCTATTTTATTACTGATAAATCAGAAGAAAGGAGTAATCAATTTCGCCAAAGGACAATCACTTTTTATGATAATAAAATCAAACAATATAACATTAATGAACATTTAAATGAATTGTTTTCTGAATTAGGTAAAGAAAAATTTCCTGAAACTTACTTTAAAGAGCCTCCTTTTTTTCTAGGCAATTTTGTTCAAGCATTCGATATTAAATCGAAAAATGAGAATTACGCTAAAAATAGAATATTTGGATCTCATCGTTATAGATTAATAAAAAATTATTTCTATACCTATTTAGATCTTTGCAGATATTCTATTTTATCCATTTTATGGGATGAAATCAACGATAATTTAATAACTACACCAGATAATGAAATTTCTACACTTTTAATTCGTATTAAATCATACACTTTAGTTGAAATTAAAATTCTTAAAAAATTATGTAAAGAAATATTGAATAATTTGAATAAGAAAAAAGAGAAAAAATTCGTTGATGGTCTTTTGTCATCTTTTGAAATATTTGAATCTGGAATATTGCTTTTTGAACGTCCATTAGATAGTACAATCGAAAATAAAGTTTTTTGGGAATCAGAGTTATTACTACATGAATTGCTTAAAAAAACTCAGTTTTTAAATAATTATAATTTTACGTCAGTCCGTTCCAGACATTATATAAGGCACAGAAACGATGAAAAAGAAAAATACAAAGTTGAATATTATTGGGATAAATCTAATTTAGAATATGACGAAGAGTTTGTTGATATCAAATTTGTAAATATCCACTCCATTTATCTCTGTCAAAAAGAACAAAAAAAAGATATGGTTATAAATCTTAGCCCATTCTATTTTGATAAAAATTCATATGATCCAACAGCGGATAAAATATTACTATATATTTTGGACAGTAAAAATATTAATAAGAAAGGTAATTTAGAATTCGTGTATATTCCTGTTATCAACCCAGGTATCAATTCTGATGAGAACATTAAAATTCATGTTTGTGAGTCATCTGCTAAAACGAAAGTGGACAGCAAAGAAAAAAAAGACGCAGTAGGGTATCTTGGATCAAGAAATTTGTTTTCTCAGCTTAGTTTTTTCATAAACTCATTATTGACAGCCGATGAACAATAATTTTCAATACCACTACAGTTCTCCTTTTAAATATTTAAACCCATATCAAAAGGAAGATGAACATATCTTTTTTGGAAGATCTAAAGAAATGGATGAAGTCTTTGATCTTTTCCAAAAGACTAATTTAGTAGTAATCTATGGTCCTTGCGGTTCTGGTAAAAGTAGTGTTGCACGATGTGGTTTGACCAATCGATTTAATGATTGGAAATCATTGACCATCAGGAGAAATGGAAATTTTATAGATTCATTTTTTAAGAACTTGGAATATTTATTTAAGGGGGAATCATATGAGACTTTAAACAAAGTACTTGATTTAAAGAATTCTGTAAAAAAGGGAGATGAATTGATGGAAAAGTTAGAAGATACTATAAGTAAACTTTTTGAAAATATAACGTATACTCCTTTCTTTATTTTTGATCAATTCGAAGAACTATTTATTGAAGGTAAAGATGATGAAATTAAAAAGTTTAGCTTATTATTATCCATTATAACAAATAAAATATCATTTTCTAATATAGTTATATGCATACAAACCGAATTTTTAGCTAATTTATTCAAGTTTGAAAGGTATAATCCTAATATTCTTGACTATAAATGTTGTATTGATGATCCTACAAATGAAAATGTAATTGAAATAATTAAAGGCACCTTTGAACATTTTGAGATTAACAAGAAAATAGTAGGATATGAACCTAAAAATGTAGAACTGCTGCCTTTATTAAGTGAAGAAGAAAAAGAGGATAGGATTAATCAGATTATTAAATGCCTGGAAAAAAAAGGAAAAATACACTTACCTTTTTTACAGATTTATTTAGATAAACTATATGTTATTGATTTCATTAGAACGTATCCAAACGACAAAGAACTTTTGTTATGTCCTGAGAAAATAAAATTTAAAAATAAACCATTGCATTTTACCAAAGATGAAATCGAAACCTATGGTGATATTGAGAATATTTTAACAAATTATATCCAAGAAGTTAATAACGAAGTTATTGAAAAGAATAATAAAATCGAAAAAAAAGGGCATGAGGATACAGTCATCAAATTTCTAAAACACTTTATTTCAGAAAAAGATACACGACAGGGAATTGAGGTAATTTCAAAGCACAGAAAAAATAATCTTGAACACAATTATTTCATCATTAAAAATGAAGAAATAAAAAAATCAATTATTAAGTCTATTTGGAGTGAACACGAAGTAAATACTGATGAGTCTATTGGAGATATAATTTATGAACTTATAGAAACTAGGATACTGGTGTGCCGAGATAATATTTTGGAATTCACAAATAATAGTTTAGTACAAATAGTTAAGAATATTCCTGTTGAAGAGGATATTCTTGAGTATTATAAAATCCAATTTAACTCAGCATTTGATTCTTATATTATCAGTAAAAAAAGCAAGAAGGAATTATTGAGTAGACAGCAAATCGTTAATTTTAAAGGCAAGATCAATGAAATACTCGACTCCACTTCGTCTGATGATATTGAATTAACAGCAAAACATACTTTCTGGACTAAGAGCAAAAACAAGACAAGGTTACAGAATTATTGGCGCATAGGCACCTATATACTTGCTATTTTAATCACGACTATTATTGTTACGATTAAAGTAACATCAGTAAAAGCTAAAGTCAATGAGCAAATATTAGAAGTAGCCCAATTATCTTTAACCGATTTGACGATGGCATATAAGCGAATGGTTGAAGTAAAAAATGAAATTGCTAGTCATCCCATGTTGAAAATTCAAGATTTCGTTTTCGGAAAAACTCTTTATGATTCATTTATTGAAAATTATGTTTTAGAGCCGTTTTATTTAAAAAAAATAAAATTGTTCACAGACGATGGTAAAAGGGAGGACATTATTACCACAAAAAGTAGATTTCTCAAAGATTCTGAATACATATTGTTTGCGCAAACCCGTACGAAGCTCTATTCAACAACATTTAAACTTAATAATACAAAACATCAAGAAGAATGGAAGGAGATTCCTATTCCTTATGGACCAATAAGCTCATTTGAACCCTATGGAAAAGGAGAAAATATTAGAGTTCTTTTTTCTAATAAAAATGGTCTTTATGATGTTGGATATCGTTTGCAAAATAAAATAATAGTTATTAGCATTAAGCCGGAAGCAAGAAAACTTACCTATTTGGATCACATTAAAAATAAAGTTTTTATTGCTACTAAAACAAATAAAATTATTACTATTAAAGATACGTTATTAAGAAACATTACACCTGATAACGTTGATATTAAGGGCGCTAAATCTATAAGCAAAAGTGATGAGATTTTGACTGTTGGCAAGAAGGGTAATAATGTTATAATTTTTCAAAATAAATGGGACTCACCTTTAATTGCAATAGATACAATTAACATACCTGACAGCCCCAAAATTAAGAATGTTTTAAAAGGTTTTAAGATAGGTGATAATAAAAATCGAATTCTTTTTGAGGATGATAGACAGATTTATTCAATTGATTTTAATGAATTTGATAATAATGCTCAAACTAAACCACAAATTATCACCAAAGTGAATAGCTTCCATGAACAACAAATAAATTCTATTGACAGTCACAAAAAGAATTTCTTTCTTATTGGAAGCAATGACAAAACAGCAAGCCTCTATTATGATCGAGACAGTTTGCGAGAAGGAGATGAAAAATTAGTCAAACTTCTCAAGGGTCATACAGATGCAGTTCTTAATGTTTCATTTTTAGATAAAGAGAATCTTAAATATGTTATGACTTCTTCTGAAGATGGTACATTCGCTATTTGGGATATTAGACCCGCAGAACTAGACTCAATATATAGACCCAATGAATATAATCAAATGCGTTTGAAATATTATAACGACTCCTTATATATAGGCAGTGACAGAGGTAATGGGTATCTTCTTAAAATCGGTTCGGATTTGGTCTTTAATAGAAAAGTAAGAAAGATACTTGAAATAGATCGTTATCCTGATATTTTTAATTTTAAGGGTAGTTTTAATGCGTTCGATATCGACCCTCAAAAAAAGAAATTGTATTCAGGTCTTAGGTATAGTAGGCGATTGATTCAGTTTGATGAAAATGGCGGCAACGTAAAAGAAATTTTTGGATGGGATAATACGATCTCATACAAAAATGCAAGTTTTAAGTCTTTGATTTTTGATCTTTCGGTCAATGCAGAGAAAATTCTATTGGGCACAAGCGATGGCGTTTATTATTTACCAAATTACGAGAAGGAAAAAGAATTGTTTAGTAATGGTTTAAATACATCAGTCATTAGATTGGAAGGAACAGAAGGTATCACCATAAATACGGTTGATATTCATCCAGAGGGAAATTTTGCAATTGCTGCATCTGACAACTCAAATCTTTATTTCTGTAACCTTGATGATAAATCCTGTACGTCTTTAAGCAATGGCCATACAGATAAAGTAAAGGATGCATTATTCTCACCTGATGGAGATTATATGATTTCTGGGTCTTGGGATAATACTGTATTAATATGGAAGTATGATAAATTTAATAACACTTTCAAGAAATTAGAGAAGATGACCATAACCACTCATAAAAGTGATATTGAAGATTTAGATGTTATAGAAGACGGAAATTTGTTAATTATTGCTTCAGCTAGCAGTGATAAAACAGTGCATTTGCATTCTTTAAATAAAGAAAAAAAAGCGCTCGAAAGATTGCCAAGTATTATTAGGCATGATTATGGCTTACGTGCTATTACCTTTGGTGAAAATTCAAATATCATATATACAGCGGATGCTATTGGAGTAATCAAAAAATGGGATAGGACTAAATTTCTAGAAATAATTAAAGGCCGAACTGTAGCCTTCCCTAAAAAAGAACAGCGCAAAAATGTAGCCTTCCCTAAAAGGGTAAGGCTACAAGGATATTTACTAATGCTATACCACATTTAAGTCAATTTGCCTTAGAAAATATGATAGAAAAGTTATAATTTCTTTCTTAAAACCTAATCTAAAAAGCGTTGGCAAGGCAAAAAACACGGGCTAGGGCAGAGGCTGTGAATTTTTTTGATATTAGAAAATCAAAAAAAGTGCCTGCCTCTGTCGGCAGACAGGCTTGCATTAAGATTGGATACAATCTGTCTCTTTTTTTAGATTTTCTTATCAAAAAAAGAGAGCAAGGAAATATGTTTTTTAGCTTGATTTTTTGTTTAGCTCACGCCATTTCTATTGTTTTAGAGGAGTTCGTGAATCTTGAATGAGATTTGCCTAAGGGCTAATCTCCTTCGTCGATTTCGTTTTTTATCAAGAAAAAATGATAAAGAAAAATGATCCGTTATGAAAACAAGAATCCTTAAACATTATGTTAAATAGAAATAACAAACAAAAAGAAAAGATGAATTGAAAGGTAGAAGTAGTTAGTGTATAGAATTTTTACAGCGAGGAATAAGCGAAGCAAAAATTTATACTCTTGCGGCACTTAAAGGCATAACATCTGAAACTTTTTGTGGTGATACACGATTATTGAACAGATTCTGAAACAAGTTCAGAATGACCACTTTTTTTTGGCGATTGCCAAGCAATAGTGGCTGGTAGCTCATCCGCGTCAGCTCGCCCACAATTTCAAAAGTCCACAGGACTTTCAAAATTATGTCGTACATAACGGCGTATTATAGTTTTTTTGTGATGACTGATGTTCTTAGAATCGCATATTTAAAAAAATATTGAAATTGGTACGGAATATCGTATTTATAAGAATGTTGAAACAAAGGGCAAATTGCATAGAATATGAAAAGAAGTAAGAAGTTGGTATGTTTGGCAACTATTTGATACCGATATGCATCGGCACAGGCACCATATAATTCTCGTTTTTTATTTGCCAACAATAGATGTTATTAATTACAAGCCGTAATTTCTTTTAACATAATGGCTATCGTTATAGTGCTAGCGCACGATAACTGCAATTATGTCAAATAGCCTAAAAAGGCTATACAGAAATTACTAACAAAAACAACTATAGAGATGAAGTGCTTGGCAACTATAATTAACGTGTGGGTGTTTTTCTTGAAAGACAATTATACAATAATATGATTAGGTTCTTACGAAGTCGTGATTTCCTTTAACATAATTGCTATCGTTATAGTGCTAGCGCACGATAACTGCAATTATGTCAAATAGCCTAAAAAGGCTATACAGAAATTACTAACAAAAACAACTATAATATATATTATGTTAAATAGAATGTTTTAAAAGTGTGAATATTGGTGGTTTGCTTAGATTAGTAAACTCTTCTCTTCTATGCTCCTTCCGGTTGTATTTTACGTAAAGGTATTGGTAATGGAACAGCTTCTTTGATAAATCGTTTTAAAACAGCCTCTCTTAGAATGCTTTTATTTGTAAATTCATTTTCAGGTCCTTCAATCCATACATAAGCTCGTACATGAATGACCGATTTTTCAAGATCAACAACGCGAACATTTATGATGGGTGTATTTTCCTTAAGCTCCTGAGGTGTACGTTTATCAATAATATTAGGAAGATGTGCTGCTTCTTCTGTTATAATTTTTCGTACTAAATCAATGTCTGCATACATTCCCAAAATATAATCGTTAAAGGATAATATTTGTGAATCTTCTATGGAATTGTTTAGAATGGATTCAGTACTTATTAAGGAATTTGGAATAATTAAACGCTTGTTCTCAAAATTCTTAATAATTGTATGTCGCATTGTTATGTCCTCAACAATCCCCAATCGCCTATCGTCCAGCTTGATGTAATCCCCTACTCTAAAGGGTTTAAACGCAACAATAAACAATCCGGAAACTAAATTGCTCAAAGCAGATTGAGCTACATACCCGAGTACTGCAACAAAAACTCCAGCACCCGAAATAATATAAATTGCTTTTTTTCGTAGAATCGGTACTGAATAGATAATATAGAAAATCGCTAGGATTCCTAAAACCATTTTTACAGAACTACGCATAAAAAGTAAAACCGTTTTGTTTGTTTCTCGCTTTTTATTCGTAATAATTTTTAGAAATATATAGCGTATGAACCGCGAAGCTAACCAGG
>LGVF01042366.1_pt1 | contig 14439 bp, 14 predicted proteins | sample 469901 | NCBI WGS metagenome assembly LGVF01 (sample SAMN03893561, study PRJNA290197) | marine sediment metagenome | material: sediment; isolation source: combined push core samples #3730, #5133, and #5579 collected at Hydrate Ridge | place: Pacific Ocean: Hydrate Ridge
CTGCAAGGCGCTGTAACCCACGTCGAAAGCACCGGCGGACAGCAGGCTGTCCATCAAGGCGCCGAGCCACTCAGGGTTAGCGTCGTCAAGGTGGCTTTCGAGGATGACTACTCGGTCCTGATCGAGGGTTTCCGCCGGTTTGGCTTCACCGAGCAGCCCCCGCAGCAGGTTAGGCCGGTCGTTGAGTTCCCGTTCGCCGGCTCCATAACCGGTTTGCTCTAGGATCATGGCCGGCAGGGTGCCGAAGGTGGCGATCTCGGCGGCAATAGCAGCACCGGTGGGGGTGACCAGTTCGACTCCGGCGTCGTCATCGACTATCGGCAGGCCGCGGAGAATCTCCAGAGTGGCTGGGGCCGGCAGAGGAAAGCTGCCGTGGGCGCAGCGCACGGTGCCGCGGGTCATCGGCAGCGGGGCGCAGACAACCCGTGGATTACCCAGCAGGTGCAAACCGATGGCGGCGCCGACGATGTCAACGATGGAGTCGAGAGCGCCAACCTCGTGGAAATGGACTGTTTCCAGGGCCACGCCATGAATCTTGGCTTCCCCTTCGCCGATGCGGCGAAAGATCCGCCTTGCTAAATCTTTGGTTGCCCTGTTCAGGCCGCTGTCCTCAAGCATGCGATCAATGTCGCTCCAGGTGCGGTGATGGTGCTGCTCTTCGCAGAATACGGTCAGCTTGCTGGCGGTAATGGCCTGGCGCTGGACTTTTTTCAGTTCCAGGCGGTAGCCGCTAACAGGTAGTTTTTGCAGTTCTGATTCGAGATCGACCAGAGGCAGGCCGAGATCGAGCAGCAGGCCCAGAAACATGTCGCCAGAGATGCCGGAGAAGGCATCGAGAAACAGGGTTTTCATGATTGGTCCTGTCGATTGATGCGCGCGGCGGCGCAGGCGGCACCGAAGCCGTTGTCGATGTTGACCACGGTTACGCCGCTGGCGCAGGAATTGAGCATGCCAAGCAGGGCAGCGATGCCGCCGAAACTGGCTCCGTAGCCGACGGAGGTCGGCACGGCAATAACCGGCTTCGCCACCAGGCCGCCGATCACCGACGGCAGAGCCCCTTCCATGCCCGCCACAACGATCAGCACCGCAGCGCTGCGTAGCAGCTCAAGCTTGTCGAACAGGCGGTGAATGCCCGCTACCCCGACATCGATCAGTTCGTCCACCTCGTTGCCGAGCATGCGCGCGGTTACGGCCGCTTCCCGGGCTACGGGCAGGTCAGAGGTGCCAGCACAGACCACCAGGATCTTGCCGCGACCGCTGATTTCGATGGGACTCTGTACCAAAGAGAAGGTGCGCGCCTCGTCGTCATAGCAGCCTTGAGGGAATTCGCCCAATAGCAGCTCTGTCTTGTTTTTGTCGAGGCGGGTGATCAGCACGTTGTTGTTGCGGCGAACCATGGCGCCGACGATGGTGCTCAGCTGCGCCGCAGTTTTGCTGGCGCCAAGAATCGTCTCCGGGGCGCCCTGGCGAAGGTGCCGGTGGTGGTCGAGGCAAGCAACACCGAGATCCTCATAGGGCAGGGTGGCCAGCCTTTTCATGCCATCTTCAACGGAGATTCGGCGGTTGCTGAGATCTTCAAGTAGTTTTTTTAACTCGCTTGGATTCATGAATACTCGAGGTGTGGGCGGAAAAGGGTCGGTTAAAAGATCTCGTCGATGGTTTCAAAGTCGAGCCCGGTTTCGGCCATGGATTGCAGCAGGGTGATTTTTTCCTGATCCTCGGCGTTGATCTTAGCCACGTCGTTGGCCAGGGCAGAGAAGACTTCGGCGCTGCTGTAGTTTTCGGCGCGCATATAGGGGATGCGACTGCGTTTGAGGATCTGCTGGGTAACCGTGGAGACGGGGAACAGTCCGGGGATCACCAGTCCGGAAATCTTCCTCCGGTACTCGGGGATGTTGTACAGAGAAGCCAGGGTCACCAGTAGTTCGTTGCGGGTGCTGGTAACGATCAGCAGCGATGAATCTTCGAGCAGGTCGTGGACCCGCTGGGTGGAAGCAGCGCCGAGCTGTACATTGTAGATGATGCGCGGCTCCGCTCCCTTTTTGCCCTGAAGAGGGACCTTGAGCAGTTGGGCGATGTGCTCGAGGGTCGGATTGGCCAGCACCGGTGAGAAATCAAAGCCGGGTACGACTTTGAAGGGCATTTCGCTGAAAGCCTGCTGCAGGTAGTCCATGGTCTTCTGGCGTTTTTCCGGAAGTAGTTTGTTAATCAGCAGCAGCCGCAGGTCGGCTTGTTCCTGATGAAGCAGTGCCATGTTGAGGTGGACGTTGTCGATCACGCGGCCGATGCCGGCATCGGTGACCAGCAGGATCGGCGCGTTGAGCAGTTGGGCCATGCGACCATTGTTGAGGCCGACCACCGAACCGACCCCGCTATGGCCGGCCCCTTCGATGATCAGCAGATCACAGCGTTTTTCCAGTTCGCGGGCGGCATTGAGCAGTTCTTGCTCCAAGTCTCCGGCCGCCACTTTTCCGTCGAGAATCTGGCGAGTCGAGTCGGGCTGTAGAACCACCGGTGACATATAGTCAAGATCGTCTTCCAGGTTGTAGATGCTAGCCAGCAGGGCCGCGTCCTGATCAACCCAGCGGCCGCGAAAGATGGTCGGTTTCGGTCCCAGCGGTTTCATGAAGCCGACCCGGCGATACTTTTTGCGGGCCATATGTAGCAGGGCGATGCTGGTGGTGGTCTTGCCGCACTGTTGGCCAGTAGCGGCAACAAAGATTTTTTTGCACACGGCTTTGCCCTCCGGGTGAAAACGTTCGGTTTTTGATTTCGCACCATTATATAGACAAGCCCGAGCATTTCAAAGGCTTGTTAAGGCATCGGGACTAATGAGCGGTTCTCCGCCTGTATCGAAGGAAGAGGAAAGAAACCCGGAAAAAATTTAATCCGTCTTGCAAGGCCATGGGTAAATGGTTGACTCAACGAGATAATTTCGTTATATTCCGCTGGGGATAGCGAGGCAGGTCGTAGCGCATGGCGCACGGGCGGTCTCGCCAATGTGATCAAGGAACAAGCCGGCGATTTTTAGGTTTTGCGGGCGAGAACGGATATAGTCGGACCATGGGCGTAATTTTACGATTGAAGAATTTTTCCTTCACCTATCCGGAGGTGGAGACGCCCGTACTCCAAGACCTTGATCTGGAAGTCGAGGCCGGTCGCTGCTACTGCCTGACTGGACCGACCGGTTCGGGCAAGACGACCCTGGCCCTGGCTCTTAAAGGGCTGCTTAGCGCTGGCAGGTACGAGGGCGAGATCGATATGCCTTCAGTGCCTGGTTCAACCGCCATGGATGTTGGCATGGTGTTGCAGGATCCAGAGGTGCAACTGCTGACCAGTACGGTGGGCGCGGAGGTGGCCTTTGGTCTTGAAAATCTATGTGTTGAGCCAGCGGAGATGCCGGAGCGGGTTGTCGCTGCCCTGCAGGCGGTAGGACTTGAAAAACCGCTGGACTATCCGGTGGACAAGCTATCCATGGGCCAGAAGTATCGGCTGCTGATCGCTGCATTGCTGGTCATGGAACCCCGTCTGCTGATCCTTGACGAGCCCGGTGCCCAACTCGATCCGGAAGGTCTCGACTTGCTGCGCGAATGTCTGCGGCGGCTCAAGCAGGACGGGGTAGCTATAATTCTTTGTGAACACCGACCCGAGTCGTTGCTGAGCGAAATTGACACCTTCTGGCAGCTCGATGACAGTGGCAAATTCGCCGAAGGTCGTTACCGCGGGGAAGAGTTCGACCCCCTGGCGCCTCCCTCATCGATCACTGCTGGCGGGGAAACGGTACTACAGGTTCAGGATCTGTCTTTTGTCGGGGTTGGTGATCAGCCGGTTTGGTCGCAGGTCTCTTTTAGCGTTGAGAAGGGTCGGCGTTATGCCGTTACCGGCCTCAATGGTACTGGCAAGACCACCCTGTTGCGTTGCCTGGCCGGTTTCCTCAGTCCTCAGCAGGGAGAGATAGAGATCCTCGGTGGCGCTCCCGATGCCTACCGTTTACGTGGCAGGCTCGGCTGTCTGTTTCAAAATCCTCAGAAGCAGATCTTTGAAAACACCGTTGGTGAGGAAGTGGCTTTCCCGCTGAAGCGCTTTGGGGTTATCAATGGGACCGTTGAAGAGCAGGTCGAGGAGGCCTTGGCTGCCTGCGGAATCAGCCATCTCATCGACCAGTCGCCCCACAAACTCAGTTACGGTCAGAAACATCTGGTGGCTCTGGCTTCGGTGCTGGCTCCTCGCCCTGAATTGCTACTTCTCGATGACCCTTTGGCCGGACTTGACGACGGTCACAGCAGTTCGGTGATGCAGTTGCTGGTCCATTACAACCTGCAACACGGCACGACCATGCTCTGGACCTTCCACGATCCTGATGTCTGGCCGGGCTGGGCTGATCAGGTGCTGCACCTTGAAGGAGGCCGCCTTGTCGCTAGGTAAGCTCTTTTCGACTCGGAAGGTCTGTTTGCCGTCAGCGTCCCTTGAGGGGCCGGCTCTGGCCGGTGACGCCAAGTGGGTTGGCCTACGGATGCTGCTGGCTCTGAGCCTTTCCTGTATGGCCTTTACCGCCCACACCATTCCACTTTTGCTGGTGTTGACTGCCGTCAACCTGGCTTTGCTCTGGTATTTGGGGAATGGTCAGCTGTCCCTGCGTCGAGAACTCAAGGCTTTCGTTTGGCAGACTCTGGTCATTCTGGTGCTTTACCTGATTCGGTTTCAGAATTTGAGCGGTCTTTGGGGTGGTTTCAGGGTTTCCTGGCAGCTCTTTCTGGCCATGCTGCCGAGCATGGTTTTTGTTCGAAGCACCTCTCAGACCCGTATTGTTCAGGCTCTTAATCGAGTCATGCCCTGCCGCATGGCTTTTGTACTCAGTACCTGTCTCAAGTTTGCGCCTCAGCTGTTGGCCGAGGTGCGCAGCATTTACGAAGGGCAGGTACTACGGGGTGCACGTATTCTACCGCGGGATCTGGCGAAACCCTGGCACTGGTTCGATCTGATGCATTGCGTGGTGGTGCCGGCGGTAGTGCAAAGTATGGCGCTGGCCGGAAATATTGCCTTGGCAGCGAGAGCCCGTGATTTTGGCAGTCAGCCCAAGCGCAGCTGCTGGCCTGGGCAATAAAATATTCTGTACGATGGCTTAACGAGCCTCGGCTGATCAGGAGAGCATTCCGATTATGAATCCAGTTGTTGAACCTGCGGGTGGGCTGTTTCGTTTGTCCCTCAAAGAGGCCCTTTTTATTGGCTTTTGCGCTGTTTTTGCGGTGCTGGCCAGGATGATGTTGCGACTGCATCTGAATATCTCAGGGCATGCCATGTTGGTGACGGCTTTCTTTCTGCTGTTGTCCCGGGGTAGTGTTCGCTACCGCTTTGGGGCCAGTTTCGCCGGCCTGCTGGCCGGAAGCGCCTCAATCTTTTTGGGATTCGCCAAGAGCGGCCCCTTCATGCTGGTCAAGTATCTGGCTGTGGCCCTGGTCATCGACCTGGCCGGAATGCTGATGCCGAATCTGTTTCGCAATTATTTCTGGTGCGCCCTGGTTGGTGGCTGTGCCGGCGCGACCAAGTTTTTTACCGCCTACAGCGTGAATTACATGGTCGGCATGGATCCTACGGTTAATTTTCAGGCGTCACTGTTCGAAGCGGCTGGCGCTATCTTATTCGGGGTGCTTGGCGGTCTGTTGGTCCCCATGGTTCTTCGCCGGTTGCATGCCTACGGCGTCATATCGTAATGAGCGGCACTTTAGTGCCGCCAATAAGGTGACAAGATGAATATACTGATCTGTATCGACGACACGGATAATCTCGAATCTCGGGGCACCGGAGAACTGGCCACGATTATGGCTGAAGAAATCGAACGACGTTCCTGGGGGCGTTGCGATTTTGTTACCCGCCATCAGCTGCTGGTTCATCCTGACGTGCCCTATACCTCCCATAACAGCTCTATGTGTTTTGCCGCTGACCTCGATCTGGCTAATCTTGATTCAGTGATCACCTATGCCAGCGATTTTTTGCGTGATGAGAGTGCTGTCGGTTCTGATCCGGGCTTGTGCGTATCGGTAATCGACCAGTTGGCCGACCCCGAGGCCGTTATTACTTATGGTCGCTTGGCTAAAAAAGAGGTGCTTAACAAGAAGATTGCCTATGATCTGGCGGCCCAACTCGGCGTCCACCTTTCCGAGCATGGCGGCACCGGCCAGGGAGTGGTGGGGGCATTGGCCGGTATCGGTCTGCGTCTAAGTGGCAACGACGGCCGGATGAAGGGTTGGCTGCGGATTGAAACTCAGGACGGTATGGCTAGCGTCGCTGACATCATGGCTCAGACCACCCTTGGCGGAGTGCGCACCATGGAGGGTGAACTGCTCACCGCTGGGGAGATGGTGGAAATAGACAGCAAGCCCAAGGCGGTGTTCCTCGACGGCCAGATTTACTTGATGGTGTCGCCGGTGACCGACGGTGGCCCCGTGAACTGGCGGACCGCGCCGCGCAGTCAACTGAAAAAGTTTTAAAAGGAGTTTCTCTTATGTGGCTCGAAGATACTCAAGGGATGAAAGCGTTTCGCCATGGTCATGCTGCTTTTACTCAGGCCGCCGAGGCAGCAAAAGTCTGTGGAGGGTTCCGCCCGGACGTGGAGGAAGAGTGGGTGGCTGATGAAGAGGTCTCTTGCTACAACTGCCGATTGCGGCGCTGGACCGCCGAATCCTTTGTCTGTCTATTGTCGGCCTGATTCAGACCGAACCTGACGAGAGGGTGAAACCCATGCGTTTTGTTGGAATCTTTGCCGTTTCCTTCCTGTTGTTGGTCCCCGGCCTTTCCTTGTCTGCCGAGTGGGTGCAGGAGAGTCCCGGCCAAAAGGGTTATTACGACAGCCGGGGCCAGCTCGAACGGTTAGAACTCGATGCCGATGGTGACGGCCGTTTTGAGGCGGAAGAGCGCTATCGCAGCCAGCGCCGTGTCGAGCGGCGCGAGGATCTCGATGGTGACGGCCAGTGGGAACGGGAGTATCGCTGGCACAAGGATGGTTCGGCAGAGTTAACCGAGCAGGGCCGCAAGGGGAAAATGCAAAAGACCTTTTATGGTGTTGACGGTGCCGTGGCGCGAATCGAGAAGGATGGCGACCGGGATGGCACCTTCGAATCGAGCTGGGAATATAAAGTCGGAGTGCTCCAGCGGGTGACCAAACCTCGCGGGGTTTGGCACTATAACAATAAAGGCAAGTTGCGCCGGGCCGAGCTCGATGAGGATCGCAACGGTCGTACCGAAAAGATCGAATATTATCAGGGCAAAAATCGACTGGCCAAAGTCGAGGAACTGACGGCCAACGGCAAAGTGCGCAGTACCTGGCACTACGATGCCAATGGCAAGCTGCAGCGGGCCGAAGAGGATACGGACGGCGACGGTCGACTTGATTGCCAGCGCCGCTACCATGCCAACGGCACCATGGAACAAACCATTGACGCCGACGAAAACGGCGTGGCTGAGATTCGCGAACTATTTAGCGCCGCCGGCAATTTGATCAGCCGCGAAGAGGATCTCGATGGGGACGGAATTTTCGACCTGCGCACCGGAAAACTGGCCAAACACTAAACCTATTGGGGAGAAGCGATAAATGGAAAGTCTCGTTGCCTTTTTAAGCAAGGCAGGTCCCATCGGTATCGCCATCGTCGGCTCATCTGTGATTGCGCTGTTTATCATTATCGAACGGTGCTGGGCTTTTCGCCAGTTGCGCCTTAAGGATGCCCGCCTGCTTCACCGGTTGCGTAAACGGGCCGTAGAAGGGGCCTATACCGAGGCCATGGCTCTGGTGCGGGACGAATGCCATCCCCTGGCAGTAGCCATGGTGCCGGTATTAACCCGCCTCGCAGGGCCGCAACGGACTTCTCGCCCAGCCCTGGAAAAGGCCATCGCCCACGTGGCGGCTCGGGAAGTTCGGCAACTGGAACGTTTTCTGCCAACCCTGTTTTTGATATCCAGTGTCACTCCGCTGCTGGGCCTGTTCGGTACCGTCACCGGCATGATCAAGGCCTTTCAGGCCATTCAACATCTCGGTGGCAAGGTTAACGCGTCAGTGCTGGCCGGCGGCATCTGGGAAGCCATGTTGACTACGGCTCTCGGCCTCGGGGTGGCGATTCCGGCCATGGTGGCTCATAACTATCTGCAGGGCAAGGTGCATGTGGTGGTGGCTGAGATCAAAGAAGAATCAGGCGTGCTCCTCGACGAGCTGGAAGAGGCGGGTTGTTTTGATGCTGGCACGTCGGCTTCGGTGCATGAAATTAAACCAGCGCAACGGGAGATCAGCTGATGGATATCCCGGTACGGAGCAAAAGCACTGGGCTTAACCTGACGCCGCTGATCGATATCGTCTTTTTGCTGCTGGTGTTTTTTCTTTTGACCACCCAGTTTATCGAAGAAGATGGTATCGGGGTCAAATTGCCCAGTTCCAACTCTTTCACCACCCGCGATCGGGATGAGGTGGCGATAGCCATTACCCAGCAGGGGGACCTCTTTGTCCAAGGGCAGCGATTGCCCCTGGCCGGCCTCACCGCCAAACTGGAGGCAATTCTTGGCGCCGATACGACGGTGGTGGTGCGAGGTGATCGTGATGTGGCTCTGCAGACCTTGGTGTCGGTGATGGAAAAAGCCAAGCAGGCCGGGGCCGCCCGGCTGGTGGTTGCAACCCTGCAAGAGGGTAACTGAGCCATGGGTGCCAGGCAACGATGGGCCCTGGGAGGCTCTCTGTTTATCCATGCCGGACTGGTGTTGCTTCTCGGCGCCAGTTTGATGACCCCGAAAAAGATTGTCAACCGCATCGAAATCGATCTTGAAGGAGTGGCCGCTCCCAACCAGACCCTCGGTGTCCAGACACCGAATCCTTCCCAGATTCCCAACCAGCCCACTACTGTTGCTGTGCCGGTTCAGACCACGGTGCCCATGCATCTGCAGATGCCCCAAGTAGTGCCGCCGCGGCCAGCGACCAATTTTGATGCCGACGCCTCCCTCGCGGCACCGGCAGCCCCAGCGTTGCCAGGTCGTCCTGCGGTTGCTTTGCAGCGACCGGTCGGAGGCACAGCTGGTGGTGGTAGCGGCAAGCGTGGCACAGGCCGCGGTTCCGCTCTCGATGGTTATCGTAACAGCGTTCGTATGCATATCGATCGGGCCAAACGTTATCCGCAGATCGCTCAGCAACGGCGCATCGAAGGGGTGGCTGTCGTTTCCTTTCGGCTTAGTTCCGATGGCAAGGTCGTTGCCGGCCCCGACCTGGTCAAGGGGTCCGGTTACGGTTTGATCGACAGGGCCGCTCTGCGAGCCGTCACTCGAGGGGCTCCCTATCCCAAATATCCCGGTCCCGCCGATCCGGACGGTCATGCTTTTGAAGTGCCGGTGCATTTTCGTCTGCGATAAGCCCCATCGATAAAATATCTTCGTAAAGACGGGACCTCCCAACCCTCGATGCTAGAATCAACTTCTGGGTTATTTGACTCGTATGGCTGCCAACGAGTACAATTGATCATGACCATTTAAGTCCTCTTTTGTCAAACGATGTATCTGCTGTGGTGTATCTGGCAATGGGGGGATCATGGCTCAAGGCGCATGAGGAAGGAGTTGTCGTGAGGCAGATTGTGGAAATCACCCCGGTGACGCTGAGAAGATTGCGCAACTACGGACAGGTCGCCGAGAACAAAACGAAAATGGCTCACAGGAAGCAGTGGATGACCATGATCCTGGAAAGCATGCAGGAATATCAGGAAGCCCTGAAACATTCCGATCGTGCCAGTGCCGTGGTCAGTTATGCCAGCTTCCTGTTTCGAGTGCAGAACGGCACGACGCCTCCCCGAATCCTCTATGGCGAGCAGATGCTAAGAAATACTCTTGTTCATCTTTTGAAAGAATTGCACATTCCGATTGTGCTGGTCGAGGTGCCCGTGGATAAGCACGCGGCTGTTGTTCCTTGATGATGTGATGTGGGCTGATTGAAGCTGCTGAAAGCAGACTCGCTGGAAAGCACGGGCCGTCGCGGCTATTCAAACGCGACGGCCTTTTTCCGTTCTCTCTCCTTGTCGTGATCGCGGGCGACCAGCATATAGATGGAGGGAACGACAAACAGGGTAAAGAGGCTGCCGATGAACATGCCCCCGACGAGCACCAGGCCGATGGAGTTACGGGCTGCGGCGCCGGCCCCGCTGACCAGCGTCAGGGGAAAGTGGCCGGCTATAGTGGCGGCACTGGTCATGAGAATCGGCCTCAGGCGGATGATTGAGGCCTGGCGGATGGCTTCGAGCTTGGGCAGGCCGTGCAATTGCTGCTGGTTGGCGAACTCGACGATGAGAATGCCGTTCTTGGCCACCAGCCCGACCAGGGTCACCAGTCCGACCTGGGAATAAATATTCAGTGTCGTGGTCCAGCCGCCGGTCCAGAAGCCAACGCTCGGATCGGGTATTTTCAAAAAGGTAAAGAGCAGGGCGCCGAACATGCCCAAGGGTACGGAGCCGGCGAGGATTACGAAGGGATCGCGAAAGCTGTTGAACTGTGCGGCCAGCACCAGAAAGATCAGGGCAATGGCTAACGCGAAGGCGGGCAGAAAACGACCGCTCTCGGTGCGCAGCTGGCGGGATTCCCCGGTGTAGTCGATGGCGTAACCGGCGGGCAGGATCTTGGTCGCTTCATCTTCGAGAAATTGCAAGGCTTCATCCAGAGGCCGCATGGAAACCCCGCTCAGCTTGACGGCGTTGAGTTGCTGCAAGCGATTCAAAGAGCGGGGCACGGTGCTGTTGCGGATGCTGGCGATGGTACTGAGGGGGACCAATTGACCGGCGGGACCGGTAACGTGAATATTTTGCAGCTGTTCGGGGGTCAGACGGTCGGCTCGCTGAATCTGTGGAATGACCTTGTAGCTGCGGCCGGCGATGTCGAAACGGTTGACATAGTCGCCACCGACCATAGCTGCCAGGTCGCCACCGACCTGCTTTAGGTCGAGGCCGAGCATGGCGACCTTATCGCGATCGATGACGAATTCACTCTGCGGTTGATCGATCTTGGTGTCGATCAGCGGCGGGAACAGGAACATGCCGCTCTGCATGGCTTTGAGCTGTAGTTGCTGGGCGAACTGCAGGATCTGCTCGGTGTCGGCCGTAGAGGCGATGACGAACTCCACCGGGAAGTCGCCGCCGCCGGGCAAGGCCGGTGGCGTGACCGGAAACATGCGAATGCCGGGGATGCCGCTCAACTTTTGCTGAACCTCCGGCAGGATCTGAAATACGGTGCGCTGGCGCTGTTCCCAGGGTTTGGTCACCATGCCGCCAAAGCCGGAGGTGGCAGAGGTGAGCTGAAAGGTGAAGTCCGTCTCCGGAATGCTGAGGAAGATATCGTTAGCCGCTGCGGCGTAGCGACTGGTCTGATCCAGGGAGGCATCGGCCGAGGCTTCGAGGATGCCGAAAATCACCCCCTGGTCCTCGCTCGGTGCCAGTTCCACCGGTGACATAAGATAGAGGGGCACCGTCAGCAGGGTGATAGAGATCCAGACCAGATAGACCGCCGGTCGGCAGCTGAGGGTGAAGTCGAGCAGGCGACCGTAGCCGTTCCGTGCCCGGTTAAAGAGCCGGACGCTGATGGCGGCCAAGCCATGATCCTCGATATCCGGTTTGAGCAGATAGGCCGACATCATCGGCGACAGGGTTAAGGCGACCACCGTGGAAATGACCACCGCGCCGGCCAGGGTGAAGACGAACTCCCGGAACAGGGCCCCGGTCAGGCCGCCCTGCAGGCCGATGGGGGCGTAGACGGCCGCCAGCACGATGGTGGTGGCAATAATCGGCCCGACCAGTTCCCGGGCGCCCTGAATGGCGGCATCCAGAGGCTTGAGCCCCTTGCGCAACAGGCGCTCGACATTCTCCACCACGACGATAGCGTCGTCCACCACCAGCCCTACCGAGAGGACAATGGCCAGCAGGGTCAGCAGGTTGACGGTAAAGCCGAAGACCTGCATCAGAAAGACCGCCCCGATCAGCGACAGGGGGATGGCCACAACCGGCACCAGCACTGAACGCAGCGAGCCGAGAAACAAAAAGATCACCACCACCACGATGAACAGGGTTTCAATCAGGGTCTTGATCACCTCGTCGATGGCATCCTGAATGTATTCGGTGCCGTCGTAGGCGACCCGGGCCGAAATGCCCTGGGGCAGATCCCGTTGAATGGCCTCCATCTCCTGGCGAATGCGCTGGATGACGTCCAGGGCGTTGGCATTGGGCAAGGACCAGATACCCATGAAGACCGCTGTCTGACCGGAGAAACGTACTTCCTGAGTGTAGTTTTCAGCTCCCAGCATGACATCGGCTATGTCCGCCAGGCGGACGAAGTTACCATCCTGTTGGCGGATGACCAGTCGGCGGAACTCCTCAACGGTCTGCAGATTGGTATTGGCGGTGAGGTTGACCTGAATCAGGGCACCCTTGGTCTGGCCGAGGGCGGCCAGGTAGTTGTTGGCCGCCAGGGCCTGACGAACCTGAGCCGGACTGACATTGAAAGCGGCCATTCGCTCCGGTTTCAGCCAGATACGCATGGCGAAGGTCCGGGCACCGAGAATGTCCGCTCGCTGCACCCCTTCCGCAGCGGCCAGCCTGGGTTGGACCACCCTGGTCAGATAGTCGGTGATCTCGTTCTGCAGCAGCACATCGGAAGAGAAGCTTAAGTAGGCCGAGGCGAAAGCGCTGTCCGCCGATTCGATGTTGATGATCGGCACCTCGGCTTCCGGCGGCAGATCGTTGCGCACCTGATCGACCTTGGAGCTGATCTCCGCCAGGGCTTTGGTCGAGTCGTAGTTGAGCTTGAGGCGGACTTTGATGGTGGATAGACCCAGGGCGCTCTGCGACTCGATATAGTCGATGCCGTCGGCGGCGGCGATGGCCCGTTCCAGGGGGGTGGTGACGAAGCCCCGCACCAGGTTGGCGCTGGCGCCGACATAGACGGTGGTCACCGTCACGGCGGCATTTTCGCTGCGCGGATACTGGCGGACATTGAGGGAGCGAATCGCCTGCAGACCGGCGATGGTGATCAGCAGACTGACCACCAGGGCCAGTACCGGGCGACGAATAAACAGATCGGTAAAGTGCATGACAGCAGCTGTTCCGTTTGGAGGTTAAGTGATTCAGGCGGCAGGCATCATTTGTTCTCGGGAGTCGGGGCAATTTTAAATTGAGGCGCCAGGGTATTGTCGATGATCACCTGCTGGCCGTTGCGCAGCTTGAAGACGCCGCTGCTGGCCAGCTTCTGGCCAGCTTCCAGTCCGGACTGCACCGCCACAAAATCGCCGCGCTTCTCACCCAGCCTTACAAACTGTTGGCGCAACACCAAACCGGCTTTACTGTCTGTCTGCTCCGGTTGTTCCTCGATGAGGAAAACCGAATCGCTGTAGGGCGCATAGAGTACCGCCGTGGCCGGGATAACCAGGGTCTGTTGTTGAGTCGGTAGCACCACCTTTGCTTCGACAAACATGCCGGGCCGCAAAACCTCATCCAGATTGTTCAGGGTTGCCTGAAGGCGAATGTTGCGGGTGTTACTATCGACTTCGGGGCTGATGGTGGTGAGCTTTCCCTCGATGCTTCGGTCGGGAAAGGCGTCGCTGGTTACCCGCACGATCAATCCGGTGCGCAACTTGGACAGGTTCTGTTGGGGTAGGGAAAAATTCAGGTAGATGGGATCGAGAGTCTGCAGCGACACGATTTCCTGGCCCGACTGCAGCTGTTGGCCGAGGTCGACCAGGCGGATACCGAGCCGGCCGTTGAAGGGTGCACGGATGGTCTTCTTGGCAATCGTGGCGTGAATCTCGTCGGCCTCGGCGATGGCCTGGCGAAACTTGGTCACCGCGTTGTCGTATTCGACCTGGGAGACGATCTTTTCCGCCAGTAGATTGTCGGCCCGCTGCAGGTTGCCCTTGGCCAGCTCGGAAGCGGCCACGACTCCGGGCAGCAGGGCCCGCTCCGAGGAGCTGTCCTGCTCCAGCAACAGGGTACCCTTACGAACCACGGTACCGGATTGAAAATGAATGCGGGTCACCCTGCCATCCAGTTCCGCGGACACGGTCATGCCCTGCACCGCTTTTAAGGAACCGACGGCAGGCAGCAGGGTTTCCCATTCAGCACTGACGACCTCGGTGCTGGTGACGGTTTCCGGAGGGGGGCGAAATTGGGCTCCCTGATCGATCATCTTGCGGATCTGCAGGAACTTAATTCCGGCGAGGACGCCAATCAAAAGCAGCAGACCGAGAACGGTTACCAGAATGCGTTTGGTCATTTTTTCGATGTCCTGTCGATGGTGGCAATTGCTGATGGGGCAGGGTGGCGTGAAGTACTTTTAAATTGATGGCACAGCTGTGGCTTAACGCGTTTTGTATGAGAAAAACAAGATTAAGGTGATGAAGGTGGTGCTGTCAATGCGCAAACAACCAGGGACCATAAATGGTTT
>LGVF01090634.1_pt1 | contig 14434 bp, 16 predicted proteins | sample 469901 | NCBI WGS metagenome assembly LGVF01 (sample SAMN03893561, study PRJNA290197) | marine sediment metagenome | material: sediment; isolation source: combined push core samples #3730, #5133, and #5579 collected at Hydrate Ridge | place: Pacific Ocean: Hydrate Ridge
CATCAAAGCGCCATTCCGCCAAGGGAGTAGGCAATGAGCAGGGATCGGCCTGATTCATCAGGTCGCCGACCTGAGCTGAGGACAATGCCTCGGAATAAACCCGGACCTCGTCGATGGCGCCATAAAATCGCCGACTGGGCCAATCACCGCCACTACTCCAATCGGTACCGATAAAAAAATCCAAATTATTGGAAGGCAAACTTGCGCTATACGCACGGGTGGCCACCACGCGACCATCGAGATAAATCTGCATTTGCCCAGCAGCACGGGAATAGACAAAGGCAAGATGCTGCCAGACGCCTACCTGCACCAGACCAGCAGAGGTCGTAATGCTGCCCCCCCCCACCACCACATAATGGCCCCGTTGTTAAGAACATGGACTTCATAGTTGGTATCTTTAGAAAGAAAACTGTACAACCTGTCATGTCCGGGAACGCTTAGGCTGTCAGGACGCAACCAAGCCATGACGGTAAGCTCATCGGCAATATCGAAATCTGGGTGGTCTGGCACCACCAAATACCCGCCACCATCGGCCACAAATCCGTCGCAAACCTTGCCCCTGCCGTAACCAACCGTTTTCTGGTTGGTACCGTTATGACCGTTGCCGCTAGCGTCGGCAACATCTCCCTCAAGGGGATAATAGGCAACGATTTGGGGAACTGTCGGCTGAGAATAATCTATTTCGACATTGTCGAAATAGACCCGGTCATAGTCATCCATGTGGGAGGACCCTCTGAACCGAATCCGCGTATCGGCAGTGGCGTAGGCTGTTATATCGTAGCTGACCGAGCTGTAGCTGCTATCGTTATGAGGGCCTTTGAAACGACCCAATTCGACCCAGTTTTGACCACCGTCAGCAGAGACCTCGACTACAACAAATTCGGATCCCCTGTCCAGACTACTACGCCGGTAACTGAAATTGAGAATCGCAGCAGTTGCGCCACTCAGATCAGCCTGACGCTCAATAGCCCGATCGCTCTGCAACCTAAGCACATAGGAGCTGGAACCATCGGCCACAACCTGGACCTGGCCCCTAGTCGACCCGTCCGACTCCCCGCTCTCCCGCCAATCGCTGGCCCAATTCTGGCTGCCGTCGTTGTTGGCGTAGGAAATCTGATTAAATTCGTCCCGCACCGTTTCTGCCGTTACGATTCCGGGTGCCAACAACAGGCAGCACAAACATAACAGCAGGGGAAATCGCAAACCTTTTGCAACGTGCAAAAACAAGCGCTGCCAATCCCAAAATAAATGCGGAATCATGGTGCCGCTCCGATAACTTTGGCCGTCAATTGACGGGAAATATAGCCCTGGTTCCCGTAAATTCCAAATTGGGCCAGGGAGGTTACCCGATAGACTTTGTAATTCTGCCCACCCTCGTTAAAAGTCGTTTCGTTACAACCAACCTGAACATTAAAACCATCGACTTCAAAAGTGTCGGTGGTACAGCTGACATTTGCCAAGTCCTGAAAAATCCCCCACTCCAGACCGCTGCGTGCAGCATGGTAAGCACGTACCCCCTGCAGGGCCATGACCGTGGTTTGGCTCTGCACGCCGGCAACCAATACCATATAACCGCCGATGGCAGACAGCACCACCAGAATAAAAATTGCGGTCACCAGAGACATGCCTCGCTCATCGCGCAATACTCGAAAGAGGCTCATGGCGCATTCTCCACATGAATCTGATGCAGCAGAGTCACCGTTTCGCCATCCTCAGTGAGCTGCAGCCTCAGGGTCACCAAACCGGCACGCTGATAGGTGCCGGGCTGATAAGTAAAATTGCAGGCGCTGACATTGCGGGCCACAAGGGCGCTAGGACCGTCGGGACTGCTCGACTGGCTGGCGGCGATGGCATAACCGGAATAGCGAATCAGGGTGCCGGCGGCTGAATTGTAGACATAGCTGACCGGCTCGTCGACGATGAAAAAGCGCTGATAGGGGGAGGAACGGGGGAACTGAATGTCGGGATCGGGCTGCACCAGAGCGGCAGTGCTGTCGTCGTCGATGCCCCTGCGGTTTTCGCCGTCATAGGCGTTGCCACTGGCGCCGGTGATGGTGGTGAGATTATAGACCACAATGCTCTGGCCGCTCTTCGGGGCCTCTTCCAGGCCGCCGAGCACCTCGAAACCATCACTGTCGGCACGGGTAAAATCGAGGGTGTTGCCCGGTCCATAGGCCCGGTAACGGCCACCATCGACGGTATGCAACAGTTCTAAAGAGGTACCCGATGGCTTGCTTATACGTACGCTGTTGGGCAGCGCCTGACGAACATCGCGCTGCATGCGTCGCAAAGCGGTTTCCGCCCCATCCACCAGTCTGGCACGGCGCGACAGGTCGAGAAAACCCTGAATCGGCTGAACGATAAACATACCGCCGAGAGCCGCCATAATGCCGGACACCACCAGCACCACCACCATTTCCACCAGGGTGAAGCCGTAGGATCTTCTATGGGGTGAAAGTGTATACCGCATGGGACCTCAATGATAACTGCAGGTAAACAGGTTGAAAGCCGCAAACTCTTTTAAACGCTAACCGCTTTCAATCTATTGGCCTGTGTCGCAATTCTTAGTAGTTGGTCCGAAAACCGATCAACCTCATATTGAAACCTACCGGATGGTCGACAGTGACTGTAATCTGCTTACTGTTGGCGGCACCAATATCATTCAAGACTGTACCGACCACCGTCACATTAACGGTGTAATTCTCAAGGCCACCGATGAGGTTGTTGGCCTGATCCCGTGCACCGTCGTTATTCAAGCCATTGTAGTCATCGACATCGTCAAACAGCGCCCGGGTGTTCCCCTCATCGATACCATCGGGATCGACAAAGGGTTTCAGGAGAATTTCTTCCAGGTACGATTCGGCGATGGCTACCGCCTGATGTTGCAGCATGGGATCGGCGCTGTGGCTGACCGTGTAGTTGATGGCCATCAAAACCCCACCGAGGGCAACGCTCACCACCACAATGGAGATGACCAGTTCGATAAGGGTAAAACCCTGATTTTCACGCAAACGGGAAGATATCATGGTGTATCCACGTAGCCGCTTTCGCCGACGATGTTGAAGGTACGGCCATTGACGGTTACGATTACCCCACCGGGAGTAGCCCGACCGAGGGCATCGAAAATCACGCTGGGAGAGGTGGAGGAAAGGGTGGTCCCGGATGGTGCCGACCCGGCAAAAGCACCACTGCCTGCTGGCTGCAGAACATCCCGGTTAAAGGCGGTGATGTGATCGCAGGCTACCCGCTGATGCAGGGTATAGCTGCCGTCGACACCGGGGACACTGTTAACCATACTCAACCGCACATCGCAACCGCTGGCTACCGCAAGTTTCTGGGCATAGCGAACCGCCCCAGTCATCTCGTCATAAAAGCCTCGACTCGTGAAGGTGGTGGTATCGAAGAAGCGGGGTAGAGCCACCACCGACAGAATGCCGAGTAGCAGAATGACCGTCACCAGTTCGACCAGGGTAAATCCCCGATTTTTGGCATCGATAAACATTATAAGCACTCCGCCTAGGCTCCACGGATCTGGCAGGGGATTAATACAAAACCGACCGTAGTATCTGCCTTTTTGCAGGATTCACGCAACTCAATAGCCATAGTACCTACTCGTGAAATTAAATACAGGCACTACAGGGATATCGATCTCCAGCCAGAAGTCAAACGGGACCCCTAAATCGGATCCCGTTTGAAGTAAACAATCACCAGGTTAAGAAACTTTTTATTCCTAGGGAGCAGCTGGCACATTAACACCAATCGCTGTAAAGGTCGCCGTATTATTGGTGGTAATAAGGGTACTAGTCAAAGTGCAGGTAACCGCTTCGTCATCAGTGATGGCAGCGGTACCAATTGAATAGCCTGTCGGAAGAGCATCACCCTGCAGAAGTGACGCTGTAGCAGTGCAATTGAGAACTTCCGTAACAGCTGCATTGCTCTTATCAATACTGGCTTTTGCATAGTTAATTGCAGAAGCCGAAGCAAGAGATCCCGCCACGCCTTGAAGTGCAGCCTCGCCTGCCTCTTGCTTCATGCTGATAAACTTCGGCACTGCGATAGCCGACAGAATCCCAAGCACAACAATAACCACTACCAGCTCAATCAAGGTAAAACCATTCTGATTCTTCATTCACGCTCTCCTTTGTTTTCCAAAATAAAGGTTGAAAATACTAAGGTTGCCCCGCTCTCTTCGCTTAGACGGGCATTCATAAACTTCAAAACACACTCGTTTATTCAACAACAATGCAATTGACAGACTCTTCGTCTCAAAGCATAAAATCCCGCAGACGCCTGCCAAATCTTTTTTCCAAGAAGACAATTATTCACAATTCCAGCCTAATTTGCAGCCCCCCATCGGTACGACTCGCACGCCTCGAGCTGCAATGGAGCAGCGCCCGTTTTGCTAGTGTCTGCCTGGCGAAGGCATAAACGGATGCGCGCTGGGCCGGCAAGCGGGCTTGCGAAACCGGCTGCGCTGCGCAAACGATAAATCAGCGCCCGTTGTGAGCAATCGAAATACCATTTTCCCGGGGCAATCTGGTCAAGATCCACATCCGCCAATTCGCCGAGATAGCCGTCAGGCTCCAGACCGGCCGTCAGCTTAAGTAGCGCTACAGGGTTACCGCCCGATCGGGCCTCCGAGCGCGCCGTTTCTTTGTGCTTGGGCAACACGGAGGCCAGCAACACCGAAGCCCGTAAATTAGCCACCGTGGCCTGCACGTTGAGGCGCTCTGCTTCGGCCTGCAGATGCCGCACCTTGCGCAGAAACACCCCCATCAGCACCAGGGTGACACAGACCAGTACCCCCCACTCTAACAGCCGCAGAGTCCAGCGTTTGTGATGCAGTGGGCTTTTGGATTTCATCAGCCCTCTCAACCGCCACGCATAACGGTGGCCATATCCCACATGGGCAGGAACACACCGAGGGCCAACACCAGCACCATGGCACCGATAAGAACGATCAAGATCGGCTCGATGGAACTGGCCAGGCGGCTGACATCGTATTCAACCTCGCGCTCGTAAAACTCCGCCACCTCGATGAGCATGGTATCCACCGAGCCGGTCTCCTCACCGACGGACAGCATCTGCAACACCAGGGGAGTGAACATCTCACTGGCGACAGCACTGCGGGTCAGGGTTTCGCCTCGCTCGACACTGTGACGCAGCCGACCTAGTCGTTGCTCTATAAAGGCGTTGCCTACGGCCTGTGCGGTAAATGCCAAGGATTGTATCAAAGGCACCCCCGAGCTGTAGCCCATGGCGAAGCCTCGGCAAAAGCGAATCAAGGTAGCCCGATGCAGGATGCTACCGATGACCGGCAGACGCAATTTGAAGCGGTCCCAGACCAGGCGCCCCGGCTCGGTAGCGAGATAAGCCCGCCAGGCAAAAGTAGCCATCACTCCACAGAGCAATATAGCCCACCACCAGTTGACCGCAAAGTTGCTGACTCCGAGGATGATGCGGGTCGGCAAGGGCAAAGCAGCCCCCACCCCGCGATAGAGATTTTCAAAGGTCGGGATCACGAACAGAGTAATAACAGCCATGGCAATGGAGATAGCTATCACGACAAAAGTCGGATAACGCATGGCCGCGCGAATCTGGTCGGCGGTCTCCTTCTCCCGGGTCAAATAACGGGAGATCTGCAAAAAGGCATCTTCGAGCTGACCGGAGCCTTCGCCGACCTGAACCATGCTGGCCAGCAGAGGCGGAAAGATCTTGGGGTGGCGCCTTAAGGCACCGGACAGATCTCGGCCACTTTCCAGATCCTCGGCAACCTCCTGCAGAGTCTTAGCCATGGCGGGTTTGCGAATCATCTCGGACAGACCGCGCAAGGCCCTGAGCATCGGCACCCCGGATTTGATCAGGGTGTACATCTGTCGACAAAAAAGGATCAGATCGTCGATATCCACCCGCCCTTGCCGGGCAGATGCCAGACGCGCAGCAATCTGCTCAAAAGCTGAAACACCGCCCTTGAGCTCGTTGATTGCCACCGGAGTGGCCCCGCTGGCCAGCAACTGATCGGCCGCACCGGTAGCCGAAACTGCTTCCAAACGGCCCTCCAGTAACTGGCCAGAGAGGCTACGGGCTTTGTACGAAAACTGCGCCATTGTCGATTACTTCATCGTTGAGAAACGGGGTTGTCAATAAATCGAGGTCAACACCTTCATCGACCTGGCCAGCGACTCGCAGTACCTCTTCCATACTGATGATACCGGCACGAGCATAATCAAAGGCAGCCAGAGTCAGCGGTTTGAATCCGGGCTGGCGACGAGCCTGTTCGGCAAAACCGGCGGCATCACCGCGACGCAAAGTGTCTGCCAACTGGGTATCGATTTCGAGCAGTTCAAATACTCCGATGCGCCCCTGGTAACCACTGTTGTGGCATTGGTGACAGCCGGAGCCCCGTTTAAAGGATAATTGCCCGGCGCCCGGACCAATAGTCCTATCCAGCCAGTTGCGCATCGACTCGTCTATGGGATCGTCTTCGATGCAACTGTCACAGATACGCCGCACCAGCCGCTGGGCAAGGATGGCTTGCAGGGCACTACCAACCACGAAGCCCTCGGCACCCATATCGAGCAATCGCAAGGCGGTGCTGACCGCATCGTTGGTGTGCAGGGTCGATAGCACCAGGTGTCCGGTCATAGCGGCCCGTAAGCCAATTTCAGCGGTTTCCTGATCGCGCATCTCGCCGACCATAACCACGTCCGGATCCTGCCGCAGAGCGGCGCGCAGTACCCGAGCGAAAGATAAGCCGATCTTTTCGTGGATCTGCACCTGATTAACACGCGGCAGGCGGTATTCTACCGGATCCTCGACGGTAATAATCTTTTTTTCGCTGCGGTTCAATTCATTGAGAGCGCCGTACAGGGTGGTGGTCTTACCGCTGCCGGTGGGGCCGGTAACCAACAACAAACCATGAGGCCGCCGGATGAAGGATCGGAAACGATTGAGTAGCTCCTCTGGCATGCCGACTTTCTCCATGCTGAGCAGCCCGCCGGATTGATCGAGAAGGCGCATGACCACCGATTCGCCGTACTGCAAGGGCATGGTGGATAGACGCACATCGATGGAGCGACCGCGCACCTTGATGTTAAAACGGCCGTCCTGCGGCATGCGACGCTCGGAGATATCAAGGCCGCTCATCAGCTTAAGGCGCGAGACCAAGGCGCTGGCGATACGCTTTTCCTTCATCACCTGTTCGTGAAGCATACCGTCGATACGCTGGCGCAAGCGCAATACTGTTTCGTCCGGCTCAATATGAATATCCGAGGCCCCGATCTGCACCGCATCCTCGAACAGAGAACGGAGCAGCCGCACCACCGGGGCATCCTCAAGCTCGGCATCGGACAGCAGGCTTTCAAGGTCGAAAGCACCATCGGCCAACTCTTCGTTAAGTTCCCCAGCCAGATTGATAATCTCATCGGTACGCCGGTAGACCGTATCGATGGTCGCCATCAGGTCGGCTTCCCGTACTACCGCCTGCTTAATCGGTCTCTTAAGTAGATTGCGCAATTCATCAAAGGAATAGATATCGGTGGGATCAGCCATACCGACCAACAGACCATCCGCCTTGTCTTCCAGCACCACGGCCCGATAACGCCGGGCATGGATTTCCGACAGCATCAGCACTGCTTCGGGACTATATTGATAATGCTTGAGATCGACAAAGGGAATTTTGAGCTGCTGGGCCAGGAATTTGAGAAATCCGCCCTCGGTAATATAGCCGAGTTCGACCAGGGTACTGCCGAGCTTGGTTCCCCGCTGTTTCTGGGTAGCCAGTGCGGTCAGCAACTGATCTTCGGTAATAATGCCGTGTCCAACCAACAAATCACCGATACGGATTTTTTTTGGTATCGCCATATTACTACATCCTATCGTGGTACTACCTGCGGACCCTGGTCAGGGCAGCAATGCGGTCAACCGCTGCCGTACGTAGTTGTTTAGTACAGGGCTCAAATCTCGGCCAGCCAACGCCGCCCGGTAAGCAACGACGGCCTCGTTTGCAGCCCCGGCATGTTCATGGGCAATGCCCAGCCCCATCTGCCAGAGACCGTTATCCGGCTGGGTCGTGAGTAGCCCCTTATACTCCTGCGCCGCCGCCCGGTATTGGCCGAGACGCTGATAAATGGCACCCAGCAAGGCATGCAGCTGTGGAGCTGCTAATGGCGTCTGTGGCGGCCCTTGCAGGAGCAAGTCACGGGCATTTTCCAGCTCACCCTGGGCCATCAACAATTCAGCATAACGCAAGCGCATAGAAAGCTGTGTCGGTTCAAGACGTAAACCTTCAGCCAGGATTTGACCGGCCTCAGCCTGACGTTGCTGCCGGAGCAATTCGCTAACCAAGGCCTGACGGGCCGTCAGATGAAGCGGGTGCAGTTCCAGGGCCTGCAATAATGCCGCGGCCCCCTCTTGACTGCGCCCGGCTACCAGAGCCAGTTGCCCCTGGCGATAAGCCTGTTCAGCCAGATCTTTTGCGGAAGGTTCGGCAGCCCTTTGAATCACAGTCCCGGCAGGGGGAGTCGACGCCATTTCCTGAGGGATCCGCTCACTTGTATTGTGACCTTCAATCGCTTGATTCACCGTAGCTTTGGTCGTCTCTTGAACTGCTGCAGGCTGATCTTCTTGTTGTGTCAAAGCCTCTGCCGGAGTTTCCGGGTACAGGTCGAGTAGCAGTCGGTACCCGGTTCCCGCTACCTGCATGGTGGCGGAAAAGTCCCGAATAGTTACGGACGGAATAAGTGTCAAGCTAACTGCCAGGCCTGTTTCCTCTTGCCTGGTTTGCAATCCTGCCAGCCAGCGACGCCCCATTACCGGCGGCAGTTCGGTTGACTGCCTCACTGCCACCAGATCGATATGAAGGCTGCGGCGATCTTTGGCCAGAGTAAAATGATGAACCGGTGGTCGATCAAAATCGGCTTCAAAGTGAATAAAAGAACCTATCTCCCGCAGCCGGATTGCATTTAAGGAAACGGTATCCGACAAGGGAGGCCCAGTGCCGTCCTGCAGTGCGGACGGGACCTGCGCTACGGCGGGTTTCTTGTCTGACGATGCTGCCGCGGATTGTTTGCTGTCAGGCGATGCAACTCCCGTCTTTTCCGGAGCCAAAGACCAAAACAAAAGACCCGCCAGAAGCAGTACAGCCGAAACACCACCAATCAGCAAGGGCATGCTTCGCCAGCTTGAGGCCTTGGCTCTCAGCACAGGCACCGATTGCCCGGAAGGTCCCCCCTGTTGGCGTGCCTCTAAGTCCTTCAGCATCTGATTGATCAGACTCATGTTGACGGTTTCCTGACATTTAGTGCGACTATCAAAGACATTAATGAAAGATTCGTGCCAGCCTAAAAAAAACGACCAAAACCAAAAATACCGCTGGAACGTACATCTTCCGTATCCCGAGCCGCAGCCAGCACCTGAGTTCGACGGACCTGCTCGGCTCCTCGCCCGTAGGTCGCCAGCAGCGCCTTGTGGCCCAGCACATTGATGAGACGGGGGATACCGCGACTACAGCGATGGAGTTTTTTCAGGGCCGAAGGACTAAACAGGGGCTTTTGGCACCCGGCGGTTTTCAACCGGTGCGTAACATATCCACAAGTACCGTCCAGATCTAAGGAGGATAGTCGATAGCTGAAAGCCAGCCGCTGCCGCAGCTGACGCAAACCGTGCTCAGCCAATCGTTCGTCGAGTTCCGGTTGGCCGAACAGCACGATTTGCAATAACTTGCGCTTACTGGTCTCCACATTACTCAGCAGCCGTACCGCCTCCAGGCCAGAATCGGGCATGGACTGGGCCTCATCAATACAAAGCACCACGCGCCGACCGCTGTCAGCGACCCGCAGGAGATGTTCCACGATACGGTTGAGCAGGCCATGAAGATCATCCAACTGCAGCTCGGCCAACCCCATTTCCGAGGCCACCGCTCGATAGAGATCCAAGGGCTCGAGCAGAGGGTTGGGCAGATAAGCCGTTACGTAGTGCCCATCCAGGGCATCGAGCAAGGTACGACAGAGTAGCGTCTTGCCGGTACCGACCTCGCCGGTAATCTTGACAAAACCTTCTCCACCCTGCAGCGCCACCAACAGCACATTAAGAGCCTCCTGATGCTCGGCATAACGAAAAAAATAGCCGGGATCGGGAGTCAGGGAAAATGGCAGTTCGGAGAATCCGAAATGCTCAAGATACATCAACCCTCCAGAATGAATTCACTGATTCAGATTACTGTGCTGGACGAGAAAAAGGCCCGCCTCGCCACTCTTCATCGAACTGGCTGCCGAGGTTTTGAAAACTGTCGCGAGAGTCCCGCAAGGCCTGATCCCAGGTACCGTCGTCGACCACCATCGGCCGCAACAAAATGACCAGTTCGCTTTTACGGCTGGCCACCTGGCTGTGGCGAAACAGCGTGCCGAGGCCCGGCAGCTGCCCAAGCAGCGGTATCCCGGCGCTTTTCTTGCTCGACAAGTTCTTCATCAAGCCGCCGATGACGATCACTTGACCGCTTTCGGCGCTGACGATGCTATCCGACTCCCGTACGGTGCTGTAGGCCAACGGCAGAGTCTGTACCTGACCGGCGACGGTGATGGTCTTTTGCTGGTCGGTCACTTGGCTAATGGTCGGATGAACATGCAGGGTCACCCGACCACCGGCGGCGATCTGCGGCGTCACATCGAGAGCGATGCCGGAAAAGAAGGGGGTCAGGGTGATGTCGGGGCTGGTGGTGGTGGCAGTACCGGTTACCGTATCGCTGGAAATATCGGTGACGAAAAATTCGTCGGAGCCAACCTTGATCACCGCTTTTTGGTTGTTGACAGTCGCGATCCGCGGACTGGAAAGGACCTGCACGTCACCCTGGGTTTCGAGCAGTTCGATAAAGGCGGCAAAATCATTGAAGGTCAAAGCGGCGCTGAACACCCCGCCGAAAGCCGAGACGGCACTACCTTCAATCATCTCAGTCGGATTAAGGGGGCTGAGAATGCCGCTATTTCCGACGATATCAGAAACACCAGAATCACCGAAGACAGTGCCTCCACCGGTCTGGCTCAAAACCACGTCGCCACCGACTAACAGCGACCAGTTAATGCCACTTTGAAAGCCATCGTTAAGCTCGACCTCAAGGATCTTGGCCTCGAGGGTAACCTGCCGCTGCAGGTTGCCCTGAATAGCTGTGAGATAATCGGCGACCTGACGCAACTCGGGGGGCAACGCCCGCACCACCACCATACTGGCCTGGGGCTGAAGGATCACCCGCCGGCCTTCCTCCTGACCGACCATGGCCCGAAGGGCCGTAGAAAGCTCCTGCCAGAAATCGTTGATAGACTCGGTACCGACCTGGCTGCCGGAGACGACTGAGCGGTTGTTGTTGTTGTCGCGATCACTCGAACCTGAGTCACCATTGTCATCGCTATCGTATTCGGAAACCTGTCCGGAACTGACCCGGGTCTGGGAGGAGCCACGGCGCACCAGATTGAGATAGTTGACGTGAAACAGCTGGGTCTGCAGTCCGCCTCGCATGACCTGAAAACCGGTCGCAGTCTGCCGATAGTGGTACCCGTAGACATCCCGCAGCACCTCCATGACCTCAGGAATTGTGACCTTCTTCAGCGCAAGGCTGATTTCACCCTCTATACCCGTCTGTACAGCCATGTTGTAGGGGGTGCCTGCGACCAGTCCCATGAAAAATTCACGGGCCGGAATTTTTTCTGCAGCCACATCGAAACGGGGCTCTTGGACCGCCGTCGGGACCAACAGGGTCTCGGTCTCCAGCTTCGGCAATAGAGCCTGTGCCACCTCGGGGGGGAGTTCAGGCCGTTCGGAAGTGACCGTCGCCTGGCCCAGGTGCTGCTCAAAATCACTGAGCGGCTGAGCGACGCGGGGTCGCTGCGCACAGCCAGCAAGGACTATAAGGCCCAGCAACAACCCGTTTCGCCAAAAGCCGCTATAAAGATGCTGCATCATAGATAACTTATCTCCCTGCTCAGTTCAGCTGAGCAATTCATATCATTTTTTTTCGGCCACGGCGGTAACCGTAGGACGCACCGACAACAGGTCCAGCACAATGTCTCTGCTGCCCCGTCGCAAGCGAACCTGGCCTGGCTCAATGGTCATCACCTTCGCACCGCTGACTTGGTCCCCCACTGACAAGGGTCGACCGTTAATCACCGCCACCCGACGTTGCGGAGCAATCAGGATGGAACCCAGTTGCCAGTTGTCTGCCACAACAGAACCGGAGGCCGCCGACGCTACAAATCGCTGCGGAGGCCGGGTCGGATCCGGTAAAGAGGCCGCGCGGACTCGACCTGCCGGCATCAGCAGCACAAGCAGCGCTCCCATCAATAAAATCGTTACCTGCCGTCTAAACACCGATCCAATTCTCCTTGAGGCTCAGGGTATAGACCGTCACCGTTATCTTAGCTTGCGGATACTCTTCGACGGACAGGGCCAGATCCTGCCAATAGACCTTGCGCGGCAACTCTTCCAACGACTGCAAATAAGCCAAAGCCTCAAGATAACTGCCCTTCAGCTCGATGCGCAGCGGGTGACGGTACAGATTACGCTGTTGCACCTGTTCGGCCTGCAAGTCGCCAACCGGTGGTTCCAACAGCGGCTCACTGGGCAGATTCTCCAGTCGGGTCAGGCTGAGTTGGCGACGGCGCTTGAGCATTTCCTCAAGCATCGCTACCATCTGCTGTGGGCTTATAAGCTCCCCGGTCAATGCTGCCAGGCGCTCATCCAGGCGGCTGGCCTCTTCTTCAAGCAGCACCTTCTGTTGGCGATTCTCCGCATCGGGATCCTGAGCGGCACCGGCGATGATAGCCGCCGCCTGTTGATCGAGGGCGGCAACCGTCACCGTCGATGCAGCGACTTGAGCTTCCAGTGCCTGTCGGCGCAAAGCCAGCGGTTCGATCAGCAGCGTATACCAGAGCAAGACCAGCACCGCCAGCAGCGAAAGGGCAAGCAACAGCCGCTCACGAGGGACGCGCGCGTCGAGCCAGCAGCAGAGCTCGTTCAAATGATTCCGCAAAGGGATCATGGCGCTTCCTCCACGGAGCTGCGCAAAACAAAGTCGACAGCCTCTTTCCGCTCCTCGGAACGGCTCATTACAAGACTGGCAAATTCAAGCCCGGAAAAAGAAGGTTGCCGGCTCAGGCGTTGCACATAACGGGGAACCAGCTCCGCACGCAGGGCACTACCTTGCAGCACCAGGGAATGGCCACCGTCGGCCAGAACGATATCCCGCAGCCAGACTCCGGCCAGGCCCTCCCGAGCCAGGCCCCGCAAATGTTGGGAAAAACCGGGAAACTTGTCAGGAGAGTGGTCCACCAGCAGGGTCAGCAGTGGCAGCCGAGCCGACTTTTCGGCCCGCAGCTGCGCAACCTGATCGGCCAATGGTTTACTATATGCCCGGACGGGGTAGCTTTGTTGCAGATCGACGATCCGCTGCTGGGCCAACTGCTGCTGAGCTGAGATATCAGAAAAAGAGACTTCCGTGCGCCACAGCTGCCATCGAGCCACACCATATCCCAGCAACAGAAGCCCAATACCAACGGTCACAGCCAGCACAAGGCGCCGGGCGGCAAAGGGCGACGTCTTAATAAAAACCGCCGGCTAATATAAGTTTATCTGCTGAGTCATGAACTCACCATTTCTGTCCGCAGGGCAGCACCGATAGCCAACAGGCACTGTTCCGGTCGGTCGGGCAACATTTGACACTCAAGCAGTTCGGCAAGCTCCAATGGCTGCACCGCGATGCCGAGAGTCTCTCCCAGATTGACTATCAAATCGGCCGAATCAAATCCCATTGGTGCTAACGTGAGAGTGCCGATTGCCGGTTGAGAAAAATTGCTCTCAAAAAAATCGAGAGAACGCTGAATCTCCAGAGCCACCGAATCGACCATGTCCTGCCAATAGGGAGCGCCGGGGCGCAAGGCCTCCGCACCGATGTTGATGTTGCGGGCCAGGCACAGCTTTCCCCCACGACAAATGATGATCTGTCCGGAATCTGAGCCAAAATAAAGCAGCGCCACGCCCCTGTCGGCATGGGGCAACAAGTTGCCAATGTTGCGCAGAACCAACTCAGGGATATCAATGGCCTGCAGTTTCAGCTTGGTGTCTTTAAGCAGAGCGACTTTCTGCCGGAGCAGATTCTGCCGCGCCACCACCACATAGGCCGTGCGAGCCCCTTCCCGTTGGGTATCCCGCGGCACCTGAAAAACGTCGACCACAGCCTCTTCAAGAGGGAAATCGATCAGATCTCGAATCTGCCAGCGAACAGCGTCGCGCAATTCGTTATCAGGGACTTCAGGCGGAGCGACCTGTAACATCTGATAATCATCAACGGCTAGGGAAAAAACAGCTCGAGTAGCCGACAAACCAACCTTTTTCCTGATTAGTGTCGAGCTTCAGCCAGTGTGACATTTGCTGTCACAACAATGCGATA